>Ga0214917_10002052_pt1 | contig 25108 bp, 17 predicted proteins | sample LL_1208_BB_MetaG_FD_177983 | JGI IMG/M metagenome (GOLD analysis project Ga0214917, IMG submission 177983) | Freshwater microbial communities from Lake Lanier, Atlanta, Georgia, United States - LL_1208_BB | ecosystem: Environmental > Aquatic > Freshwater > Lake | place: USA: Georgia | collected...
ACGTCCGGCGTCACCGCGATCTCGGGGACGAGCGGCCGGTTCGGCGGAGTGGTGCAGATGCTGAACCTCAGCATCGCCAACGGCGGCGCCGCCCCCGCCACCTCGGCCGCCATGATTTCGCAGGCGACCCATTTCGAGTCGCTGCTGGCCGACAAATACGGCTCGAGCGTCCGCTGCACGGCGGGATCGATCACGCCGGTGGCGAACGCGCCGCTCCTGACGCTCGGCCCGGTCGCGATCCCGAACTTCCCGGGGGCGGCGCCCGGGCCCGCGGGCCTCGAGCAGATCACCGACCTGCCCGGCCGGGTGGTCACGATCCTCGGCTCCGGCCGCCGGCCGACGAGCCATCGCATCCTGCGGGCGATGGCGGCGACGGGCGGCGTGACGCTCGTCGTCGACGTGCCCCGCCTCATGGCGGACGCCCAGGTCGCGCGGGGCGAGACGCCCATCGTCATCAACGGTCCCGAATGCATGATCCACGACGCGCTGGACGAGACCGGCGTTTTCACCGGCACGGCGGGGGCGACGTTCACCGCGACGAACGAGGCCTGGGATGCGTTCGACGCATCGAATCCGTTCCTCTGCAAGATGCTCCCGGCTGACGCCGCGAATGCCCCGGCCCAGCAGGCCGTGGCCGCCGCCACCGTGAAAAACGTCGGCTTCGCCCCGTCCGCGGCGGCGGCGACGTTGACGGGCGCCACCGGCGGGTTCGCCCACGGCGCCGACAACGACGGCGACGGTGTGGTGGACGGCCTCTTTTACGACATCGGCCTGCCGACGTACCACAAGCCGAACGGCGACGAGGTGCACGTCGACGTGTCCGCCCTCGTCGTCGATCTCGACGCGCGTTTCAACGTCAACGCCCACGGGGGCTTGAGCGACTACCTGTCTTCGTCCGGCATCGCGTCGCTTCCCGGCGGCTGGGCCAGAGGCACCGCGGCGACCCGCGTCTGGAATCCCGTGACGAACGACTGGACGGACGGCACCGCCGTCGCTCCTGACCTGCTCGGCCAGCCCGTCGGATCGGGCTACGGCCCCGCCGAGGTCAACGGCACCTGGATGTTCGCCCGGCCGTCGTACGCGGCAGCCCGTGCCGCCCCCGGCGGCCGGCCCGAATCGTATGGACTGCTGACGCTCTCGGGTGTCGCGCAGGGGTCGCTCACGGGCGTCAGACCGTTATCGGGCTCACGCTTTTCCGCGGGCGTGGACACGCCTCGGGTCGCCTCGCTGGAGGGCCGCTACGGCGAGGGCGGAGCATCACGCTTCGCGACGACCGCCAGCTACGACGACCTCGTGGGCGGCGGCATGTACACGCTCTCCGATCCGGGCCTGCCGCTTGCCCGCCCGGGCGAGCCCCGGGCGGACGATGTCGTCAGCCAATTCACCGACCGCGGCGTCAACACGATGGTCACCGGCGGCACCGTCAATGGCGGCCCGCCGAGCCGGTGGTGGGACGGCAGCCGCGGGTTCAACTGGATCGCGACCGGCACGCTCCCCGTCCGCGCCGCCTACAACGCGCCGCCCGACCTGCACGGCCGCATGATCACGACCACCGCGACCAGCTCGTCCGCCGACGTGGTCCCGCAGCTCTCGTATGCGAAGACCGAGTGGGGCGCGGTCGAAACGACCGACGATCCCTACGAGATTCGACTCGACCCGGCGGCGCCGCGCCCCACCGCGGCCAGCACGTCGTCGTCCACCGGCGACAGCGTGTTCAGCATCGCCGAGTTGGAGCCGATCATGCGGCCGTACGACGTCGACAGCTTCCAGCTCCCGCAGCGGCTCTCCGCGATGCTTGGCAGCGCGGCCGAAGAGGCGCGGCTGCGGGTCACGACCGACAGTTGGGACACCACGGCCATCACCGGGACCGCGGCGGCGAACATCCGCCAGTGGCTCCAGGCGCGGGCCGTGGCCGGCCTGACCGTGTACGGCACGTCGTCGGTCTCGGGGCTGATCGGGGGCGAGGTCGCCCGCGGCGAGAAACTCAACATCAACCGGCCGTTCACGGCGGCCAAGCCGGCCGTGTATTCCGCGACGCACCCGTACTACGTGCAGCGGCAGGCTCTCTTCAAGGATCTCTACACGCTGATGATCGCGGTCACGGGGACCACCGCGCCCGACGGGCCGACGCGGGCGCGGTACGCCCAGTGGGCGGCGAACGTCGTCGATTTCCGCGACGACGATTCGACCATGACGCCCTTCGAATACGACTCGAATCCCGCCGACGGCTGGAGCGTGGACGGCGACGTCACCACCCCGACCGCGGGCAGCCCGCCGGAGCCGGACAGGGCGATCGTGTGGGGTGCGGAGCGGCCGGAAGCGGTCATCGCCGCGACGAGCGCGTGGGAGGATTCCTCCGGCGGCGAGATGTTCATCCTGCTGCACCGTCCCTGGAATGCCGTCGCGTTCGCGAGGAATGGCGGCACGTCGGAGGCCGTCGCGGCGGAGCCGATCGACGTCGAATTGGACGCCGCGGAGGGGGCGACCGGCAGAAACCTGCTCGAGCTCAGTCGCAAATCGGGCGGCCGACCGTTCGATCCCACCGACAGGACGACGTATCCCGTGTGGCGGATCCGCATCGACGACGGACTGGGCAACACGAAGTACGTCCGCTTCGACATCGCCAGCGCCGCCGCGACGAATGAACTCGTCGCCAGTGGACTCACGCGGCCCTACCTGCTTGCCGTGAACCAATGGGAGTGCGTGCGCGGGGCCAACACCGTGGGCATGTCGGTGTGGGACTCGAGCAATCCGAGGTTCTCCACCCCCTTCAGGGCTCCCGGGGCGCCGACCGGGAGTGGGTTCCGCACCCTCGACGTGTATCTCGAGCGGCTTTCCGACCCACGGGCGGAGATCGACGGCCCCACGTGGGCGCACGGCGCCGCGAGCGACGATCCCCTGGTGAACGGCGGCGTGCCGATGTACCGGATCGTCGACCGTGCGCGGATGGAGGTGGTGAACCGCGATCTCGCGCCCGTTCCCACGGTCATCCGCCGGCCGGCGGCGTTCTGGCCGACGCCCGTGGGCACCGGCACTGCGAGTACGTCGCTCCAGAGCATCGATTTCGACCGCGACCACGGCGGCGACGCGATGTGGTTCCCATGGAACAACCGCCCGTTCGTGAGCAGCGCGGAGCTGTTCCTCGTGCCGGGGAGCGACAACAACGGCTCCACGAACTCCAAGGACTGCATGGGACTGCTCGCGCAGTACGCCAGACCCAGCTCGATGGCCAAGCTGCCCGCGCTCTCGGGCACGTTCCTGCCCAACGGGCTGCTCGATGCCGTCCACGTGCCGACCCGGTTCGCGGGCATCCACACCACGACGGGCACGGCGGCCGCGGCCGGCCTGGCGGCCGCCGGCATCTTCGCCGACACGCTCCAGGCCAACCAGCTGTCTTCCTACCGCGAGCCCGGCCGCGTGAACCTCAACACGATCACGTCCGACGACGTCTGGAACGCCGTCGTCGCCGGGCCGCTTTTCGACCAGGCATCCGGAGCGGCGGCGGCCGTGCGGCTTCGCCCCGGCGCGACGGGCACGGCCGCCAACGTCGACTTCGACACGCTTCCGGCCACGGGCATGCACGACCTCCTGTCGCTGACGGGCTCGAACGCCCTCGCGACGACCGGCACGCTGCCACCCGTCCAAGACACTCATCCGAAGCTCGCGTCCGCCGCCGCGCTCAATCCGGCTCACGCCCTCTTCACGGCCACCCGGCTCGCGAACACGGCCACCACCCGCTCGAACGTCTACGGTGTCTGGATCACCGTCCGCGAGTCGGTCGCCAACGACCCCGACTCGATCCGACTCCACCGGGCCTTCTACGTGTTCGACCGTTCGATTCCTGTGGCCTTCGAGCCCGGGCAGGATCACAACGTGTGGGACGCCGTGCTCCTGCGGCGGATCATCCAATGACCTGCCGCAGGAAGGCCGCATCCGACCCGCGGGTCGCAGTTGCCCGGGCGGCTGCAGCGGCTGGGCTTCTCCCCGCCACCATCCCTTTTCCAGGGGATCAGAGCTTCGGCGTGCCCGGAAAACGCTGTTTCCATCGGGCCATCGCCGGGGCACATGCGAATCTCATGAAGCCCATCGACCGAAAGATTGACGCCGCCGGACGTGCCAACTAAGTTCGTCGAATCGCGCCGCAACGCGTCTTCCCGCCTTTTTTGTCCCACTCCCCCAGCACACGTGGTGTCTGACGGAGTCTGACCCTCCCCGGAGTGTGAAATGTCGCTTTTTTCGCCTGCCAAGTCGTTCAGTGTTCTGGTCTGTGCCACTGCCGCCGTGTGCCTCGGCACGACGGTGGCTTCCGCGCAGCTTCCGATGAGGATGCAGGGCCCGATCACCGCCGTCGCGAGTGACGGCGGCACCGGCGCCACCATGGTCGTCCTGGGGTCCGTGATCCAGGTGCCGGCCACCGCGTTGCTCACCACGCCCGTCGGCCCGCTGACGATCGCACAACTGCTCGATCCCACGCCGCTGCCGGGTCGGACTCAGCCGGGCTTCATCGGCGGCGTCACGAACGTCAACGGCGTGATCAACCCGGTGACCGGCGTCATGACCGCGACCGACGCGGTCATTGAGCCGTCGGAAAACGTCATGCTCGGCGCGGTGACCACGACCGGCGTCTCGCTGAGCGTGAACGGCGTACCCATCGTTCTCGAGAACACGCCCAGACTGCCCGGCACGGGTCTGGTGAACGACATCGGGTTTCCGATCAATCTCGTCGACGTTCCGCTCGGGGCCGCGGCGAACGTCCTGGGCTACCTCTCGACCGATGGCAGCGGCACGTTGCAGGCGTACAGCGCGGCGATCACGGGCGTTCGGGCCGCAGTGCCCGGATTCCAGGCGATCATCACCCGGAACGTCGGCAACGCGAAGGCGCTCACCCTCGACACCCGCGGCGGCATCACGGGACTGCCCGCGACCGGCGCGATCACGGTCCAGATCATGTCCGGCACGCGAGTGCTCGGCACGGCGACTGCCGTCCGGGATCCGCTCATCCCCACGCAGGCCTCGTTCCGCTTTACGGGCAAGGTTCCGGCGCCGTTCCCGACGTCCGTGACGGCCAAGGTGACGGCCGCCGGATTCCCGGCCGTGCCCGGACCGACGACGAAGACCGTCACGTCGCCGGCCTTCCCGGTTCAGTGATCTGAGCCGTCGGGGTCTCGAGCTAGCGAACAACGCCCGGGGGCGATGTGCCCCCGGGCGTTCTCGTTTGCGGTCGGGAAGATACGCGGGCCATGACTCATGGTCGTGACTCACGGCGATGCCGGCAATCGCGTGCCGTCTCATCGCCCTGCAAGCAGCCGGCCGAGGAGCGTCAGCCGGCAGAACAGTCGGCTCGTCTCGATCGCGGCCCGATACGGGAACACGGTGAGGTACCGAGAGGCCCCGTATTTGTAGGACGGGACGTCGATTTGGATCTGGGTCGGGGCCGCGGGATCGGCGACCACGGGGTACGGGGTGACGGCCACGGCCCGCAGGCCCCAGAGGTATTCCAGGTCGAAGGCGAGATCGTAGGCGAGCCGCATCGGGACGAGACGGCGGACGAACGTGTCGGCCGCCCGGCGGTTCAGCATGTAGGCGGCTGCCCCCTTGGACCGGAGCAGATTGACCCCGAGCCACGAGCGGCTGTCCAACCGCAGGACCTGGATGACGCGATCCGTGTTGACGGTCGACAGTCGCAGCACATCCCAGCACCGCTCGTGCTGCAGCGATTCGTCGACGACGGCGGGAAAGTCGGCCGCAAAGACGGCATCGTCCTCGAGAAACAGACCGTGCGTGTGATCTGTCTGAAGAAAGGTCTCGATCGCCTTGATGTGACTGAGGTAGCAGCCGATCTCCGCCGGAATCGGCCGGCGGCCGGTCATTCTCCTGTGACGTGCCTCGTCGAAGCGGGGAAAAGGCACGGGCAGGGCGGCGCCCCGTATGGCGTCGACGCGCACGTAGGAAATCGCGGCGTCGTCGAGTCGGGCCTGCATGCTCGCCCACCGCTGGTGAGCCGATGCGAGATTGACGACGTACGCCTGCCAACTCAGCATGGGTGTCGTGGGACTCCAGCGGGTGCGCAGGCTGCGGCGAGGATAGCCATGCCGCGTCGTGCTCGCCAGCGCCGTGTGTGATGGATCGTCGTCGGTGGATGGTGGAGGGTGGGCGGCAACAGCCGGCGAAGGGCGACGAGTGCATCCCCTCGATGGGCGATCGCTCCCTTGGAAAGCACCCGCTCCGTCAGCAGGACAGCGGCTCAGATACTCCCGGACGCCGGCGTCGCGCTGGTGAGCACGCGGCCCAAGAAGGCCTCCATCGCGGCAGGCGTCAGCCGCGTCGCGGCGAGCAGGGAAGCGTTTCTCGCGATCCTGCGGGCCTCTTCTTCGTCGCCGCGAAGCCGCGCGATCACGTGCGGCAGGGTGTCGCGATCAGCCCGTATCCAGTTGTGGCCCTCGACGAGCGCGTCGTGCCAGCATTCCTCCCATGCGGTCTCGAAACGTATCGGCACACCGCCGAACATCCCGACGAGCCGGTAGCGGTCCCACGATGATGCATTCCCGTCCACGTCGGCCAGAAAGCGATGATCGTTCATCCTCGCGACGTGATCCGGCCTGGCCACGAGGGCGTCCGCGGCGAGCCGTGCGGCGAAGCGACGGTCGATCTGCCGAAGCTTCGAGAGCTTGCAGTCGGATCGCGGAATCGTCCGCGCGACGCTGCACAGTGCGACCCTGGCGTTCTCGGAGTAGTCGCTCGCACCCGTGCTGGCGCCACGAAAGTAGAGGCTGTCGCCCTTCTCATCCCAGGGACGCGGTGCGGGGAGGCGGGGCGGCGCCTGGAGCAGGTAGGGGTTGGGGATGAGGCGGGCTCTCGAGCCCGGCCAGCGGCTGAAGGCCAAGACGTTGTCCGGCTCGTCGGGGGCGACTGCATCGCCGAGATGGATGGTGACGTCGTCGAAGAACAATCCCTCGTCCCTCGTCGCGCAGGAGTGAATGGCCGCCGCGAGCACGCGCCAACGCGAGCGCAGACGCCGCATCTGCTCGGGGCAGGTGAATTGGACCGCGAGCGGCTGGCCGTGCCGCTGGCGATCGTACGACCAACGGGTGATCTGCGACGATTCGACGCCGCCCACGAACGTCGCCGCGATCTTGGAGCGACCGCACAGGATTCCCCAGAACGTCTTCATCCATGCGGGTCCGCGTGCGGTCGGGCCGTGCGGAGTGCCCGGATGGCTCTTCAAGGAACAGGATGGTCTTGGATCCGCCCGACCCAGTCGAAACGTAGTGGCATGTGCGGGCCGTACGCCAGATGAAAGCCGCTGTATTTTGCGAAAGCGTGGGAAGATCCGCTGGTTGTCGCGGCGATCTCGGCCGCAGGCGGCTTCCGCAGGCCTTCCGTGGGGCAGCCTGCGTTCATGGCAGGCGGGTCGCCCGGCCGCGTCCCTGCGGCCGTGTCCCTGCGGCCGCGTTCATGCGGCCGCGTCCCTGCGGCCGTGTGTATGCTGACAGGACTCCGACCGGACCCACCGGAGAACCACCCATGCCCACTCCCGATCTGACCCGCCGCGACGCGGTGACGGCGGTCGCCGCCGGGTTCGCTCTCGCGGTCCAGCCCGTCTCGGCGGAGACCATCGTCACCGACGACCACGGGCTCGTGACGGGCGACATCTCCATTCCGACATCCGACCGGGAGATTCCCGGGTACCGGGCGGCTCCGGCCGCCGGCGGCCCGTTTCCGACCATTGTCGTCGTGCAGGAGATCTTCGGCGTCCACGAGCACATCCGCGACATCTGCCGGCGATTCGCCAAGCGCGGATACCTCGCCGTGGCGGCCGATCTCTACGTCCGCCAGGGGGACGTGACGACGATCGCCGACATTCAGCAGATCATCGCCACGGTCGTCTCCAAGGTGCCCGACGCCCAGGTCATGGCCGACCTCGACGCCACCGTCTCCTGGGCCAAGGACCACGATGGCGACACAGCGAGGCTCGGCGTCACGGGCTTCTGCTGGGGTGGCCGGATCACGTGGCTCTACGCGGCCCACAACCCGCAGGTGAAGGCCGGCGTCGCCTGGTACGGGCGGCTCGTCACCGGCACCGACGACCTCCACCCGCGGAATCCGATCGACGTCGTGGGGCAGCTGCACGCGGCCGTCCTGGGCCTCTACGGCGGCGCCGACCAGGCGATCCCCGTGGAGAGCGTGGAGCGGATGCGCGATGCGTTGAGAGCCGCCGGGAAGCCGTCCGAGATCGTGCTCTATCCCGACACGCCGCACGGGTTTCACGCCGACTACCGGCCGACGTACCGGGAGGAGCAGGCCAGGGACGCGTGGACGAGGTGCCTCGACTGGTTCAAGAAGAACGGCGTGTCGTGACTGCGACGCCGGATCGCCTGGCGCCGACGATGCCGCTCCCGCCCTACAGCTTCGTGCCGGGGCACGACCACCCTCATCCCGTGACGGACCCCGCGGGGCATCTCCATGGGCGGAAGTCTCCGGCCCCGATGCCGCCCGAGGTGCTCGCCACGATTCCCGGCGAGCCCGCCGCGCGGCGGCAGGTGCTCGCCGCATCGCTCGCGACGAACCCCCACTGGCTCCACGCGATCGACCTGTTCAACGGTGGATACTACTGGGAGGCGCATGAGGCCTGGGAGGGCTTCTGGCACGCCCTCGGGCGGACGACTCCCGAAGCCAGGTTCGTGCAGGGGCTGATTCGTCTCGCGGCCGCCTGCGTGAAGATCCGGGAGGGCAGGCCGGCAGGTGTCGGACGGCATGCGCTCCGGGCGAAAGAACTGCTCGGCGAGCGGCCGGCCACTGACCGCGGTACCAACACCGGGATCGGCGACGGTCTCGGGCTCTCTCCGCACAGCATCGCGAGCGTTCTCGAGGAACTCGAGAACCACCGGCCCGAATGCTGGCACACCACCCGGGTGCCGGTCGTGCGTGTCCTGGCGGCCGACCTGCGGCTGGCCGGGGGAAACGGCAAGCGGGCCGCGTTGGAGGGCTGAAGGGGCCGTTCCGCCAGCTGGGCGACCGACGCCGATCCCGCCTCCGGCATGGTAAGCTGCCCCCCTTTTCGCGAGCATTCGGCGACCCGCGGGACGAGTGGACGATCGATGCCTGATCCCGACTTCCCGGTCGACACCGGAATCGCCGCCGGGGTCGACGGCTGGATCGACGCCGGCCGCCAGGACGCGGACGGGCTCGCCGCCGCGGGCCGCGGCACGTGGGACGTCGCGGTCGTCGGGGCCGGACTGTCGGGATGCATCGCCGCCCGGCAGGCGGCGCGGCTCGGCAGCCGTGTCCTCCTCGTGGAGAAGGCGTCGCTGCCGCGGCGGAAGGTCTGCGGCTGCTTCCTGAACGCGAACGCCGTGGCGAGCCTCGAGCAGTTGGGGCTCGTGCACCTGCTCGAGGCCGGTGGCGCCCCGGCGGTGCACGGCGTGTTCGTCGCCGCGGGAAGTCGGCAGGCCTACCTCCGGCTGCCGACCGGGGCGGCCCTGTCGCGGTCGTGGCTGGACGAGCGGCTCGCCCGCGAGGCGACGGCCTCCGGGGCGACCCTGCTCACGCGCACGGAGGCTCATCTCGCCGCCGTGGACGGCGACGGCTGGACGCTGCGGCTCGTCCGCGGCGACGAGGAGGTCGAGGTCCGCGCGCGGATCGTGATCGCCGCGGACGGCCTGGCGGGCAGGCTCGCGCGGCAGACGCCCGGCTGCACGCAGTTCGTGAATCCCCGCTCGCGGATCGGCGTGTCCGCGGCGACGTCGCGGGTGCCCGCAGGATACCGGCCGGGCACGATCCAGATGGTGGTGGGACGCGAGGGCTACGTCGGCTGCCTGCAGGTGGAGGACGGCCGCGTGGAGATCGCCGCGGCGGTCGATCCCGCCGCGATGAAGCGCTGGGGCGCGGGCGAGGCGGTGCGGCGGGTTCTCGAGCGGTCGCCCCTGCCGGGATTCGACGGCGTGGGCGACCTCACGTGGCAGGGCACGCCGCCACTGTCGTGCCGCACGTCTCCGCCCGCGGCCGAGCGGATCTTCTTCGCGGGCGACGCGGCCGGCTACGTCGAGCCCTTCACCGGCGAGGGCATGGCCTGGGCGATCGCGTCGGGCGCCGCCGTCGCCGCCACGGCGCACGAGGCCGTCAGCCACTACTCGTCGGACCTGCCGCGGCGCTGGATCGCCCGGCGCGAGCGGCTGCTGCGCGGCAGGATGCGGCTGTGCGGGCTCGTGACGCAGAGCCTGCGGTCGCAGCGACTGACCGAGCTGAACGTGGCCGTGCTGGGAATGTTTCCCTTCCTGGCCACGCCCGTGATCCGCTGGCTCAATCGCCCGCGCCCCATTCCCGTCGGGCTGACCTCCTAGCCGCCCGGGCACCACGTCGTCGGTCCACCATGTCGCAGCTGCCTTCCGGCCAGGCCGAATTCCTGCGGACTCCCGATGCCAAGCGGGAGTACAACGAGCTCCTGTTCGCCGAGGTCGCCCGACGGTACGACCTCGTGACGAGGGCGCTCTCGCTCGGCCGCGACCAGGCATGGAAGCGGGCGCTGCTCGACTCGCTGCCCGCCGGGCCGGCGGCACCCGCAGGGGCCGCGCCCGTGTGCATCGATCTCGCCTGCGGCACCGGTGACGTGACGTTCGCCCTCGCCCGTCGCTACCCGCGGGGCACGGTGTGCGGCGTCGACCTGACCCCGGAGATGCTGGCGATCGCCCGGGAGCGAAACAGCTGCGCGAACGTCCGGCTGGAGCTGGGCGACATGCACCGGCTGCCGTTCCCCTCGGCGAGCGTCGACATCGTCACCGGAAGCTACGCCCTGCGCAACGCCCCCAGCCTCGGCGTGGCGCTGGCGGAGGTGCGGCGGGTGCTGCGGCCCGGGGGCACCGCGGCCTTCCTCGACTTCTCCAAATCGCCGCACTGGCTTTCGCAGCGGCTCACCTACTGGGTGCTCTGCGTCTGGGGCGGGTTCTGGGGACTGGTGCTGCACCGCCAGCCGGCGGTGTATGCCTACATCGCGACGTCGCTCTGGCATTTTCCCGACCGGGTCGCGCTGCGGCAGGAGCTGGCCCGCGCCGGTCTCGCGGAGGTCTCCAGCCGGCGGTTCTATCTTGGCACGCTGGAGATGATCACCGTCGTCAGGCCGCCCGACGCGCGGGAGCCCGCCCGCCATGGCTGACTTCTCCCGGCGGGCCGCGGACGTCGAGCTGATGGACCGCCCCGATTCGTCGGTGCAGCTGCTCGGCAACACGCTGCGGCAGTTCCGCTGGATCAACCGGGTGCTCACGCCCTGCCACCGGCTGCTGCGCGACCACGTGCTGCAGCGGATGCGGGCCGACCGCGGCCGTGCGTGGACGATGCTCGACATCGGGGCCGGAGGCTGCGACCTTTCGATCTGGCTCATCGAGCGGTGCCGGCGGGAGCGGATCTCGCTCAGCATCACCTGCCTCGACCACGACGCCCGCGTGGTCGAGTTCGCCCGGCCGCGGCTGGCCGCCTATCCCGAGATCGCGCTGCTCCACGGCGACGCCCTGAGCCTCGCGGAGACCGCACCGGGCAGCTGGGACTTCATCTTTTCAAACCACTTCCTCCATCATCTGACCACGCCGGAGGTCGGCGACTGCCTGCGGCAGGTGGTCCGCGCCTGCAGGGAACAGCTCATCATGAGCGACCTGGTACGCAGCCGCCTCTCCTACTGCGTCTACACCGCGGTCGCGAAGCTGGCGCTGCGGAACAGCTTCGCGTTCGACGACGGCCGGCTGTCGATCCGCAGGAGCCTGACGAAACAGGAGGCGCTGCGGCTGGTGGCGGACGATCCGGTGCTCAGGTCACTGCGTGTCCGGACCATCTTTCCCGGGCACCTGGTCTTCCTCTGACCGTTCCCGGGGCGTGCGGTCCCGCGCGACGGGGACAGCCGCGGAGCCGACGGGCCGCTCCAGCTCGAGGTTGTGCGCAAAGACCGGCTCGAGCTGCGGCGCCCGGGCCAGCTCCGCCGGCGTGATCATCTCGCGGTCGATGGGCACGGCGCCTCCCTCGATCCGCTCGATCAGCGTCTCGTAGGGTCGCCAGTTCATGTCGCCGAACCGCACGAGCCTCCCCAGCTGCTGACCCTGCGTGGCGTCGCGGTAGGCCTTGTAGACGAGCTCGGAGCAGTAGATCTTCTCGTCGTCGAGCCGGTAGCGGATGTCGTAGGGCCGGCCCAGATAGGCCGTGCAGCACTCGAGCGTGCGGGGAATGTGCCCGCGGTGCTCCGGGCGGAGCCGGTAGACGGCGAAGCCGCCGCCGCGGCCGCGAAAGAGAAACGTCCGCAGGGGCGTCGCCGAGACCTCTTCATACGCTTCGTAGACGACCCACCGACCATCCCGCCGCGCCACGATTCCGCAGTGGCTGTAGGGGGACCCGGTGACGCCCTCGATGGCCCAGACGACCGGGCCATGAGGCAGCGACTGGAAGACGACGTCGCCCTCCGCCGGCTCGTAGCGCAGGCACGCCGCCTGCGTCGACCACCACCGCCAGCCGAAGGCCACCGCACAGAGCACGCCGAGAAGGGCCGCTGCGCCGGCGATGGCCTGCAGACGGCGGCCGCGGACCGATGGTGTCGTCGTCCCGGGAGCGGCCATCGTCACGTGGTCCGAGCGATCGGTGCGGCTGTCGAGATTAAATCTGGTGCGGGCACTACGGTGCCAGCAGCTCCACCGCCGCCGTCACCATCGTGAGGACGCCCGTGCCCAGCGTCGGCTCTGCGTCCGGAAAGAACGTGGCGGAATGCAGCGAGGGGGGCAGCCGGCCGAGCGACTCGTAGCGGGCCAACCGCGGTTCCTCCACGGCGCCCAGACGGTACATCACGATCGGAACACCCGCCCTGCCGAACAGGCTGAAGTCCTCGCCGCCCATCGACTGCTCCGCCTCGGTCACCCGTTCGTCGCCGAGCACCCGCCGGAACGCCGCACCGACCCGCGTGGCGAGATCGCGGTCGTTGAAGACCGCCGGTGTGCCCTCGGCGACCGTGATCGTCGGCTCGGGAGCCCTGTAGCTGGCGGCCACCGCGTGCGCCTTCCGCTCGATCGCCGCCAGCAGCTGCGTGCGGACGTCGTCGGAGTAGCTGCGGACCGTGAGCTGCAGCTGGCAGGAGTCGCCGATGATGTTGTGCTTCGTGCCACCTGGAGCTCTGCGGCCACCCTCTCCGCGGTCTGCTTTTCCTGCAACGACAGTTCGGGGTGGGCGTGGAGGTGGCGATAGAGCGCGACGAGCCCCGGCATCTCGGCGGCGGTCCAGGCCTGCACGTGCTCTGCCTGCGCGCGGGGTGCCGCGGCAGCCGGCCGCTCCGCCATGGCCCCGCGGGGCTCCAGGCCGCAGGTGATGACGGCGGCGAGCAGGAGGACGCCGGCCGGCCTGACAGGCACGCGAGCCTCCGTGGCAATCCGTGGTGGAGGCATGACACAGCTCCGGTGACGGCACGGCGGGCGGACGCTGCCGAGAGCCGAATGATACCGGAACCGGCGCGGCCGCGTCGGGCACCAGGAACGCGGACGAGGCGGGGCGTCCCGCCCGCCGTCACGGACCGCGCAGCGTCGCCGTCGTGAACACCGCGTCGTCGAGATTCGGGTTCAGCGTCACGTTGGTGTAGGTGAACTCGGCGGTCAGCGGCGGCTGGCCGCCGGGGGCCTCGGGCCAATCGTATACGTCGAACCGCACCGGCACGTGGAGCTCGGTGTCGATCGCCACGCTGGCGCTGAAGAACTGCAGGCCGTCGCGACGCCGCGGGTGGGTGACCCGGAGCATCTCGCACGGCCGGTCGTCGATCGCCACGCCCTTGATGTGCTCCACGATCGTGTCGTCGCCGGACGGGTCGGCCACCATGTCCTGCTCGAGCGTGCGGATCATCCTGTCGAGCAGGTGAGAGAATCCGATCTCGCTGATCGGCATCAGGCTCTCCTGCCTGACGATGGGGCCGTCCGGATCGACGTCGACCACGACGTAGCCAAACCGCCTGCCTCCCTTGCGCACCAGCAGCTTGCCGTCGTTCTGCCCCGCGACGAACAGGACCCTGCGGCCCTCGACCCGCTCCGGGCCGAGGAACTCCAGCATCACGCTGAGCGGACGCACGACCTGCGTGCCGGCGAGCGACTGCTCGCGGACCCGCATGTCGATCGCGTGGTGCTCCTGCAGTTCGCCTTCGATCCGCTCGCGCTTGGTGACCCGGCACGTGAAGTCGCGCACGGCCGACTGCAGGTAGGCCCGCTCGTCACGCGCGTATTTCAGCACCCACGCCAGCGGATGGTCGGGCGTCGTCCGAGGCTGCGAGTCGGACGGCGCGGAGGGAAGGGCGGCGTCCTGCCCGCGAGCGGACTGCGCGATCGCGATCACGCCGCCGATCGTGAGCACGAGTGCGGCGGCTGCGTGAGGCGAACGCCTGGCCATGACGGGCGATCCTCGGGTGATCGACGCTTGATCGATCCGGCACTGCTTGCTCGGACGCTCCGCATCATATCCGGGGCGGAGGCTTTTTCGGCGGAATCGTCCCTCGGTGACGGCGGTCCCGTGGCCGCAGAATCGGCCCGGCCGGCCCATCCTCGCCAGCCGGGCCCATCTTCACAGCGCCGCGTTGCCCGGGGCCGGACGCGAAGGGTAGAGTGTCGAGGGGTGCGGGAGCGGGGTCGGGCGTCGGCGCTCGGCCACCGAGTCGCGGCGGTTGCGACATGCCGCCCACCGCTCGGAAGCGGTCCGGGTCGGACCGATCAGTCCCGGCCCCGAAGCCTCCGGTCGCGACACGCCCAGATCAGGGAGCCAGCCGATGCCGATCACCCGCAGGAATTTCGTCGAGTCGGCGCTCGCCCTGGCGTCGACGTCGCTGGCCACGGCCGCCGCCACCAGCCGCGCCGCCGAGCCGACCGCAACCGCTCCCCAGCGCTCCGGCGAGCGCCTCCGCGTCGCCGTCGTCGGCGTCAACGGCCGCGGCGGCGCGCATCTGGCCAACTGGACGACGATGCCCGACGCCGAGGTGGTGGCCCTCTGCGACTGCGACCCGAACGTCATCCCGAAGCGGATGGAGGAATTCTTCAAGAAGGCCGACCACGCGCCGGAGTTCGTGCAGGACTTCCGCAGGCTGCTCGACCGGAAGGATGTCGACATCGTGTCGATCGCCACGCCCAACCACTGGCACGCGCTCATGGCCATCTGGGCCATGCAGGCCGGCAAGGACGTGTACGTCGAGAAGCCGTGCAGCTACACGGTCGAGGAAGGCCGCGTCGCGACGCAGTGGGCGCGGAAGCTCGGCCGCATCTGTCAGATGGGTGCGCAGAGCCGCAGCATGTCCGGCATGCGGTCGACGGTCGACTTCGTGAGGAGCGGGAAGATCGGCGACGTGAAAGTGGCCCACGCGCTCTGCTACAAGCGCCGGCAGAGCATCGGCCTGGTCGACACGCCCGCCCCGCTGCCGCCGGGGCTCGATTTCGACCTCTGGGCGGGGCCGGCGCCGCTGGAGGTGCCGAAGCGGTCGCGGCTCCACTACGACTGGCACTGGAACCATCTCACCGGCAACGGCGACCTGGGCAACCAGAATCCGCACGAGATCGACAAGGCCCGCTGGGGCCTCGGCAAGCAGGAGCTGCCGCGGCGGGTCGTGAGCATGGGCGGCCGGCTCGGCTACCGGGACAATGGCGACACGGCCAACAGCCAGGTGACGATCTGCCAGTGGGACGATGCGCTCCTGATCTCCGAGGTCCGCGGCCTCGAGATGAAGACGCCGGCGACGTTCGGCCTGAAGGCCGGTCCGCTGGGTGTGTCGAACATCTGGTGGGGCACGAAAGGATACGTCGTGGCGCCGAAGTACACCGCCGGCATCGCCTTCGATTACGACGGCCGCGAGCTGGGTCACTGGGAAGGGGGCAGTGACAAGCTGCACTTCGAGAACTTCGTGAAGGGGGTCCGCAGCCGCGACCATCGCGACCTGCACCTCGACATCGAGGACGGCCACCTCTCGAGCGCCATCGCGCACCTCGGCAACGTGTCCCTGGCGCTCGGGGAGACGGCGACGCCCGACGCCCGGCCGCGGCTCGCGGCCGACGACAAGCACGTGCGGGCCACCTACGAGGGCTTCGAGAAGCACCTCGCCGAGAACGCCGTCGACTTCGCCTCCACCGCGCTGCGGCTCGGACGGGAGATCGCGATCGACCCGACGACGGAGCGGAGCACCGACGAGGCCGCCAACCGGCTCTTCACCCGCGAGTACCGCACGGGCTACGAGCTGCCCCGGGTCTGAGAGGTCGGCATGCGGAAGCATCGGGGTCTCATGCCGGCGGCCGCCCTCGTCGCGGGCCTCGCCGCCGCGGCTGCGACCGCGGGCGAGTTCCGGTTTCGCCCGCAGGAGATCGCGACCGATCTCACGATCGGCTATGCGACGTCGCTCGTCGACGTGAACGGCGACCGTCGCACCGACATCGTCGTCGTCGACGCCGACCGGGTCGTCTGGTACGAGAACCCGTCGTGGAAGGTCCACACGGTCATCCGCGGTGCCACCAAGCGCGACAACGTCTGCATCGCCCCGCACGACGTCGACGGCGACGGCCGGCTCGACTTCGCGCTGGGCGCCGACTGGCGGCCGTTCGACACCGCGTCGGGGGGGACGATCCAGTGGCTCAAGCAGGGCGGATCGCCCGACGAGCCATGGCAGGTGATCGCCATCGCCGAGGAGCCGACCACGCACCGCATGCGGTGGATCGACGTCGCGGGCGACGCGCGGCCGGAGCTCGTCGTCGCGCCGCTCATGGGCCGCGGCACGACCAAGCCCCTGTGGGCGGAGCGGGGGGTGCGGATCCTGGCCTTTTCGGTCCCGCCGGACCCGGTCCGCGACCGCTGGCCCGCCGCGGTGCTCGACGACGGGATGCTCGTCACGCACAACTTCTTCCCCACCGATCTCGACCGCGACGGAACGCCGGAGATCCTCTGCACCAGCTTCGAGGGCGTGAACCTGCTGGCACGGGAGCCCGGGGGCTTTCGCCGCACGCTGATCGGCGCGGGAAACCAGGCCACGACGCCCAACCGGGGCGCCAGCGAGATCAAGCGGGGGACGCTTGGCGGCGACGCGGACTACATCGCCACCATCGAGCCCTGGCACGGCGACCAGGTCGTCACCTACACGCGGCCGGCCGCTGGCTCGGCCCTCTGGCGGCGGCGGGTGATCGACGAGGATCTCAAGTGGGGGCACGCCGTCTGGTGTGCGAACCTCGACGACGACCCCGCCGACGAGCTGATCGTCGGGATCCGTGACCACAAGGACGACACGTGGCGGAGCGGTGTGCGGATCTACGACGCCGCGGACGCCGGCGGCACGGAGTGGCAGCGGACGCTCGTCGATCCCGCCGGCGTGGCCGTGGAGGACCTCGCCGCGGCCGATCTCGACGGCGACGGGCGGGTCGACATCGTCGCCGTGGGCCGGGCCACGAAGAACGTGCGGATCTACTGGAACGAGGGGCGATGAGCGAGGGGCCATGTCCGACGTTCCCGACCATCCTCGACGTCCCATGTGCAGCCGCAGGACGGCTGTCCAGGCCGGAGGCCTCGCGGCGCTCGGGCTAGGGCTTGCCGACCTCGCCAGGCTGCGGCAGGCGGCCGGTGCCGCCGACCAGCGTCCGCCGCGGGCGGTGATCTTCGTCTTCCTGTCCGGCGGCCTCGCGCAGCACGAGAGCTTCGACCCGAAGCCCGATGGTCCGCTCGACATCCGCGGCGACTTCCGCGCGATCCCCACGCGCACCCCGGGCCTGCAGGTGAGCGAGCATCTGCCGCTGCTCGCGCAGCGGAGCGAGTCGTGGGCGGTCTGTCGGTCGCTGACGCACCGCTCCAACGACCACTCGGCGGGCCACCACATCATGCTCACCGGCCGCTCCGACCTGCCGCCGGGATTCGATCCCAACGGGCCCAAGCCCGGCGACTGGCCGTCGATCGCGGCGCTGGCGGGCAACCTGCTGCCGCACCAGGGCACGCTGCCGCCGGCACTGGTACTCCCGGAGAAGCTCGTGCACCGCAGCGGCCGCACGATCCCCGGCCAATCCGCGGGCGTGCTGGGCGCGTCCCGCGAACCCTGGTTTCTCGCCTGCTCGCCCTACAACGCGGCCACCTACGGGGCCTACCCGGAATTCCTCTTCCACCACGAGAAGGGGGCCGCCACCGACAGCCGGATCGCCTTCCGGTCTCCGGACCTGACGGTGCCGCAGACGCTCATGGGCGGCCGGCTGCTCGATCGCATCGCGCTCCGCGATCGGATCGACGGTCAGCGTCGCCTGCTCGAGGCGGGCGCCGACGCGGGGTCGTTCGACCGCTATCGCGACATGGCGACGGCGGCGCTGCTCGATCCGGCGGTGGCGGGTGCGTTCGACCTCGCCCGGGTGGATCCGGCGCGGCGGGCGCGGTACGGCGAGAATGCGTTCGGCTGGTCGCTGCTGCTGGCGGCGCGGCTGGTCGAGGCGGGCGTGAGCCTGGTGCAGGTGAACCTGGGCAACAACGAGACCTGGGACACGCACCAGTCGGCCTGGACGAGCCTGCGGCAGTTCCTGCTGCCGCCGATGGATCGCGGGATGGCGGCGCTGCTCGACGACCTCGCGGACCGTGGCATGCTCGACCGCACGCTCGTCGTCATGGCGAGCGAATTCGGCCGCACGCCGAAGATCAGCACGCTGCCCGGGGCCCGGGAGGCCGGCCGCGACCACTGGGGCAGGGTGCAGAGCGTCTTCTTCGCCGGTGGCGGCGTGCGCGGGGGCACCGTCATCGGCGGCACCGACCGCTTCGGCGGCGAACCGGCGTTCGATCCGCAGCGGCCCGAGGATCTCGCGGCCACGATCTATCATGGAGTCGGCCTGAAGGCGGGCACCGGCTGGCACGACGCCTCGGGACGGCCGTTCACGCTCAGCGACGGCCGCCCGATCCCGGGGCTCTTCGGCTGAGGCGGCGCCGGCCGCACCCGTTTCACCGCCCGCGACGGGTCTCCGCACCGCGTCCGGGACATCCGGACCTGGCACTCCGAAACTGCGGCCGTGGCCGTCCGTTCAATTCATCGCCATGCGCATCTGCAGCCTGTCCATCGCGTTCTGTGTGATCGGGTGCACGCTCACGGCGGCGGTGCCGGCGCGTGCAGCCGAGCCGGACGCGATCCGCCCGACGCGTTCCTGGGTGACGCTTTCCTGGGTGACGCCGGCGATCGAGGCCCCGGGCGTCTCGTTCCACACCTTCGAGAGCGCCGCCGCGAAGACCCGGGTCAGCTACCATCTCTTCGTGCCGTCCGCCTACGACCGCGAGCCCGACCGGCGGTTTCCGGTGGTCTACTGGCTGCATGGCTCCGGCGGCGGGCTTCCCGGCATCCCGAAGGTCGCCGCCCAGGTCGCCGCCGCCATCGACGCCGGCAAGGCGCCGCCCTGCCTCGTCGTGTTCGTCAACGGCATGCCCAACGGCATGTACGTCGACTGGAAGGACGGCTCGGGCCCGCTGGAAACGGTCATCGTCAAGGAGCTCGTGCCGCACATCGACGCCTCCCGGCGGACGATTCCCGGCCGCGACGGCCGGCTGCTCGACGGCTACAGCATGGGCGGCTACGGCGCGGCGCGACTGGGATTCAAATATCCCGAGCTGTTCCGGGCCGTGTCGATCATGGGCGCCGGTCCCCTGCAGGTCGACCTGCTCGACGGGCCGCGGGCCGGCAGGCGGCGGGCCGAGGAGGTGCTCGAGCGGGTGTACGGAGGCGATCCATACTACTTCACGAGCGTCAGCCCGCGGACGCTGGCCGAGCGGCATGCGGCAACGCTCGCGCAGGGCTCGCTCATCCGCATGGTGTGCGGGGATCAGGACGAAACCTTCGCCAACAACCGCGACTTCCACGAGCATCTGGAGCGGCTGAAGATCCCGCACGACTGGACCGTGCTGGCGGGCGTGGACCACGACCCGCTCCGCACGCTCGCAGCGCTCGGCGACGCCCACTGGGCCTTTTACAGGAAGGCGTTCGGGGACGGGGCAGGGGCCCCGCCACCCGAAGCAAAGGCCGACCTCGACAGCTCCCGCACGGGTGGCCGCCAGGACCGGTGACCGAGTTTGTCGTAGACTCGTCGAGAGAAGGACAAGCAGCGGAGCACGCGATGAGACTCATCAGCCACCGTCACCAGCTCCTCGTGGCCGGTGTGATCGTCGCCGTCGGGTGCTGCGGTGTCCTCGGCAGCGGTGTCGTCGCGCGCCGGGCCCAGGGCCAGCAGGCCGTCGAGCAGCGGTTCGATCAGGTCGACAAAAACCGCGACGGCAAGGTCACGCCCGACGAGCTGCCGGCACGGGCACTCTTCCAGCGACTCGACCTCGACAGCGACGGCGCGATCACGAAGCCCGAGGCGACCGCGGCGGTCCGGCGGGGCGCGCTCGACGACCTGCCCAAGGGCGGTGCGGCAGGATCCCCCATCGCCGCGGCCGAACGCGGCTCCCCATCCCCCGCCGAGCCGCCCGTCCGCGAGGGGCCCCGGCCGGTGCGACCGGGCGATCACGGCGTCGGCCGCCGCATCGGCGACCTCACGTTCACCGACCTCGCGGGCGTGTCGCACGCGCTCGAGCGGCTCGCGAAGGGGAAGATCGCTGTCTTCGCGATGACGAGCACCAGTTGCCCGATCAGCAGGAAGTATCTGCCGCGGCTCGCCGAACTCGCCGCCGAAAGCGCGGACGGTGTCGCCTGGATCCTGGTCAACCCCGTGGCGACCGACACGCCCGCCGACATGCGGGCCGCCGCCGCGACCTGCGGCGACCGGGCGACCTACGTCCACGACCCCGACGGCCGGCTCGCCGCGACGATCGGCGCGGCCACCACGACCGATGTCGTCGTGCTCGATCGCGACCGCACCGTCGCCTATCACGGCGCGGTCGACGATCAGTATGGCTTCGGCTACGCGATCGCCGCCCCGCGACGCCCCCTCCTGGCCGACGCCCTCGCCGCGATCCGGGCGGGCCAACCGCCGCCCGTCGCGGCCACGGAGGCCCCGGGCTGCGTGCTCGACGCGCAGGCCGCCGGCCAGCCGGCGGCCGACGTGACCTACCACGGCCGGATCTCGCGGATCATGGAGCGGCACTGCGTCGAATGCCACCGTGACGGCGGCGTCGGCCCGTTTCCGCTCGATGCCTACGCCGACGTCGTGGCGCATGCCGCCATGGTGCGCCAGGTGGTCGACCGCGGCACGATGCCTCCCTGGTTCGCGGCCCCCGTGCCCCCCGATGCCGAGACGGGCCGCGTGCACACGCCGTGGGCCAACGACCGCTCGCTCGCGGAGCCGGACAAGCGGGATCTTCTGCGGTGGCTCGCCGGCGGGAGGCCGGAGGGCGATCCGGCCGCTGCGCCGGCCGCCAGGCCGCATCCGGCGGATTGGCAGATCGGCACGCCGGACGCCGTCTTCGAGTTCGCCGAGCCGGTGGCGGTCAAGGCGACCGGCGTGATGCCCTATCAGACGGTTGTCGTCGAGACGCACCTGCTCGAGGATCGGTGGGTGCGGGCGATCGAGGTGCAGCCCGGCGACCGCAACGTCGTGCACCACGCGCTCATCCAGCTCGCCGGCGCCGGGGAGCGGTCAGAAGGCCCGCGGGATGCCGCGGCCGAGGAGCGGGGCGGGTTCTGGGGCGAGTACGTGCCGGGCCAGAACACGCTCGTCTACCCCGACGGCTTCGCCAAGAAGCTGCCGAAGGGTGCGCGGCTGAAGTTCCAGATGCACTACACCCCCAACGGCACCGCGACGACTGACCGCACCCGCGTGGGCGTGATCTACGCCGACGAGCCGCCGCGGCACGAGGTCCGGGTCGCGGGCATCGCGAACGCCCGGATCTCGATTCCGCCGGGTGCGGCCGACCACCGCGAGGAGGCCTCGCTGCGGCTGCCGTTCGACGCCGCGATCCTCGGGTTCCTGCCGCACCTGCACGTGCGGGGCGCGGCCTGCCGGTACGAGGCGGTCCGCGGCGACGGCACCCGCACCACGCTCCTCGACATCCCGCGGTACGACTTCAACTGGCAGCTGCTCTATCGCCTGGTCGAGCCGCTGACGCTGTCGGCGGGGGACACGCTCGTGTTCACCGCCTGGTTCGACAACAGCGCGGCCAATCCGGCGAACCCCGATCCGACGAAGACCGTCCGCTGGGGCCCGCAGACCTTCGACGAGATGCATCTCGGCTACGTGGAGTATTACGTGCCGGGAGCGACGCCCGGCGAGGCGATGCCGGGCCTGCGGCGGTCGGCCGCCGCCGGGCCGCGCCGTCCGCAGCCGTAGTCGCGGCGGGCCCGGTGCCGGCCCGCGGCCGCGATGACGGGCCGTGCCGCGCGGAAATCGGTATGCTGTCGGCGGAGGTCGGTGCCTGCGGCCTCGCGTTGTCCCGGTGTCGTGCCCGCCACTCCTGGAAACCAGCCCGGTGCGCCGAGTCTGCTGGCCCATCGCGATCTGCGTACTGGCCCTGACGCCGCCGAGCCGAGCCGCCGACATGCCCACGCCCGCACCGGTCAACCCGCTCGTCGCCCCCTGGACCGGCCCGTACGGGGGAGTGCCGCCGTTCGACAGAACGCGGGTCGCCGATCTCGCGCCGGCGCTCGAGTCGGCCATGGAGGCGCACCTCGCGGCGATGGACGAGATCGCGGCGGACCCGGCACCGCCGACGTTCGCGAACACCCTCGTGGCCATGGAGCGGGCCGGGCGGGGTTTCGACCGGGTGGCGACGGTCTACGGCGTCTACACGGGCTGCCTGGCGGACGACGCCGTGCAGGCGGTCGAGCGCGAGATGGCGCCGAAGCTGGCCGAGTTCAGCGACAGGATCTTCCAGAACCGGCGGCTCTTCGCGCGGATCAAGGCGGTGTACGACGCGCGGGAGTCGGCGGGGCTCACAGCCGAGCAGCAGCGTCTCGCCTGGCACGTGCACGGCGAGTTCGTCCGGGGCGGCGCCCCCCTCGACGAGGCCGGGAAGGCGGCCGTGGCGCGGATCAACCAGCGGCTGGCCGAGCTGTCGACCACGTTCTCGCAGAACGTGCTGCGGGACGAGAACGACGGCTTCGTGCTCGTCGACGACGCCACGGGCCTGGCGGGGCTGCCCGAACAGCAGCGGGAGGCGGCCGCGCAGGCGGCAGCCGCCCTCGGCCACGCGGGCCGCTGGGCGATCCAGAACACGCGTTCGAGCGTCGAGCCCTTCCTGACGCATGCCGAGCGGCGCGACCTGCGCGAGAAGGTCTGGCGGATGTTCGTGGGCCGCGGGGCCGGCGGCGGTGCGACCGACAATCACGCCGTCGTGGCGGAGATCATCCGGCTGCGGGCGGAGCGGGCCCGGCTGCTCGGTTTCGCCACCCATGCGCACTGGCAGCTGGAAAACTCCATGGCCGGGACGCCCGAGCGGGCCACGGCGCTGATGGAGGCCGTGTGGGGCCCGGCGGTGCGGGCCGTGCAAAGCGAGGTCGCCGACATGCAGAAGGTGGCCGACTCCGAGCGGGCCGGCATCACGATCGAGCCGTGGGACTACCGCTACTACGCCGAGCAGGTCCGCAGGGAGCGGTACGACCTCGACGAGGCGGAGGTGACGCCCTACCTGCAGTTGGAGAAGCTGCGGGAGGGGATGTTCGAGGTCGCCGCTCGCCTGTTCGATCTGCACTTCGCACCGGTGCCGGAGGGGAGCGTGCCGGTCTACCACCCGGAGGTCCGCGTGTGGGAGGTGCGGGACGGCGGGGGCGGGCACGTGGGCCTCTGGTACTTCGACCCGTTCGCCCGCCGCGGCAAGCGTTCGGGCGCGTGGATGAGCGGCTATCGGTCGCAGGAGCGGAGCGATGGTGCGGTGTCGGCGATCGTGTCGAACAACTGCAACTTCGTGAAGCCCGCGGCCGGCGAGACGGCGACGATCTCGTGGGAGGATGCCACCACGCTTTTCCACGAGTTCGGCCATGCGCTCCACGGGCTCTGCTCGAACGTCACCTATCCGACGCTCTCCGGGACGAACGTGCCGCGGGACTACGTCGAGTTTCCGTCGCAGCTGCTCGAGCACTGGCTCGAGACGCCGGAGATCCTCGGGCGCTACGCGATCCACGCCGAGACGGGCCGGCCGATCCCACGGGAACTCGTGGAGAAGATCGAGCGGGCGGCGACGTTCAACCGGGGCTTCAAGACGGCCGAGTTCCTCGCGAGCGCCCTGGTCGACATGCGGCTGCACCTCGGGGAGCCGCCGGCCGACCCGGCAGCCTTCGAGCGGGACACGCTGGCCGCGATCGGAATGCCGCGCGAGATCGTGATGCGGCATCGCACGCCGCACTTCAGCCACATCTTCTCGGGCGACGGCTACTCCGCCGCCTACTACAGCTACCTGTGGGCTGACACGCTCACCGCCGACGCCTGGGAAGCCTTCACGGAGGCCGGCGGACCGTGGGACGAGCGGGTGGCGAGGCGGCTGCGGGAGTCGGTGTTCTCGGTCGGCAACACGCTCGATCCGGCGGAGGGATGGCGGCGGTTCCGCGGCCGCGACGTCGATCCCGCGGCGCTGATGCGCAAGCGGGGATTCGCGGAATGATGCCTCGCCAGTGGCTGGCCCGATCCGGTCCGCAGCGGAACCGGCCCCGCGGCCGGCCGGCCGCGCGGCTGCGGCGCGGCCTGTGGGCCGCGGTCGCGACGCTGGCCGCGCTGCCTGGTGCGGCCGCACGCGAGGCGGTCGTGGAGAACGTCGCCCAGCTCGCCGCCGTGCTGCCGCGGGCCGGAGCGGGGGACACGATCGTGCTCCGCAAGGGGGACTGGCCGGACGTGCCGCTGGTCGTGGGGAAGGGGGGCGCGAAGGGGCGGCCGCTGGTCATCCGGGCGGAGGTTCCGGGCGAGACCGTCTTCGGAGGCCGGTCGTTCCTCAGGATCGACGCGGCGTACGTGGTGGTGGACGGGCTCGTGTTCCATCGGGGCGCGATCGGCGAGGGCGCGGTGGTCACCTTCGCCTCGCACCACGGCGAGCTGAGAAACACCGCCATCGTCGACTACAACCCGCCCGCCGCAGAGACCCAGTACTACTGGGTGTTCTTCGAGGGAGACTCCAACACCGTCGACCGCTGCTACTTCAAGGGCAAGAGCAATCACGGGCCCGTCGTCGGCAACGCCCGCGACGGGGCCCGGCACAATGCCGTGACGAA
>Ga0214917_10002053_pt1 | contig 25102 bp, 24 predicted proteins | sample LL_1208_BB_MetaG_FD_177983 | JGI IMG/M metagenome (GOLD analysis project Ga0214917, IMG submission 177983) | Freshwater microbial communities from Lake Lanier, Atlanta, Georgia, United States - LL_1208_BB | ecosystem: Environmental > Aquatic > Freshwater > Lake | place: USA: Georgia | collected...
GGGCATTGGCCTGGTAGTTGCGTTGCTGGACCATCAAGCGAACCAATTCACCTGCCATGTCGGTATTAGCTTCCTCAACCGAGTTTGATCGGATGCTACCGAAGACGCCCCCTGCCGGCGCACCGAGTATGGGATCTCCAGACTGGTCCGTCGTTTGATAAACATTGTTGGAAACTTCGCGAAGACCCCCCAATCCCCTAAAGGTGGCCAATTGAAGTTGGCCAGCGACAACCGTACGCCCGTTGGTAAACTGGCCACGCAGGAATCCCTTGTCGTCGACCGTCAAACCAGTCAGCGATCCGGAGGCATAACCATCCTGTTCAACATTTTTAACCTCAAACCCTGAGGCATAATTTGTAGTGCCCCCAAAATCAAGCTTGAATGTTATCTCGTCTGACAAAAGCAGAGAGGGGTCCACTGGGTCGCCGGTTGGAGGCTTCAGTGTAATTGCCAGAACAGTATTTTGCTTAGCCGAGTTCGCCGGGGGCGTCAAAGTCGGCGCGCCAACGTTCACCAACTTCCCCTCAAAGAAAGAAAAGGTCGCTGCTGCCTTCGGACTCGCAGTGGTCGTCGTCGTCGTTGACCCCGTCGTTGCTGCTGCTGCTTTGCTCGGCATTTGGATTTCAATCTTACCCGTGGCGTCTGCAGCAGTTGGTGCGAATATCTGCCCGTCTACGTTGATGTAAACATCGTAAAGCTTTTCATCAACTCTTCGGTAATAAAGCGAAACTGCATGCTGTCGACCAAGCTTGTCATACAACGGAAACTGCTGGACTACCGAATAAGTTTCTGGGAAATTGACATCAAGAACGTTATCAACCAGAGCACCTCCGACGGTTGCTTTCTTGGCTGGGATGACGGCGTTTCGAGCATCAAGATTGGCAGCAACAAACGCCTGAGATGTCGGCGAGGGGGGCATCGGGGACGAGGGTTCCCTGATTGGTCCGATCTGATCGGTCACGTTCGATGCATCTAAGTTGGGTTGGTAGCCGTATAAAAAGAGACCGCTTGAACTCACGACAAAACCATCCTTGTCGGTCAGGAATTGTCCGCTTCTGGTGTAGAAAGTTTTTTCGGTAGATGGCTCTTTAAACAATCCGACCACGAACATACCGTCCCCATTGATTGCCATATCGAGCGGCGATGAAGAGTACTTGGTAGAACCCGTTGCATAGGAACGCCGACTTATACCCCCTGTACCCACAGTTCCAAATCGGCCGGTTGAAGAGGGTTGCAAGGACCTTGTGAGCGCCTCCTGAAACAAATATTCGGAAGCCTTGTAGCCACTAACGTTTGATGCCGCAATATTCTTACTGGCAACTTCGATGGCGGCAGAATTCGCCTGCAACGCATTCAATCCAATAGAAAACCCACTAGACATACCCTGCTCCTCTACCAAAAAATAAAAACAAAGTCAGACCAAAGCCCGCGAAGACTTATCGGTCGGTCATGAACCTGAAGCCGAAGTGTTGACGGAACCAATCTGCACGATTTGCGAATCATTAACAACGCGACCGTCGTTAAGCAGAACCTGCACAGAGGATCCGGATCGCTGAACGCTTTGAACCATCGCGCCCGTAAGTACGTTGCCGTTCACAGTCTTTCCGTCGAAGGTTAAGCCCTCAACCAAAATGCGATACTTTCCGCTAAGCGCCGCAGGTCCCTCCTTGGTGTTTCCATCCCAACTGAGGGATTTGATCTCAGGACCTACACCACCGAGTTCGACCTCATCAACAATCCGCCCGTCGTATGTGGTGATGCGAAGCTTTGCGTTGGATAGCATCGAATCTGAATTGACCCCAAAGTTAACAGGCGACTGACCATCCCAATCAACCGTCGACGCTGCAGCCAACACTTCTTTTCCGATTAATGCTGACTGATCGAGGAGGCGTCCGCTCGACACTTGTTTTACGAAGCTGTCAATCGATGCGCTCATGTTCTCGATTCCCTGGAGTTGGCTCATTTGGGCCAACTGCGATGTAAACTCTGCGTTATCCATCGGATCCAGGGGATTCTGGTTTTGCATTTGCGCAACCAGCATCTTCATGAAATTATTTTGAATTTCTTCAGCAGTGTTGCCGATATTGGTGTTTGAAGTCTTAACTTGATTTGCGGTAGCGGGATCGTAGCGCGGAATTAAACTGAGGTTGCCGGTAGATGTAGACATTTATCAAGCCCTTCCAAGATCAAGCATTTTGAGCATTAACTGTTTGCTCGTATTCATCACTTCAACGTTCATCTGGTAACTACGCGAAGCAGAAACCATATCAACCATGACTTCAACCGGATTCACATTGGGCATTTGAATGTAGCCGTTCGCATCCGCGCTGGGGTGACCAGGCTTATAGACCTTGGGACCAGGCCGCATGTCTTCTTTTACGGAGGCAACCTCAACGCCTGCGGCCACTTCACCCAATATAGGCGCCGGGCGAAAAACAACATGCCTTGGCCTATAAGGTCCGCCATCAGGTCCAGCGACCGATTCGGCGTTCGCCAGGTTTGATGCCAAAGCATTTAATCGCAGCGATTGCGACGATAACGCTGTTGAAGCCACTTGAAAACTTCGCATTAAGCTCATTTTTTTATCTCAAACTTACTGATTACCGGTCAAAGCAAGGCGCCGGGAGGCAAGGACACTGTTGAGCATCGTCATCGCGGCCTCGGTCCTGATAGCGTTGTCTGCAAAATGGGAACGCTCCGTTTCTACATCGACGGTGTTGCCATCCAAAGAGGGTTGCATCGGCATTCGGTAAAGTAACGCGGGCGCACCGGGCAAGGATCCTCCGATTCGGTAGTGCCTATCACTGGTTGCAGAAAGCGGTAATGCATTTGAATAAGCCGTCCCTTCAAGTTGTTCACGCAAAGCCTGAGAGAAGAGCACATCCCTCGCTTTGTATCCTGGCGTATCGACATTCGCCATGTTGGAGGCGAGAATTTGTTGTCGATAGCTACGCATCCTTAACGCCGCGTCGGCGAAGTAAAGCGCATCAAACTCGGGTACTACATTCATTCTTTCAACCTTGCCTTGGAAGACCACCAGTGACGTCCAAGGTTATGCAAATAGAGTGCCAATCGGACAAACGGATGAAACCGAGATATAAACGGTCAAAACCGTACGGCAGTTAGGATTTTCGGATTGCTTCCGGCAAGTCATGCCGCTTCGCAGAAGGCCACGGCAAATCATGCCGCAAGCCTTTGAATGCGCACAGCAGCAAGACCTCCTAGCGATCCTGAGCGGGATTGAGCAATAAGAACGCACGTTGGCCTGCAGACTGATTGGACCGAACTCCCGTGCCTACCAACCCGGCCAATTCGTCGACCTGATCCTCGGGAAGCTCGAGTACTTCGTTGATCAAAACCCATAGCACGCCCTCGCTACATGGCGGGTGGCTGAGTGATCCAACGAAAAACACGCCCGACTTTGGTGGTGATGGAAAAAAGCTCGCGACATCGATCGTTGAATCCCCTGACTCAACCTTGTCTGAATCATCGAGAGGAAATCGCTTCAAGAGTTCCGTGATTGCCGGATGCCGATTCATAACGCTCTTCACGGATCGAATGGTGAGCGCTATGACCATCGTACGGCCACCTGAAACGTGGATGAAGTGGATCGAACCGACCGGCGCTTTACTACCCATGAACGGTTCGCCGGGGAATCTGAATTGCATGCCGACGAGGCTGAAGGACTCCGCCCGAAATTCGCTAGCAGCCCCCTGAGGAAAGTTCACCGTCCAAACCGGCCCTTGCCTAGACCAACTGAAGCGCTGCGGTATCCAGTTTAGCCTAGGTAAGCTGATTTGACTTTGTTGGATATTACCCTCTGCAATTACTGGAGGTGATTGCAATCGCCCGTTGGAACAGGAGCTGTAAGACGGATCGATCCGACCCCAGAAGTCAGGACCGCGTTGCCCGGTCCAGTCCCATAGCCTCGAAACCGGCTTTGATGCTCCGGTTACAGCGGATCCAGATTGCGCCCCAGCACTTCCGACACTCGCCGGAGAGGCGCTGCTGAGAGGCAAGCTCGATACCTGTTGCTTTGAGGCTGAAGCTGGGGTCTTTGTTAGCGGAGTTTCCGGGCTGACTCTCAAGACAAGGTCGCCATCACGACCCAGTTTTTCTGCTAACAGCTGTCGCACCCGGTCCTCAAGCGCGTCGGACTCCGGAGCAATACGAGACGAACCCGCGATCGAACCCGGTCCCGCACCAGCAGTCGCCATGCCAGGATTCGCTTGAACCGACTTTGGCCCCGACGACTTTGCAGGCGTGACAATCAAATCGTTTATCGCGCGCCCACCCTGCTGCGTCGTCGAAACGTTTGACTTAGGAACATCATTTTCAATCCCTTGTACCTGGTTTGAACCCTTTTGATCAGCCTGTTTTGCTGATCGCCCATCTTTTACTGGTCGCCCTTCAGTTAGGCTGATCGAAGGCTTGACCGAGGGATCGATCGGTTTGGTCGATGATTTTTGGTCGGCTTGACTTTCGTTTGAAGCGACAGATCCGTGAGAAAAAAGCGCAATCCAAGCCGCAAGTATCGACAAAGTGAGCTTTAGCAACTGGACGTTCATCGGGTTTCCCATGCGAACTCGCTGATCAGGGACGCTTGACTGCGTCTGCCGGAACGCTCGGACCACAGGCTCCGGGAATCGGACATGCCCCCTTCATTTCGATCGACGAACTTGCCACGCCTGATCCTGTCGAGCCGGCCCTATTCGAAGCGCTCGCTGCTCTTGAAGAAGTGGACTCTTTAGACGAGCTCAAGCTTGCTGTTCTCGGCTTTGCCTTCTGCCTCGAATTGGTTTCTGCCTCTGGTGGTGTTGATAGAACGGCCGGCAAAACGGCTTGACTCGCAGCATTTGAATTCTGAGGAACCGCGTCCGAACTCGGTGGGCGCGCATCTACAACGGGTGTTGGCCGAGCGTCTGCTGCGGGGCCCTGCACCTGCGGCGCGAATCGAGCGGCACAGGTTGAGAGCGCAACCTGCGGTTGATTAATCCCAAAATCACCCGGCAACACCGCGCGCAGAGCTTCCTTGTCGTTGGTCACAAACAGCGCAACCAGAGGGGCTAACCAGCCAGACTGCCGGGTGGGGAACTCGGGTTCTGGATCAAACCGCGCCTGACAGGAATTGAGGCGCCTCTCGATCTCCTGCTTTGATAAATAGTATCCATCAAGCAAAAGGTTTGCGGTTGTTTTCACGCAATTGTGCCAGACCCACAAGCTATCCGGCGCCGGGTAACGCAGACTTACTGCCGAATTCGCGAATCTATCAGCAGAACAAGAAAGGAATTCCCCCTCGATCTTTAACTGCTCACAAAAAGCACCCTTAGGTTTATGCTGAGTGCGACAGTCGAGACTTGCCCTGTCCCACGCCAGCGCTATTGAAGCGTTCTTGTCCTTAAGAGTCGGCGCATTCGGAAGTCCATCCTGGAAATTGACCTTAGGCAATGTCTCGACACAAGCTGTTAGCAGCAACGCGAGTGTCAAAACAGTGCAAACGTTAACTGCTGGCGATCTTAGATATGCGAGCACGGCACAAAACTCCATCCAATGGTTTGCAGTCTACAGAAAAGCCTGCCTAAGAACCGCAAAAGGTGGTTCAAGCGATCTCTGGAGGGCCTGCGGAAAAACCGGTAAGAGCACGTACAACAAAAAGATGCCAATTGGAATCGATAGACCAAATCCTATCGAGAAAAGGTTCATCTGGGGAGAGGTTCTGCCCAAAAATCCTTGGCCACCCATCACAACAAGATTAATCACAACAAATGGGGCAAAAAGTACCAAGCCGATCGAGAAACTGCTCGACACAAGCGAACCAATTGTCTTCAAATCGAAACCTACCGGCCATTTACCAGCCGGAAGTGAGCGAAACGAGTCAAAAAGAATCTCAACGGCGACCAAGTGAATATTCAATGAGAAAATCAAAGCCAACCCCAAAAGACCGAAGACTTGGCCGAGCACCCCAGAGGGCAAGGCTTGATCCGGGTTATAACTTGACGCAAACGATAAGCCAGTTTGAATACTTATCACCTCAGCGGAAACGTCAAATACCATCAGTCCAATCCGGATCAACCACCCTGAAACTGCACCGATGAGAAATTCGCCGACAGCCAAAGTGGCATATGAGGCCGTACTCATTGTGAGTGAGAGCGAACTTAATACATTCGTTTCAAGTGGAATTCCAAAACCAAGCAAAAGACCGAGTGCTATCCGAAATCGCATGGGTATCGATTGCAAGGCGAAAAATGGTGCCGAAACAAATAAACCGATCAACCTGGTTCCAGAAAGGAGTCCAGGGAGAAAAACACTTTCAATAAGCGTTACTGGTATAGAAATCATTGGGTCAGCGCAGGTATTTTCATGAAAACTTCGCGCACATAGTCAACGAACAACGATAGAATCGATGAACCACCAAGCCCGATAACTAAGGCGGTGACGATCAGTTTCGGCACATAGGTAAGCGTTTGCTCATTAATCGAGGTCGCGGCCTGAATGACACCCAATAACAGGCCTAAAAAGAGTATTGAGAGCAAAATGGGGCCTGCCAGTATTGCAAGCATAAAAAAGGCTCTTAAAACATGGCCGATAACTTCAGCGCTGTCCACAATGTCTCCAAATCCAACCGACTAAATACTCATCTTGAAGCTCTCGACGAGACCTCCAATCAACAGTGCCCACCCGTCTGCCAATACAAATACAATAAGCTTCAGCGGAAGGCTGAAGGTAATCGGCGACACCATCACCATACCCATCGCTGTCAAGACACTTGCGACAGCAAAATCGATTGCCAGGAACGGCAAGTAGATCACGAATCCTATCAAAAACGCCGTTCTTATTTCGCTGATTGCAAATGCAGGAATTACCGTAAGAATCGGAACATCTTCAGGCTTCGCGTAGGTTTTCCCCGATAACTTGACAAAGAGATTCAAATCATCCGCTCGTGTCTGGCGAAGCATAAATGACTTGAGCGGATCGATACCGCGATCGAGCGCCTGGTCAAAGGTGATACGCCCCTTACTGTAAGGATCCCATGCATCCGCATAAATCTTCTCTGTGACTGGCGCCATAACGGCCGCTGTGACAAAGAGTGCCAAACCCACAAGGACAGCGTTTGGCGGCGTTGTCACTAAACCCATCGCCTGGCGAACCAGACCCAGCACAATCAAAACCCGCGTAAAACTCGTCATGAGCATCAGCATCGCCGGCAAAAACGACAATGCGGTCAGCAAGATGATCGTCTGAACCGGAACCGAGTAGCTGGTGCCTCCTCCCTTTGCCGGGATCGCATCAAAAAGTGGAATAGACTGCGCAAATACATCGCTCGGAGCAACCAGAGCAACCAGATTAATCGCAAGAACCCCCAGTACCAGCGCCCCCTCCCTAAACGGCTTTGAAAACGAAGGTGCTGCCGCCTTTGAGTCGTTTGAAACAACGGTCTCGACCCTCGAGGTGTTGGCGCGTCGGTCCAAGAGGCAAATCTGCTGACTGGTAACTCCAAGCACCAAGATCTCGTCACCGTAGAGCACTTCGACCAGGCGCTCTCGAGGACCTAGGGACGTGGAGGAGAGGACTTTAAAACCACTTTTGCGCGTTGCTGAAGGCCAGATACGAACGATAAACCCCGCAGCGACGGCAGCAATCGCGACAACGATTAAGACCCATAGACTAGAACCGGGCAAGTCCACGGTCAAACCCTAACAGAATCCGTCTTAGCGATTGAGCTTTCGCAAACGTTCGGTTGGCGTGACAATATCAGTCAGTCGAATCCCGTACCGATCATTGACAATGACCACTTCGCCTTGAGCAATCAAACAGCCGTTCACCATCACGTCTAGCGGTTCTCCGGCGAGCACATCGAGTTCGACGACAGAGCCATAAGAGAGGGCGAGCAAATTCCTAATTTGCATCTTTGCCCTACCCAATTCGACAGTCACGTTAACAGGTATATCGAGGACAAGGTCGATGTCATTGACGCCACCATCAGCTCCTCCGATGTCAAAGCTATCGAAATTAACTGACTGAACGTCGCCCGATGTGCCACCTGAGGATTCATTACTCATTTATTTCTCCATACCGAACTTGAAATCGTCTTCGTACTTCTGAGGACCAAGCAGTTGTTTGTTTTTAATCCCCAAACTCACAAAGTCTGTTGGATTTCTAATCTCTTCAACCCTCAAGGCGTAGCGACCATTTTTTACACCGTACTTGCCCCGTATGATCGGCACCCGGTTGACAAAGGCAGTAATTGGATCATGGACTTCAATGGGGATAATTTCACCGACATTGAGAGACAAGATATCGCCGAGCACCATCTTCTTTTCGGTCAGTACGGCAGACATTTCAACCTCAGCCGTCTGCATCTCGCTTTCCAGTGCTCCCGACCACTTGGTATCAGCCTCCATCTGAAATCCGACCGACTGAGCAAACAAGGTCGCCTTCAGCGGCTCAAAAACCCAAAACGGAACGCAAAAGTCGACATCACCCGCTCGGCCGTTGATATCGATTGAAAATTTGCAATGCAGCACCATTTCGTCATTTCCAGTGATCTTTGCGAACTGGAAGTTTCCCTCAGATCGTACGAAATCAAACTTGAGCTCGTAAACCTGTTTCCAGGCTTTCTCGTACTCGGCAATCACCATATCGACAAACCGTCTTACTATTCTCAATTCCGTCGCGGTGTACTCCTTAGGCACGATCTTTGGCTCAAGATGCCCCTCGCCACCAAACATATTGTCAATCGTGAGATAAATCACTGCGGGATCAACAATCCAGCAGGCCACCCCACGCAGTGACTTGATATTTACAATGTTTATGTTTGTACGTTCTGGAAAACCCGACAGGAAATCACCATAGGGCTTGATTCTAGGGGGGTGCAGGTCGACCTCACATCTGCATCGAATCATGTTGAACAGCTGAAGCCTCATCGTTCTTGCAAAGCGCTCATGAATGAGTTCGAGCGTCGGCATCCGCCTGCTCAAGATACGATGCATTTTGTCAAAAACCGACGCTTTAGCCTCTCGCGTCGTTTTCAATACGTCTTTCCCCAAGTCCTCCTCGGGTTCGTCATCGACCGAAGTCTTTTTCGCTTCACTCACTGGTATCTCGCTCAAACATGAGGGTGGGCAAAATTGACATTGACAGATCGAAACACATGTGCTCGGATGAACTTTTTCATCACTGCATGATGAATTGTTCGAACAATACGCCTTGCACAGGCAGGTCCATCTCGCTGATACGCCAGAACTGCGCGGCAGCCTCTCTTGCCACCTGCGTCATTTGTGCGGTGGAGGACGCGTCCTTAGGCATTGCCCCAATTCTTTCTAAGTTTCGAAGATCAGCCGTCGAGGGTTGCTGTTGAAGAACATAAATCGCGGTGAGTTGCGGTTCAATAATCGCGTTTACAACCAACGCGATCTCCTTACCAAGAATCTCTTTCCCCTCTACGGTTGCGAGTTGCTCCATCGACCGAGAAGAAAGCACGGTAATGATTCGATCCTGCACAACCGGCATGAACTCTTTGATCTTGGACTCTACCTTGCCCTCCGAAACACGAAGCACCATCTTAACCTGAAGGTAATGCTCACCACCTTTTGATGGCAAGTTCACGGTGAACGGGTCCATCTTTACGAAAACTGGCGCTTTATTCTCCTTCTTGAACTGCATCTGCGCTTTGAGCCTGTTCTCTAGGGTTTGCTCAGCCTCTTCTGCCTCTTTTTTCTTTTTGGCAGAAAGCCACATCCAGCCTCCCACGCCCCCCCCAGCAAGGACAAGAACGACGACGATGGCTATGATCAGGGGCAGTTTGCTCTTTTTGCTTGGAGCCTCTTCGCCTTCAGGCGCAGCCCCGCTTGGTGCTACGGCCTGACCGGGTGCGTTTGTTGCTGGGTTAAGTTCTGCTTCAGCCATAGTAGTCTCTGTATTGGTCCAAAATCGATTTAGATGATTTTAAGGCTTTATAGGAGATGCCGCTGGGCAATCAAGCGTAAAAGCTCAGCTTATCAGCATTGAGCGCGTTTGATGTTCGACTGAGGCCCGTCACGATCGACACTTCTGTATCCGACCTTCGAGTACCGCGACCTTGATTTGGGTCGATGTTGGCACTTCGCGACTCATAGTTTCTTGCGCTTGATTGACCGGACCCTGTGCCGAATGAAACGTTCAAAGCAACGCCTCCGGCTAGGAATCGATCAACAAGCTGAGAAATCGAGCGCTCGACGACCAATTTCGCATCAGGGCTCGAGGCAACCACAATTAATTCGGCTCGATCACCTTTCGCTGACATGCTGAGCTCGAGTCGCAATTCGCCCAAATCCGGCGGGGAAAGATCCAACTTCGCAACGCCCCCATGATTAGACGCGAGCCAGCTCACCGACCCTTGCAAGGCCGTCTCGTTTCGAGCAACAAGCCTGTCAAAGGAATTGTCTCCGGCCGCCAGGTCTTGCGACAAAGCAGAACGCTGATAAGAGGAAAGAAGCAAATGGTCGATAGCCTCAATGGACTGCCGCTGTTCTCGTTCTCTTTCGAGAGCCTCCGAGCCCGAAACCGACTGAAGATGTTGCGCAAAAGTCTGATGCAAAGCAACATCAGTAACCCCGAGCTCTGCCGAGCTGGTAGGCACCTCGGATTGTCTTCCGGCATGCAAAACATCGCTAACCAACCCCGGAGTCAATTTGACTTGTTCTAACCCCAGCGCCGCGGGCATTTCTGCCAAAACCCCCCGGTCTGAAGCGGCCTCAACTGCGGCTTGCAATCCGGTTCGCAGCTTAGTCAGAACAAGATTGCGATCGAAAGCGTTCGAACCGCTGAGGCTTTCAGGTTGCTGACTCAACGCGGCACCTGCCAAAAACATGGCCATCACAGCTTCAGCATTTGCTGCCCCATTTACAGCATTTGATGACGCAGAATCCACCGACTGCCGCGACATCCAAAGGGGAGATTGCTCGCCTTGCGGCGCGAAATCACGTTCAGAGGCAAAGCCTTCGATCGCCTTGGGTTGCGGCACATAACCAAGCCCAGACGCAACGGCAAGCATAGCAGGGGTGACTTCGAAGGCAGGGGTGACTTCGTTAACGTCAGGCTCACGAGCAGGCCCTTCAATGGCCTTGGGTTGCGGCACATCACCAAGCCCAGACGCACCGGCAAACAAAGCGGGGATGACTTCTTTCACTTTTGCCGCATTCGCAAGCAACCAGTCGGCAAAATTTGCCGACCGGTCGAGCCGACCACGCTTGTCCTCCTCGTTCGGAATCTTTTCCGAAACCACGTCAGCGCTTTCTCCGCCCGCTTCCGCCGACTGATTAGGCAGAGGAGCTTCGATCTCGCTTAACATCTCAACCAGCAGACGAAAGGTAGAACTGTCTGCCTGAACGGCGTCGCCTGTCATCTTTTTCGCCGCGTCTGCCGCGTTTGTCGCGCCACCGCCGCTGATTTGTTTCGCCACAATCATTGAAGTCGTTCCTTTGAACCAGCCAAATTAACTGCTCGGAGCCGCTAAACCCATTTGCCCACCCATCCGTTCACCTACAAAACGAGGCACATTCGCCATGATTCGGCGTCGCCACGCTTAGGCGCGGGTAAACTGAACTTTACGCCGCCCTGACAGCGTCTTTGGTTAGCAACGTTCGTGCCATCAGGGAACCGAACCCATCATTTTTCCCGATACAGCCTGGAAGTTATCGAATCCTCCGTCTCTCTCGCTTCGACCTGTTGCTGCTCTTGACGCCTTTTTCTCAGTTCCGCTCGTGCGATTTTCTCGAGCCCGTCGAGCCTTAATTTAGCAGACTGATGCAGAGCGCTGAACTCAGCCACGCGTTGCTTTTGCGCTTGCATCCCCTCGCGCTGCTGATCAGCGGTTTGCTCGAGGCGCATCGCAAAGTCAAAGGTAGCCCGAAGTTGGCCCACGGTCGACGACCCTTTGCTCAACAAATCCGCTACTTCAGCTCGGTACTCGACGGCAAACTGGTCCAGCTGATCGGCGGCTCCAAGCGCATCGTTGAGGCGCTTGCGCTCTCTTTGAGCTTGTGTTGCCGCGGTTTGTTCGCGCAACCGCGCCACACGTAGAACGGCATTCAGCGCGGTTTGACGGATCGCCACGAACTTCCAGCCTAGACGCTACGAGCGCCATATGAAAAAGCTAGCCACCGACGACACTGAACAAACCGTCCAAGGACTCGGCCATGGAGTGCGTATCGTGCATACCCTGCTGCAAAAACAACTGGATGTCAGGCCATAAGCGCAACGCCTCATCGAGCCCAGGATCACTTCCAGGGGCATATGCGCCCATTGCGACCAGATCCCGGCCGCGCATATACCGAGAAATCAATTGTTTGAGACGCCTCGCCGCGATCTGGTGGCGCTCCTGGGTGACTCTCGGCATCACGCGGGAAATCGATCGCTCAATATCAATCGCAGGATAGTGCCCCGAATCAGCCAACTCCCGGGATAAAAACAAGTGTCCATCAAGAATACCCCTTGCGGTATCCGCAACCGGGTCATGAATGTCATCGCCTTCCAGCAAGATGGTGTAGAAAGCGGTGATCGACGAATCAGGGACGGCGCCGTTGCCCACCTTCTCAACCAATTCCGGCATTTTCGCAAATACGGATGGCGGATATCCCCTGGAAACTGGTGGTTCGCCTAGCGAAAGTGCAATTTCACGTTGTGCCATCGCAAAGCGCGTGAGCGAATCGATGATCAGCACAACATGCTTGCCTGAGTCCCTGAAGTAGGTGGCAACGTCAGTGGCGAATAAAGCGCCCCTGAGACGGGCAAGAGGACTTGCATCCGCAGGTGCTGCAACGACTACCGAACGATGAAGGGCCTCATCCCCCAGGGTGTCTTCACAGAATTCGCGGACTTCCCTACCGCGCTCACCGACAAGACCGATCACCACCACGTCCGCAACGCAGCGCCGTGCCAGCATCCCGAGCAAAACCGATTTTCCGACACCTGATCCAGCGAAAATGCCGACTCTTTGCCCTCGCCCGATCGTGAGCATGGCGTTGATCGACCGAACGCCTGCGTCCAGCGGTTCATTGATCGGTTGTCGGTGTAGCGGATTGATCGGCGACGATCGGTATGAATTTGGCGCCTCTGCCCCCGTCGGTTTCCCGTCAAGCGCACGGCCATATCCATCAATCACCCTTCCTAAAAGACTCTCGCCGATTGGCAGAGGTGTGATGGACTCGATGGGAACAAAGTTTTTCCCCTCCTGTGCTGGCGTATTGGCGGGGTAAACAACCGCCCCAGGAGCAACACGATCGGCTGGATCAATGGGCATCAGAAAGGTGGTGCGCCCAGAAAACCCAACGCACTCGCATTCAACCCATCCTCGACCCGATGCGACAGCGGCTCGATTGCCGATAGTCATTGGCAATCCCGCAACCTCAAGCATCAGACCCGAAACGCGCTCAAGTCGTCCGCTTCGGACACCTCTAGGTGCAGCCTGGATTCGAGCAGACCATCCCGTCAACCGCTTAGCGGTCGCTTCAGCTCGACTCGGCAAGATCTGCGGCATGTTGTGTCTCTTCACTCGGCTTGGGAAGCAGGCCCATCGCCATCAGCACCAGCGCGCGTCTTGCCTCTGGGCCCACATCAATCCGCGTACCTTCGACCTCGATAAAGGCTCCTGAATCTTGCTCCGCATCTGCAAGAACATCGAGCTTAAAAGGAAGTGACGCGCCTTGGAGGAACTCTTCCCAAAGCACCCGCTGAGCCGGGGGGATTCTGAGCAACAGATTCTCTCCGGGCGAGGGTAACCGCATAAGTGCCTCCTCAACCGCACGAAGAAAAGGTGCACGATCGATGTGTTCTGCGAGCGTCAGCCTTTCTGCAATTGACCAGGCAAGATCGGTCACCGGGTCAAGGATCACATCGGGAAGTGCTCTCAGCTCATCGATGTAAATTTGAAGGGTCTGGGTAAGGGCCAGAATTTGCCCGTGCGCGTTGGAAAAGGCCCGTTCTCGTCCTTCAATCAGTCCCTGTTCAAAACCCTGCGTGTACCCCTCGCGTTGGCCCTTTGCGTAGCCCTCAACACGACCCGCTTCATGTCCTTCTCGCCGAGCCGCTTCGCGAATCGACTCGATTTCTTCGACCGTCGGCCAAATGATTTCGGGTTCAGGCTCCGGCACCGGAGGGTCAAAACTCGGCGGAAACCACCGATGCGTCGCTGAGCGAGCCATGCTTAATCAGCCGCTTGGGCGACCGCATCGAACGCCAGCGGCATCATGCAAGCCCCCTCTCGATATCCTCTTGTAACCACTGTTTGAAAATCGCTGCAACCACCCTTGGATCTTTTTGCACGAATTCCTTTGCATAAGCGAGAAGCTCCTCATATTCCGCGGCCTTCTCCTCTTCTTCGCGTTTTCGTTTGTCCTCAAGAATCTTTCGTTCTTCCTCGAGTCTCTGGCGCTCCTCCTCCTCCTGCAGGCGGCGACGCTCTCTTTCAAGCTCCAACTCGAGCCTGCGTTTCTCTCGAGCGGCTGGTGACATGGCTTGAAGTTCAGCCTTGACTCGTTCATCAAACTCTTCTTCGATACGCTGCTCCTCCTCGACAACTTTTGGCGGCGGCGGGAACAGAATCGGTCGAACAAGAAAGACAGTCACCAAACCAAGCACAGTTGCAATCAGGAGAAACTTAAAAAACTCCTTCATCACCGCCGCAAAGGTTGCTTGCTTCCAAAATGGTGGCTCATCAACAATAGGCGGCGAAAATGGGATACTTACAACCGAAACCGAATCCCCCCGCTGTTGCGAAAAACCCATCGCGTCCCGCACCAAGGCGGTCATTTGTTGTATTTCCTGTTGCGAGTAAGCCGACTCCTTGACATTTCCCTCGCCGTCAACCGTGCGCTTGTAATTCACGATCACCGCTGTGGAAACGCGCTTCACGGTGGCGCGCGGACCCCTCACAGTCTGGATAGCCCGATCCACTTCGTAGTTGACCGTCTGCTCTTTGCGTGTTGCGTTCGTCGAGACGGGGCTTTGCGTTCCGGGAGGCTGAGCCTGGCCCTGAGCCGGCTGCCCCTCAATCGGCGCTTGCCCCCCCTGGGGCGGTTGGTTTGTGAGCGCGCCCGGGATTCCGCCTGCACTTGTAACCGGGCCGTTGGCCTCAAGGTTTTGTTGCGATCGAATACTCGCCGGGTTCTGGCCAGAATTTGGCTTGAATATTTCCTCAGCACGCTCACTTTGCGTGAAGTCGACGTCGACGGCGACCTGGGCTCTCACATTGTCTCGCCCGGTTACGGGTTCGAGGATCGTCACGATGCGGCGGGCTACCTGGTTTTCAACCTCGCCAACATACTTGATCTGCGCGGCATCCATGCCAGCAGCACCGCCTCGCGTAGCGTTTGGCGCGAGTAATCCGCCGTCGCTGTCAACGATCGTCACCATTGCCGGCATAAGTTGTGGTACCGACGACGAAACGAGGTGGGTGATCGCAGTCACTTGCTGCTCATCAACAAGTCTTCCAGGATGAAGCGAAAGCACAACAGAAGCCGTGGGTTTTGGCTGATCCCGCAAAAAGGCCGACGTCTTGGGGATAGCCAAATGAACGCGCGCGTCTCGAACCTGCGCCAGGGTTTTAATTGAATTGGAAAGTTCCGACTCAAGCGCCCTTTGGTAGTTGACCTGTTCAACAAACTGCGAGGTGCCAAGTCGCTGGTTTTCGAGCAATTCAAAACCCACGTTTCCGGCTTTGGGCAAACCTTGCGCGGCGAGTTTGAGGCGCGCGTCGTATACCTGATCGGCCGGCACCATGATTGCTCCGCCGCCTTCAGTAAATCGGTGAGGCACTTTCAACTGCTCAAGTGCGGCCACAATCGCAGCACCGTCTTTGTCTGAAACGTTTGAAAACAAGACTTTGTAGTCGTCTTTTCGCTCGCCAGACATGGCAACCAACACAATCGTGACTACCACCAGCATGAGCGCAATGGCAAGCAGGACTTTTCTCAGTGGCGGTAACTCTGCGATGCGCTCAACCACTTCAGCCCAGCGTTCGGGCAAGGTCTTAGGCCCACCAGGACGGCTAACCCGTCCCGCGCGAGGCGGGGCCATCGGTTCCTCGACAATCGCGTTCGGATTGACCCCGATAACGGTCGCTCCGTTTTCTGCTTGTGCTGCTAACCCGGGATTGACATCTGCCATAGGGATCTTTTCGAAACGTGAACTTACAATGAAGGCTCAGACAAAAAGGCCACAAGACGCACGCGGTACGAGCGGCAATATTTGCCACAAACGGCAACTTGCACTCTAATTCCCGCGAGTGTGATGACTATGCAACTTTGGTGGCAATCCATGACCTTTGTGTCGAAGACGATATGAACCCGCCGAGCCCGCCAAAACGAATCCCTACGCAGCGTGAACTCGAAGCCGCATTCTTGCAGTTTGTGGAAGCCACACGCGAGCTCGAAGGCTCACAGACTCGCCTTTCTCGAGAAATCCAACGCCTGACGAACGATCTTGCCAAAACAAACTTGGAGCTGAAGTCGCAAATCGAAGCCAAGGGTCGACTCACGGAAGAACTGGCAGCCCTACTTTCTGCGCTGCCCCTGGGTGTGATCATTCTTCAGCGTGGCGTCATCTACGCATTCAACGACATGGCTTCTCGGATTGTACCCAATGTTCGCACCGGCCAGGACTGGAAGATTCCGCGCCCCTGGATTCGTATTGATGAGGCTCATTTTCGCTGTTCAGCACTTCGTCCCGGGATCCCCGCCGCTTTAGAGCCTTCGATCGATGTTGTGAGGCCGGAATATAAGACCCTGCCAAATGACCGACTGTTGGTGCTGTTGCACGACGTCACGGCCACGTTTCGAGCTCGCGAGCAGGCCGAACGCGAATCGAAACTTTCAGCCATGGGACAGATGGCCGCGGAAGTCGCGCATCAACTTCGAACGCCGCTGGCGACTGCCCTGATCTACGCTGGGCATCTGGTGCGTCGGCAACTACCCGAAGCAAAGCGCGAGCAGTTCAGTACGCGGCTCAACGAGCAGCTCAAAGCCTTGGATGGACTGGTTTCCAAGATGCTGGGAACACTCAAGAACAGGCCAGCAACAACAAGCCTGATCACGGTCTCCCAGCTGATCAGAGACTGTCAGGCAAGCATTGAGCCACTGTGCGAGATCAAAGGCGTGGGTTTGAACGTCACCATCGATGGCGGTGAACACTTCTTGAGCGTGCATGAAAATGAGATCAAGGGGGGTGTTCTTTCGGTGCTTGAAAACGCATTGAAGTTTTCGCTGCCCGGTCAATCGGTCCGCTTGACTGCTACCGCTGCCCAGGCGAGATTGCAAATTTTGATCGAAGACGATGGTCCCGGCATTTCTGCGCAACTGATTGACCGCTTGTTTGAACCGTTTCTGACCTCGGATTCATCATCGGGCACAGGCTTGGGTTTGGCCATAGCGAAATCCGCAATTCAGTCGCACCGGGGTGAAATCCATGGCTTTAACCGGTCTGAGGGTGGGGCAAGCTTTTTGATGGTTCTGCCAGTTTTCGAGGCGCTTTAGCGCTTTTGGAGCCGATTGGCGGTCACGATAATCGGCTCGATATCGTCAGCCCAGTACAATGAAGTTATGACACAAGTGACCGCTCTACCCGTGCTGCTGGTTGAGGACGATCCGAGTCTACGACAAGCACTCACGGAGACTTTGTCGATCGAAGGCATTGAGTATGTTGCCGTGGGCTGTGGCGAGGACGCTTTAAGCATCTTGCGCGAGCAGCGATGTTTCGCAGTTGTTTCGGACATACGCCTGCCGAAAATGTCCGGACTGGACCTCTTACAAGCGATTCGAACCGAAAGGCCTGAGCTTCCCGTCATCCTGATGACAGCATTTGCTGACACGTCCACCGCCGTTCAAGCGCTTAAAGGTGGTGCGCGAGACTTTTTGATGAAGCCCTTTCAAGCCGAGCAACTCATCGAAGTCATTCATCGGTATGCGCCCCTGGATGAAAGCGCTGCGAGTCGCCCCCAGGGTCCGATAGCTCAAGATCCTTTGTCCCGCCAACTGCTTGCGCGTATTGAGCGTGTTGCGACGACTGACGCCACGGTATTGCTGCTGGGCGAATCGGGATCGGGTAAGGAGGTGATGGCGCAGTACCTGCACCAAAGTTCAGCGCGAGCCACAAGGCCGTTCATCGCCTTAAATTGCGCGGCGATTCCGTCTAGCCTCTTGGAGCCCACGCTATTTGGTCATGAAAAGGGTTCGTTTACCGGCGCCATCAAGAGCCAACCCGGCAAGTTTGAGCTCGCTCAGAACGGGACGATTTTTCTCGATGAGATTGGCGAGTTACCGCTCGATTTGCAAGCCAAATTGTTGCGTGTGCTGCAAGAACGCGAAGTCGAACGCGTCGGATCGCATCACACAATCAACCTGGACGTGAGAGTGGTTGCAGCGACCAATCAGGACCTGATGGACCGCACCAAGCGGGGGCAGTTCCGAGAAGACCTGTATTACCGAATCAATGTTTTTGCGCTCAGGGTGCCCCCGCTGAGGGATCGTCCGCGTGACATCATGCCCCTTGCAGAAAGGTTCTTGATGAAGTATCGGGCCAACATGGGACAGCCCGAGGCCAGGCTCAGCGACCGAAGCCGTGAGCTGATGATGCACTATGCTTGGCCTGGAAACGTACGCGAACTGGAAAACGCGATCCAAAGGGGCCTGCTGATGTGCGACGGTCGATTGATCGAGCCCGCTGACCTGGATCTTCCAATCAAATCTGTATCAAGCCAAAACCTGCTGGAGGGTCATGGCGAGGCTCCTGCGGACTCTCCGGTCGGCGGTGCAACGGCCCAATTGACCACGCCTCAGTTCCAAACGCCTCAGGTTCCCGCCTGGCAGACCCCGGCATCAGCAGTCGCAGAAGACCTGCTTGGGTCGATTGATGAAGCGACTTCGTCGGGGCTTAGGCAAGTGGAGGCCCAACACGACCTGAGAGCCATCGAACGCGAGCATATTCTCGGGGTGCTTAGGCAGGTAAACGGCAGCCGGCGGCGTGCCGTAATCATGCTTGGCATGTCAGAACGGACCTTAAGGCACAAGTTAAAGGCGTGGCGAGAAGCCGGCTATGACATTCCTTGACTCCGCCCACAAAATCCCATAAACTTCCCCGATGGCTATCCGATCCTTATCTCCCGATGAAATTTCAGCGCGTATGCGGGATTTGTTCGCGCAGGCACAGGCCATCAAGGGTCGATACGATGACGCATCGTTTGATGGCGTTCCAGCGCTCTCAAGCCTTGGCGTTGCAGGGATCAGGCAGTCAACACGCGCAGGCGGCAGCGAAGAACCAACATCAGACAAGCTCGATTTTCAGGCGGTTTTGAAAGACGCGATTCGTGGCGTGTCTGATGCGCAAAACAGCGCGCAGGCAAAAGCGCAGGCTTACCAGCTCGGTGACGATAAGGTGTCTTTAGAGGAAGTGATGATTTCCTTGCAAAGAGCAAGCCTTGCCATGCAGGGGATGGTTCAAGTGAGAAATCGTCTTGTCGATGCTTACAAGGAAGTCATGAATATGCAGGTTTGAACCTGCAGATCCGCTGCCTTATCCGCATTGTTACGTAGGTCCGTCTTGCTGTGGGATCGGAAGGTTTCTCCGACTTGACTGGGCGTCGATTTGATAAGCCCACACGAGTATTTCAGCAATCGCTGTGTAAAGTGCTGGTGGAACATAGCTGTCCACATCAAGCTGCATCAGCATGGTGACGAGCTCTGGCTCGACCTTCAGCGGGATACCCACATCTTTTGCCTTGGCGAGAATCGCTTCGGCAATCACGCCCTCCCCCTTTGCGATCACTCTCGGTGCAACCGAGTGCATTTCATAAGCAAGCGCAACGGCGGTGGGCCGCGTGACGGCTTTCGGACCGATGGCGTTGTTTGCGTAATCTTTTTTTCGGCTCATTCGATTCCTCAAGTTACCCGAGCGGTGAAAGCCTAAATCGGCTCAACGACTACTTGGGCACCCGCAACGCCGCGCTCTCTCAAACGCGACTGAAGCGCCGGAAGGGCTTGCGCGAAGGTGCTGGTTGCTGCGCTTTGTGCGTGAACTCGAACGGATACCTGCCCGCCAAAACCCAACGCCCGTATTTCAACCGCCCCTAGATTCGGAAGATCAAATCGAATTCGAAGCGAGGTCCCCTTTTCCATACCCCCAAGCGCTCTCGCATTTGCGCGCCATGCGTCACTGCGTTCGAGTGACATCGGACGATCTGGCGTGAATTGACCATGCCAGATCATGCGACCGTCCATCAAGAGGCGAAGCGCATCGCGAAGTCCTTCTTCAACCTGGGGCGCACTTATCAACATCCCTGCCGGAGCTGCAAGCTGACGCAGCTCGCTTGCAAGGGTCGGTGGGTTCTTCGGCGCGGTCGGATTGGCAGTGGTTGCAAGCTCATCAGACGCCTGACTCGCCGACCACGCGCGAAACTCGTTTGGCGGGGAGTCCAGGTTTGGCTCAGCAAGTTCGCTCTCAGGCGATTGAAGCGGCTGCGCAGCCGCAGACTCCTCATGTTGTTGCGTGGCAAGCCGTGATTCATTCACGAGCCCAGGTGGTACCGTCCTGCCGGAAATCACTTCGGGAAGGAGCGCCTCCAGGCTTTCAAAAGCGCTTGACAGCGGACTGCTTTGTTCGGCTGCGCCAGGCCGGTTTGCGGCTTGTTCTAATTGTGCGTTTGCCTGCTGCGCTATCCGTACGGAGGGATCCTGGTTGCCGTGTACGAGTTCAAGTGCGGCTCTCACTGCGCCGGCAAGCTGAAAAGCCGGTGCCTGCCGGATGGCGAGCAGCAAGCGCGATGCGGCCTCAGCCGCGTCTTGCGCAAGCGGTGCATTGCCGGTTCGAATGTATGCTGGCGCTTCCTTGATTCCTGGCTCGGTCATTGCAGCCAGTTTGAGAAGGCGGGCCATTTCGGGCGAAGTGGCCTTGCGAATTGCCTCCTGAACGTCGAGCGGGAGTGCTTCGATGGCTTCCTTAAGCCTTGAGGCCACTGCTTGGTCAGCGTCGGCCGCCGAGCCAATCAAGGCCTTGATCATTTCTCCTTCGACCGCCTGAAGGTCGGCCAGCGCCTTTGCAACCTCGCCCGGAAGTTGATGGGTGGGGATGTCAACGTTGGCAAACCGCGAGGTGACAGGCGGCGTGATTTTTAGCATCACCCCAGGATCGGCGATGATCGCTGCGCTGTCTGACAGTACCGGTGGCGCAGCATCCGTCCGCTGCTGAGGTGTGGTTTGCGGGCTTCCGGAGCCCGTCCGCGGGGCAATCGCGCTATCTGGGCCTATGCTGGGTATCGTGTTCAATCAAGCTCCTCCCTTGGTGAGGTAACGGCGATTTTTGTGTTCGACGATATCCGGAGCCGGATCTCAAACCACGTCTTGTCGACCTCTGACTTACAACACTTTTGTGCCATCGATGTTGTTGATTTAACTCATCGTGGAGGGCTTTTGCCAATCAGCCAAGGCCTTGGTCAAGCGCTGAATCAGTGGCGCCCAATCGGTTCCTCGGTCCTGTCGCCAGATCCTTGCGGTCGGATACCATGGCGAATCTTCGCGATCAAGTAGCCAGCGAAAATCGGGCGTGCTCGCCACAATCAGCCACAAGGGCTTTGCCAATGCGCCGGTGAGATGCGCAATGCTTGTATCCACGCTTATGACAAGGTCTAAGCACTGAATCAGTGCTGCGCTGTCGCTGAAATCTTCGATTTGATCTTGGTGCTGGTGGAGGTTTGGGATGCGGCTTAGGGCCTCAAGATCGGAGGGTCGATATTCCACCTGGATCGAATGAAATTCGACCGGTAATTGAAAAAGAGGCATTAAGTCTTCAAGCGGGATACTTCTGTACTTATCGTTAAGGTGTTCCGCGCGCCCTGACCAGACAAGACCCACGCGCAGCATTTCGCTTGGGCCAAGCCTTTTTTGCCACTGATTAATTTTTTGAGGGTCCGCAGTGAGGTAGGGCACGGCTGAGGGGATTGTTTCTTCTCGTGTCTTAAAGATCCCGGGCAGGCTCATCAACCAGCATTGGTAGTCCGCGCCTAAAGTGGGGTCACCCGGTGCCACAAACTCAATCTGCTTAACAGGCAGCGAAGCGAGCAATCGGGTCAGGCGGTTGGGCACCTCCAAAATGATGTCAAATCCAAGGCGCTCAACCAGAAGCAAATAACGGCAGAACTGGATATGGTCCCCAAAGCCCTGTTCACTTCGAATCAGCAGGCGTTGTTTGCCGTGTGCTGCTTCACCCCGCCAGGTTGGCCTCAGGTTCCAACGGCGAATGGACCAGTCAGATTGCACCTCGAGGCGATGTTCATAAAGATTCCAGCCCGTTTCAAAGTCTCCTAATAAGAGGTGTATCTGCGCGCAGGTATGGCGGGCCATAGGGTGATTGGGATCTGCAAGCATGGTCTGATCAAACGCTGAAATAGCTTCTTGATACCTCCCAAGCCGATGCATGGCTACAGCGTATTCGTAGTGTAAATCGGCGTTTTGGGGCGCAAGCTCGAGTGCCATGCTTAAGGTGAGCGCTGCGTCTTCGAATTGACCGAATTCCAAAAATGCTCGGGCTGCCAGCAAGTGGGTTTCAGGGTCTTCAGGCTGAAGACGAATAGCCTCCCTGAAAGCCTGGAGGGCCTCGTCAGTGCGACCGAGACTGATAAGCGCGCTTGCTTTGGCGCCTTGCGCATTGGCATTGTCGGGATTGATGCTAAGGGCCTCGGCAAAACTTGCTAGAGCCTCGATATGCCTGCCCACTGAGACCAAGGCTGAGCCCCGACCAAGGTATGACAATGAGTCGGAAGGGTTGATCTGGAGGGCTTGGTTGAAGCCCGCGAGGGCATCGTCCGTTTCACCGAGCGCCAATTTGCTGTTTGCGCGGTTTCTGAGGGCTTCGACACTCTCTGGACGTATGGCGAGTGCCCTGTTGTAGTTGGTAATGGCTTCCTGATAGCGCCCCAATCGGTGGAGGGCAATGCCGTAATTGCATAGCGCCTCGCTGTAGTAGGGTTTGCGGGCGATGGCGGATTGGTAATAAGAAAAGGACTCTTCGGTTCGGCCCAGAGAGCAGAGGGTGTTGCCGAGACCGTTGTACGGGTCGGCAAACCCGGGGCTTCGTTGAATGGCCTCCTGATAGTAGGCTAAAGCATCACCGAATTGGCCTATTGCTTTGAGCTTGTTTCCCTTTTGGTTCAGCGCGATTGCAAAATTCAGTAGCACCGCTTCATTGGAACGATCAAGTTCGAGAGCCTCTCGAAAGCGAAGGATTGCGGCGTCAGCTTCACCCAGGTTTGTGAGAGCCGTGGCAAGTAGTTGCAGGACCTCAGCGTGGTGGGGTTCGATGGCCAAGGCCATTTCGTAATACTGTCGGGCCCAGTCGAGTTCTCCAGCTTGATGGCGCTCCAGACCCAGGTTAATGAACACAGCCACCTCTGCAGTCTGATCCCTTGCAGCCTTGCCTGTGACTGGTTTGCGACTCTTTGCGTCTTGCTTGCGGGGCTTCACAGCGAATCAAAAGCGATCGGAGCTAAATCTTTGGTGAGATCGCTAATCATTTTTTGAGAACCTGCCGTAAACCTTGCATGGACATGAAAATCAGCTTGGGTGCATCCAAAAAAACAAGACCCGCTCAACGTTGGGGAACGTTGGCGAGTCTTGTTAGTGCATCAATTGAAAAGATCTCAGGCGCGCAGATCGGCGAAGATATTGGTGAGGTAATCGATCGTACGAGCCAATCTCAACGATTCCTCGGCAGGGATTTGTCGAACCGTTTCGTTAGAAGCGGAATCGACGACACGGATCACGGCTTTTCCGCTCCCGCCATCAACCACGATGTTCAGATCGCGGTTCATCGAGGATGCAAAGGAGCGAAGCTTATCAGCCGCAGCTTCAACCGACTCCCTGCTGATTTGAGCCGTTTGTTGCACGCTGGGCGCATTAGCGGCTTTCGTCAAGCTTATTTTGCTCGAGGCATCCTGCACGGAACCACCGTCGCTTTGATGGACGGCAGCAGGAACCAGTTGGGGGGCCGGTTGCCTGCTGGCTATTGCGCCGGAATTAGCGGCACCTTGGCTATTGATGGTAGCTATAGCGCTCATAAAAAATTCCTTGGCTGTAAGGTTATGTGGCCAGAGAAATTATCACTTCAACAGAGCGAGCACAACGTTGGGCTGAGCATTAGCCTGAGACAACATCGCGGTTGCTGCCTGCTGAAGAATCTGGGTCTTCGTCAAGTTAGCGGTCTCGTTGGCGTAGTCAGTGTCGACCACACGGCTGTTTGCGGCGCTGAGATTCTCATAAAGGGCCGACAGGTTATTCAAGTTGTGGCCAAGACGGTTAACTTGAGCACCAAAGGTTGCGCGCTGCGTGGCAATTTGATCGATTGCAGAATCGATCGTGCCGGCAAGTGCGGTGAACGCGGTCGTGGCACTGGAACCGTTGACGCCAGACGAAGAAAACGTCGTGTTCAACAAGGAGGTTACTTCGGTAAATCCTGTTGTTCCGGCAATGTTAACCGTTACGACGTTAATACTATCGGACGTGGCTTCACCGGTTTGAAAAGCCAAAGTCCCTGCAGTATTGAGCAATTGCGTACCGTTGAATTTGGTCCGAGCGGCAACAGCGGTGATTTCGCTTTTCAAGCCATTCATTTCGGTGGCCAAGAAGCCGCGCTGGGTGGTGGAAAGTGCGGCGTTGGCGCCCTGTACAGACAGTTCCTTGAATCGCTGGAGCATGGCGGAAATTTCGGTGAGCGCACCTTCGGCTGTTTGGATCACGCCAACCGCGTCGTTTGCGTTACGAACGGCCATCGAGGTTGCGTTGATACTGGCCGTAAGCTTTTGGGAAATTCCCATGCCAGCAGCGTCGTCTTGAGCGCGGTTAATTCGCGAGCCAGAAGACAGTTTTTCGAAGGACGCGGCAAGCTTATTTTGCGCGGTGTTAAGGTAGCGCTGAGCCGAAATCGACGCCATGTTGGTATTGAGAACGGAAGCCATTATGGTTTCACCCCTCTTCTAATTGTCCGGGAAATTTCCCAATTATTTCAACAGAGCGAGCACAACGTTGGGCTGAGCATTAGCCTGAGACAACATCGCGGTTGCTGCCTGCTGAAGAATCTGGGTCTT
>Ga0214917_10002055_pt1 | contig 25094 bp, 14 predicted proteins | sample LL_1208_BB_MetaG_FD_177983 | JGI IMG/M metagenome (GOLD analysis project Ga0214917, IMG submission 177983) | Freshwater microbial communities from Lake Lanier, Atlanta, Georgia, United States - LL_1208_BB | ecosystem: Environmental > Aquatic > Freshwater > Lake | place: USA: Georgia | collected...
CGAACGCACGGTGCCACTGAAAGAGGTTCAGCTCGCCGCCATTCAGTACTACAAGTACCTCATGGCAGAGACGGAAGCTGAAGCAGACAAGCACAAACAACTTCTCGTTGGTTACAACGAAGACGATTGCCGATCACTCATCCATTTGCGGGCCTGGCTTGAATCTATTCGTGCCGCCTACACAAAGGAGTACCCGACCGAGGAGTGGGGTCCGCTTCCGCGACCAGAGCGCATCAAGAAGACGTCAGAGAAAGCAATTCAGATGCAAGAGGAGTGGGCCCAGCTCCAGCGTCGACTCGACAATGCAGTTGAACGACATCGCGAACTAGCAGAGGTGGCTGGCATCTCAGGTGTGCGCCACCTTGAGGACTGGCATCGTTGGTGCGCAGATCTTGCAGGATTCCACATGCGCGAACGTTCCGGAGCGTTCCTTGATCGCGTACGCAACTACACGCTACCCGGCCATTCCCTTCACGACGAACCGAAGGCGATTGGAAATGTAGAGATTCATCCAGAAGGTGGCTATACATTCCCCGATCAACTGATTACGTTGCGCGAGGGAAGCAAGGTGGAATCGGCAGTGGGTGAGCGCATCTATCAGGGGAAAATCACCACACTTGACTTGGCAAATCAGCGAGTCTGGGTTGATTGGGACGACGACGAACCTCGCGAGAGTCCAACCACGATCCTCGAAGCAGACTCGTTCTTTGGTTCTGGCCCAGAGAAAGCAATGGCAGATTTTGCTGAGAGCGCGCTCGCAGGACCTGCCGCGGAAGGCGTTCCGCCAACGGTTGCTTCACTACTCTGGCGTAAGCCGCCAGTGTGGCTAGAGGAGCTCAATGCGAGCGGAGGTTTCGGCTCAGAGATTGGGCTTGAGGCGGCCAAGCGGCTTCAGCCCGGTGAGGTGCTGGTCGTGCAAGGTCCGCCAGGCACGGGTAAGTCGCACCTTGGCGGCCGAATCATTGAAGCGCTGGTCAATCGCGGCGAACTGGTCGGAGTAACGACGCAGTCACACGCTGCGTATCAGATTCCGATTGCCAAGGCCGGCCTCCCGCCAAGCATGGTACGAATCGCTGATGATGGACATCCGGTGTGGAAGAAAGCAAGTGCAAAGAAGCTTGCAGAGTGGCTTGAAGATCAAACGGCAGGTGTCTCAGGCGGCACTAAACACACCTTCTCCCACCCCGACATTGCGAATCAATTAGACGTACTCATCGTTGATGAGGCCGGCCAATATGCCCTGGCAGATCTCATTGCGATTAGTCGATGTGCGAAGAAGATCATCCTTCTCGGCGACCCGCAGCAGCTGCCGATGGTTACCCAGGCGCACCACCCAGAGGGGCCGTCGGGGCTTTCGAGCATCAATCACTGGATCGGCGACGGCGACATTCAAACTGTGGACCAGCGTGCCGGGGTGTTCCTTGAGCGCACCTATCGACTCCATCCGGCAATCGCTGATTTCATCGGGGATACCTTCTATGAGGGGCGACTGCATATTGCCGATCCAGCCCAAGAGAACCTCGGCGTCACGCTGAGCGTTGGCGGTTCTAGCCGGCAGCTTTCACCTCTTACCCTCATCCCCGTTGACCACAGTGACGAAGGCTCGTGGTCGCTTGTTGAGGCGCAGGCCATTGCACGGTTCGTTTTCACGCTGGTCTCTCAAGGCGAGGTGGTAACGAAGAGCGGCCTACGACGCCCATTCGCCTCGGCAGCTCTGGAGCCCGGCGCAGACCCAACGACCGCACCCATCCCGGACATTCTCATCGTTACGCCATATAGCGCCCAGGTGGAGCGCATTGAGTTTGCGCTCGGGCAGCAGGCAAACCAACCGGCCGGCATCGACCTTCGACCATACACACGGGTGCTCACGGTGGATAAGGCACAGGGCGATGAGGCACACGTAGCGATTTACTCCATGGTGCGCTCGGCGGTGCAGGGTGCCCGGCATGGTGCAGAGTTCATTCTTTCGGCGAACCGGTTCAATGTCGCCGTTTCGCGCGCGGAGGCTGTGGCGGTTGTGGTCGCTTCACCAAAGCTCCTGGACGAGAACCCGAGCGGCCCGAAGCACGTCAAGGCGCTCAATCCGTTCGCGGCGCTCATGGAGCGTGCCGAGGTCCATGAGTGAAAAAGACCCTCTACATCGACATGGACAACGTGCTGGTGGACTTCCCTTCGGGAATGAAGGTCTGCAACCCGACCCTACTGAAAGAGTATGAAGGGAGAGCAGACGAGATCCCTGGGATCTTCGCGCTGATGCAGCCGAAGCCAGGTGCGATCGCCGCCTATCACGAGCTGAGCGAGCTCTTTGACACGTACATCCTCTCAACGGCCCCATGGGAGAACCCGACCGCCTGGTCAGACAAGCTGGAGTGGGTGAAGCGGCACCTTGGCGAACCCGCCCACAAGCGGCTGATCCTCTCGCACAACAAACACCTAAACCGCGGGGACTACCTCATCGACGACCGCCCGAACAACGGTGCTGAGGAATTCGGGCAAGTGTTAGGCCAAGAGTGGATTCAGTTTGGTCACGGAAGTCACAAGGATTGGTCAGAGGTTGTAGCTTACCTTAAGAAATCAGTCGCGCAGCTTGAAGTAAATGATTCTCATATAATTGCATTAGGATAATTGGATGACGACGTCACATCCTTCAGAGCAAGATCAGCAATTTCCACCGAAGTCCACATTTTCGATTGAGAATCTTCGTGCCTTTGAAGCGAAGAGTACTATTGAGTTATCGCGGATCAATTTGGTTTTTGGAGCAAATAGCTCCGGTAAGAGCACGCTCGGCAAGGCAATGCTCGCGCTAGCTCAACTCCAACAGTATGAAACGGTTCATCGACTCACTACGGCACCAAATCGATTTTTGAGTCGAATTTTTCCTGGCAGATCTTCTAGGCCCAACTTTATTGAGGATTGCTTTGGCTCACGGATGGAAACGCTTTCATTTGCAAACAACCATGATCCAATAACGATCTCAATTTCAACTGAAGATTACGAACACGATTCACCGGGCGGCGACACCAAAGTGGAATTCACCCTAAGGCCCTCTAGGGAACATCCACTTCATGCCGTCGAGCTTTCGAGTGAAGGCATTCCGATTGCCAGGTGGTCTGAGAAAAAATCTGAACTACCTGACATTGGGGCACTCTATGTAAAAGACGCCAACAACGCTCGGAAATCAGCGTTGCGCGGCGCGATTGATTTACAAGGAACAATAGGTTTCCCCAATGAAAAAAACCTGTCCGGAAGCTCTGGATTAATACGGGCAGCAGATATTGCGCGCGAAGTAATTAGTTATGGCTTAGGGTCTCCACCCAAGTATGGTTTTGACAGAGATGCGGCAGGTGAATTGAAGCGGCTCAATACGAACCCCGCGAGCGTAAATCAGCTCATCAAGTCATTGGGTGCCAATGTTCGAGTTGCTAATCCGAGAACCTCGGGCACCTTCCAGCTGTTTGACGAAGCGAGTGGTTTATCACTCGGGTTAGAGCAGGTTGGTAGCGGCATCGGACAGCTAATTGCGGTGGCAGCGCGGCTAGATAGAGCGAAAACAGCTTCTCGTAGCTTGAAAGGACTCCGTTCAAGCCGATTCCCATTCCTATTGATCCAAGAACCAGAAGCGCATCTTCACCCGGTAAAGCAGGCAGAGATCGGTGAGATGCTATGTCGAGAAGCGCTTAGAAACCCAATGCGTCTGGTTATTGAAACCCATTCCGACGCCCTACTTTTCAGGTGTCTCAGGCTAATTCGAAAAGGCGCGCTTTCTCACAATCTCTTGCGGGTAGTTTTTGTTGAACAAGACACCTCAGGTCGGTCAACTGCACGCAATCTTCAGGTTGGATCTGACGGTTCACTTCTTGATCCATTCCCTATCGGATTCCTAGACTGGGGACTTGAGGACCTAATTGGACAATGATCACAAGTGTATTGTTGACGCGCTCTAGCGGTGAGGCAACTCTGACCCAACCAGAAGTTACCCTTGCGCTATTAACGGAGCTTGGCGCAAAAAGCGCTCTACTTATGGACGATCAAACTTCCGCAGCGCTCCTGACATCCATAAGTACATGGCCTCATGATGCTTTTCGAGTTAGAGCACAGCGTTTACTAGGCCAGCTTCGTACCACCGGTGCAATTTGCCAGATACCTTCCGAACGACCAGGGCCACATTGCTCATGTGGTTCCGAAACCCGAATTGGACCGGATCTTGTCATTCGCGGCTGTCCAGGATGTGACATCCCTAGGTCAATCGCACTTTCTGATTGGATCCTCGACGGCGTAGACCGGATGCGGCCACAAGTTGTAGTAATTCCAGAAGGCGCACATCCAGAGGAGCTGCGCAAGCAAATTCTTGAGCCGATAACTCAATATGCGAAAAGCTTGCACGTTTCAGATCGGTATATAGCAGCCAGCGTTGCGGGGCCGAGCAAAGCGTTGCGGCCAAGTCAACTCATGGGACTCCATACGCTTCTAGAAGCAGCAACAAAGAGCCGATCAATCGAAACATTCAAGATCACGAGTGGCCTGCAAGAGAGCAAGCACAATCGGATGTTCACTGAGCAACAGTATCTTGATCACATCGCGAAGGCCGTGCTTGAGCAAGTAAGCAGCGTATGGAGCAGGTTAAACGCAGAATGGCAACCGAAGTTTGTTATCGAAGTACACGGTGAGGATCAATGGAAAAGCTTGCACGAACGTACGATTAGTACGAACCTCGGTGAAATTGTGGTTGATAATGGCATTGATTGGATAAGCTCAAGTTCGCGGCGATGCGAACCAAGAACGTTCACACTTCGAAAGCCTACACAGAAGAATTTCACGGGAAGTCCTGGCACAGCGACGTTAAGTCCTAGATGAATATGCCCCACTAGGCCTAACCCCGATGGTGAGCAATGCGCCTAAGCGGCGCGCCCCAGAGTTGCTACCGGAATAAGAGCATCACAACAAGGATTCCGAGCGCCCCTAAACCAATTGCAGTGCGCATCCATAGCGCATCATTGTGCTCAAGAAGTGCTTCTTGCATCTTTTCAAGCTTGGCCGCAGATTTCTTACTTTCGTCCACCGTGGTCTTAGCCAGGGCAATAACTTCAGATTCAACCTTTTTTGAATTTGCGGCGATTGTGCTCAACGCTTTCTTGAGCTCCCCTTGGGCCTCAGCGGTTGCGACGAGTGCTTTAACGAGATCGTCGACCTTCTTCTGGCCGATAACCAGTTCCGCCTTGGCCTCCGAAATAGTCTTGAGGTCGCTAGTAGCGTCGACTAGTGTTTTGACCGCGGCTTCGAGCTCCATCTCCAATGCCTTTTGTGTGTCTTTACTTGCCACGTTCCCTCCTAAACCGCGATGGCACGCATTTGCTCTAGAAGCATGTGAGCCTTCGTCGCGATTCTATACTCAATCCCCACCCCTCCCTCAGCCTCTGCTGCGCTAATCAGCTGGGTCGGCGCAGGATCAGATAGGCCATTTTTTCGAATCCACGCACCAAGCACGCCTGTGGCTAAACCGTTACCCCGCACCATCTCCGATTCAGCCAAATTTGCCATTTCAATAGCGAGGGCAGCTTCTTGGCCTCGCCAACGGTTCAGCGCTCCAATAAACTCGTCCATTGCGTAGTTAGGATCAGCATCGGGCGATAGCCACTCAGCAATAGCCCGGAATGCGCGGAACGCAGCAATCTCAACTGCTTGACCCTGCAACATGACGATTGCTTGACCTCGCCACTTTGCCTGTGTACCAGGCGGAAGCTCTTCAATAGCCCGCCGAAGTTCAGCGGGTGTGCTGTTCGATCCGATTAAAGACTCCAGGTACTGGGATAAACGCTCTCGAATCTCACCACCGTCCATATATGCGGCAAGCTCTGTACCCATCCGATCAGCCGGGCCCGTGGCGATCCGAATCAACTCGGCGATGCCCCTCATACGATCTGGCATGATCACGGCGTAGATTGCTTCAATCAGCAGTTTGACCGCCCCTTTTAACAGAGGCTCAACCGCATCCGGTAATTGATCAACCAATGCCTCATTTTCGGAGTGACGTCCAATATTCAGATCATCAAGCGCCTGAAGCGTAGCCGCTTTAATCGACGCGGCAGAATAGGCGGCGAAATCAACAGTAAATGTTTCTGAGGCTCCAAAACCCTCCTTCGCGAAGTCTTCAATGAAACCAACTTGGTGGAGCCGAACCATAGTGACGTCGACAAAGCTCTTTACGCTTTTACCATCTCGCCAAATTGTTGGTGTTTTGGTGTCCTTCCGAGTTTCATTGGCGGCTGTGATAAACGATGTCAGCTGCTGCTGATCAAACACAAAAGTTTGCCCCACACTGCCTGGTTTAGCATGTTCAATCAGTGAGTCCAGAACGCTATTGGCGATCCGGATCTCGTCAGACTCACCGGGGCGATTTGAGTCCAAGAAGAACAATATTGTGTCAAGGTCGGTGCGATTTTCTTTGTTTGGATCAGCTAAAAGTGCCATGAGCCGTTTGCGCTCTGAGCTAGCGAGATCTGGCTTCAGAATGCTGGCAACGAGAGGATCGCTGATTGGCGGAATGTTGCCCACCAGAACGCCGACAGCGTTTTTACCATCTCTGCCAGCGCGACCAGCTTCCTGAACAAACTGCTCGATTGAACTTGGCATTGAGGCGTGAACCGTGACTCGAATGTTGGGTTTATCAATGCCCATACCGAAAGCCTTTGTGCTAACCATGATGTTTGCTTCATTGGCCATAAAGCGTTGGGCGTTTTCCTCAAGAGTGTCTGCGGTTGCCCCACCGTCACTCCCATGAAAGACTGTAACGGGATCAAAGCCGCCGTTCCCGTCAATCTTCAATCGTGATCCGACCGTTTTCTTGAGTGCGTAAACGCCCATTGGGCTGCCTTCGGCTTTAGTCGGTGCAAACACAATTGCGGAAGGTGCGAGAGCATTACTTGGGGCATATTGCGCTTTCCAGTCTTCCTGCGAAATCCCAAGTAGCTCACCTGCGCGGAGGAGTGCATCCGCAGCACGCCGACGTCGGTCTGCTGCTGGTTCTACCTCCTGCTTCACCCAGTTCTTGAACGTCAATTCTCGGCGCTTTGTGGAACCCGCTGTAAGAATGTCGTTAGCACCTATCCCCAGATCACGCCGCATCGCAACCTGAACAGCAGGCGAAGCCGTCGCGGTAAGCGCGATCAGCGGCGTAATGCTGTCGCCAGTATCGTGTTGTGATAGTTGCTGAATCGCTGCTGCCACACGGAGATAAGCCGGCCGAAAGTCGTGTCCCCATTCGGATACGCAATGAGCTTCGTCAACAACCACATATGCAAAGCCGGGGTTTTTACCAAGCCCCTGGAGCTTGTCCCTAAATCGCCGCCGCTGAAGCCTTTCTGGCGTCAAGAGGGCGAGAAACGTGTCTTGCACCCTTCGTAATGCCAGCTTCGGCGAGCCTCGATCTATATTCTTGCGTCCTGCGTGCGTGGCGACCACACGATCGATACCGACGTTACAGAGCCTGTCTTCCTGGTCGTCTATGAGCTTCCTCAGTGGCGCAATCGCGATCGTAAGCCCAGCTGTGCAAAGTGCAGCAATCCAGTAGATCAGCGATTTTCCTCCGGAGGTTGGCAGCACTGACAAACCGTTACGTCCACTGAATGCGTGCGCAATTCCTTCGAATTGTCCTGGCCGAAGATTTTTCACGCCGAAGGCGTCTGTCGCAATATGCGTCACTGCGTCTAGATCGGCAACCGGAAACCCTGGGCCGTGCCCCTCCGCTTCTGGTAGCGGCAGATATCTAGGACGAGTTGGAAAACGTGTGCTTCGAAATGCAATAGTCCGTGGGGCGTCTTCCAAACCAGTCGAGAATGGCCCCAACCCAATACGTACGTCAATCGTTAGATCACCTTCGTTAGAGAATGTAATTTCAGGGAATTTTCCATTTCCTGAGATGAGGGCAAGCGCAGCCAGCGGTTTCCGTACTAAAGAAGCGTCAGGTGCCCATTCTGGAAGATCATGAATGAGTTTGATAGCGATTGAATTCGCAGAGAGGTTAACCCAACCGTTTTCAATTGCTCGAACCAAACCCATGCGAATCCGAGCAATCACCGTGGGCTCCCACATATCGTGCAGCTGGGCGCGGGTGGCCTCCTTGGGCGCCATAGCCTGGGCCCATCGCACCAAGCGTCGCCATGGTGTTGATTGAAGGCTCTCTAGGTCGCTCTTGGTTAGTCGAATAGTTTCGTATCCGCGGGATTGATTAACCTCGTCACGCTGAAGGTCGGCCTGGGAACTTCTTCCGTGATGTGCAACACCATCTAGCTCAACGATCAAATTTCGCTGCGCGACGACGCCATCCGGACCAGCTCGGCCATCGCGCGCAGCGAAAACCCAATCGCATCGCCGCCCTTGACCTGACTCTTCCTTAAGTGGATCGTGACGAACAGCACTCAAATCAGCCTCCGGATAACCGAAACGAAGCAGCCATTCAACACCATCTCTTTTGAGCGCGGCCATGAAGAGGCTTTGTAGGGGGGAATCGGCGACTAGCTTAGCCCACGCCTTTTGGTCAAAAGTCTGTTTAGTTGCGTACAGGGGCCAGTTGATTGCCGATAATGCAGTATCAAATGTCCATTCTTGTGATGATGCAACGCCGAGCTCACCGATTAATGGCCGAAGTCCACGCTGTAAATATCGCGTCGCAAGATGTAACCAGCGATCAACAGGTGCCGACCTTGTTATGGAATCGCGATCCGCGGCGGACTCTAGGATGAGGCAATGGGAGAGCTGCTCTGCAAGCATGGCCCGAGGGTCATCCGTCTCAAACTGCGTATGACCTGCGGCTTTTTGATTCGGCAAGCTTGCCAGAGGGTCCCGGTTTACCAGAGTGGGGATTAAGGAGCGTGCGCCGCCCACGACAGTGGCACTGATCCGGACTGCGGATGGTGCAACATATGAGGGATGCCAATCTGCCCCGAAGTCAGGCTTGGACAAACTCTCGTCGACTTCGTCAATTGCCTGTTGGGGAGCGTTTGCCCTCAGAATTTTCATAGCACAGAAGTCGCACGCATTTCCCAGAGACTAGCAATAGAAATCATGAAGTCATGTCACCTTAGTTCGATTTCGGCAACCAACATCGCGTGATCGGGCACCCCATGATTGCAACCGCGACACCCCGGGTGAGCAGCATTAATGGCACCCCATTCGTAGGTGGCTGACACGCCACGAAGGTTGCCGCCTACAAACGCATGATCGAGGCGCGAGCCGGCACTGTTCTTCCCTTGATAACTGACCCCCTCAGCCACGGGCACCAGTGAGAGCCCGACCTCTGCAAAGCGTTCTAGTAGTCGGTACTGACGATCTCGTGCCCGCTCAAAGTCGGTGTTGAGATCGCCGAGCAGCACCAGGTCGCGGCCACGGAGAGGTGCAAGAGCGCCGAAGAGCCAATCCCAAAGCACGGCGAAACTCGCTGGGGTCTTGCTGTATTCCGGCATGCGGAAGCCGACCACGATCACGCCTGAAGTGAGCGTGACGCAGAGGAAGTTGGCGAAGGCACTCTCCAGGCCAATGTCAGGCTGCGGGATCGGCCCTGCCGCATGGCGATCCTTCGATGCGATCAGGATGCGGTTATCGCCGCTTCCTTGATCGTCGGAAACCGAGACACTTGCGGCACCGTGATCAGAAAGGTACTCAGCCACCCGTGGCACGTCTTTGCCCGGCACGTACTCCGTGAGCACGAGGATGTCAGCCAGAGCATCCGTCATGGCCGAAGTAACCCATGGCGGTACGACCCGCGGGTGCACGCGATGGTTCAAATTCCACGTTGCGATGCGCATCGGCGTATCGTGCCACGCCCCTACAGACCTCACACGCTTAGTTGTGAACTATCCTCAGTACATGGCTGCCCTAAAGCGCAGTGGTACCCGTGCGGCAGGAGGCTCAAATGAGCACAGACAGGGCTGGTGCTAGAAGGTGAAAAAAGCAGTAGTCGTCGCCCTCGCCGGGTTCCTCCTTTCGTTGAGCTACGTAGCCGCCTCGGCATCGGCCGACACCCCGGGATACCTAACGGCAAGCTACCCAGATGCAGCCTCGCATGAGCCGTTTACCGAACCGCCGAGCCCGACACCTGAGCCAACAGAACCACCAAACACATGCTGGGATTGCCTTGGCAGCACGTACACCTGGGCAGAGGCACGCGTCTGGTACTGCACGGCAGAGCGAGCACAACAGGAGCCGTGGATTCTCGATGAGTGCTGGCCCGAGAAGTGGGAGTGGGTCTGCTTCCCGCTCCCGCCAGACGGCAACGGCAACTGTGAGATGTACCGGCGAGACCTAGATCCCCTTGGGATCTTTGCAACGCCGGCACCGATGCCTACGCCAGAACCGACACCTACGCCAACACCTGTGCCAACTGTGACACCAGACCCAACACCAGTGCCAGAGCCGGAGATCCCTGCGACAGATACGCCGTAATTGATGAAGGCAGATATCGAACACCTCCTCGCCAACCCACCCATCCCACTGGACCTCGCCCAAAAACTAGCCGCCACCTACGCAACCCGCTACAACAACCGCCGCGGCGCCATGGTGGTTGACGTGGTGGCGAGTGCAGCGCGCAATTACGACCGCGTTGAGCAAACCATTGTTCCGGGATTCGAGCGCCTCGCACACAACAACCCAACCCTCGAAGCACTTGCGAAAGCCGACCCCGCGCAGCTCAAAGCCCTGGGTCTAAGGGCAAACGAACCAAACACCATGATTGAAGTGGCAAAGGGCCTCATTAAGTTTGGCAACGAGCGAAACATCACGGGTGACGATGCGATCTGCCGCGCCTGGGGTGAGTACGCCGAGGAGTGGCGACGCACGCCGAAGCTTGATCCGTATGTGGGGGTGAAGGGTATCGGCATTGCCCTGTACGCATATCTGCGCATGCGCTCGGGGGCCGACGCGATCAAGCCCGATGTGTGGATTGCGCGCCTGCTGCAGCAGTACGGCGCAACGATCCGCAATCTCAAGGATGCCCTGGAGGTGATGCAGTGCGCCGAGCAGGTGGCGCTCGCTGCGAAGATCAGCCGCCTAACGCTCGACCAGATGCTCTGGCGCGGCGAGTGGAGGATCACCCCAGCAGCCCTGAAGCAGCTCGCCACCACCGAAGCGTGGCGCACCCACGCCCCGGCCGGCACCACCCCCGAGGAGATCTACGGCAAGAACGGCTCCATGGGTCACCTCTTCAACGTGCCCTTCGCCACCCGTGCCGATCTGCAGGATGCCCTTGGCCAGAACCATGGCGGGGGCGTGCAGATAGAGGTGATCGAGGCGCTTGCTGCGCTCTGCGGCCCACGTCTTGACGGCGACGCAACGCGAGTAGAATCGCCGCTATGAGCCTCCGCCGCCGCTGTCACAGATTCATCGAGACGCACCTGCGCGCGTGGGAGCTGCTACTGGCGCTGTTTGCCGCCGTGTCGGTGTATGTGGGCGTGCGATCAACGGAGCTAGGGGAGCCCGAGTACCTCACGAACATTGAGTGGGTGCTGACGGGACTCTTTGCCGCCGAATATGCATTCAGGCTATGGATCGCGCCGAGCCGCCTCGGGTACTTCAAGAGCGCGCTCATCGACCTGGTGAGCATCTTCCCGCCGGTCCGCGGAGTGCGGTTGTTGCGACTGGTGCGGTTGCTACGGGTGGCAGAGAACATCGGCGCGGCGCTCGAGACGACGGCAATGGGCCGGCGTGCGATTGCCCTTTCGCGCATCGCAATACTGTGGATCTCGGTGGTCGCGATTGCCGCCGTGGGGCTGTACAGCGCCGAGCTCGGGCAGAACCCGTCAATTCAGTCGGGCTTCGATGCGCTCTGGTGGGCGGTCGTCACCACCACCGTCGGCTTCGGTGACATTGCCCCCGTGACCGCCGAGGGGCGACTTGCCGCAGCGCTCCTGATGGTGTTGGGCGTGGGCTTCTTCAGCTTCTTCGTGGCGACCATCACCGCCTCACTCGCGGCTGAAACCTCGACCAGGAAGGGTGGCCAGACAGCCGGCACCAGCCTCAACGCGAAGCTCGCCGACCTTGACCAGGCCCTCGCGGCCAGACGGATCACCCGAGCCGAACACAAGCGCCTTCGTGCCAGGCTCCTGGCACAGTTCTGAAGGAGCCTCAGCGCGTACCATACGGTTGATACGGCGCACGTACCGCTGAAGGCGGCGCCAGGTAGGGAGGGGCGGCCATGGGGATCGAGCACGCAGTTTGGACCGTAGGTCCGAAGCCCCAGCGACTTGAGGTCGGCGCGCTCCCGAGCGAAAAGGTCCTGCACGAAATGATTCTCGAAGCGCCGGAGATTCTCGGTGACGAGCTTATGCTGATCGGCACCGAGGTTCGAACGCCGCACGGGGGGTTCATCGACCTTCTCGGCATCGATCCGGCTGGCACCCTGATCATCATCGAACTCAAGCGAGACAAAACCCCAAGGGACGTAGTCGCTCAGGCTCTTGACTACGCCAGCTGGGTAAAGACTTTGAAGATGCGCGACGTAGAGACGATCTATGAGAGCTTCAGAAAAGGAAGAGACCTGGCAGAGGATTTCGCCGAAAGATTTGAGGCAAGCATCGATCCGGATCTAGTCGGCTCTTCACATCAGGTTCTCATTGCCGCTGCGGTACTCGATGATGCATCAGAACGTATCGTCAGCTACCTCAACGACAGCGGGTTCCCGATCAATGTCATCTACTTCCAGGTGTTCAAGCAAGGCAAGGAGCTTCTCCTGAGCCGGGCCTGGTTGAAGGACCCGGCCGTCATGCAGATCGCAGCCGCCTCCGCCGCAGGGCGGCGTACGAGCGATGCACCATGGAATGGCGAGTTCTACGTCTCGTTTGGTGCATGGGAAGGGCGACCTTGGGCAGACGCCGTCAAGTACGGATTTATTGCTGCAGGTGGCGGCGCCTGGTACTCCCGCACGCTAGAACTTCTTGAAGTGGGCAGCCGAGTCTGGGTCAACATTCCGAAGACTGGTTATGTCGGAGTTGGCGAGGTCGTGGGGCCACGTCAGATCGCCGCAGATTTCAAGGTTACGACTCCCAAGGGCTCGACACCGATTATCGAACTCTCGCCTTACGCACAACTCTTGAAAGAAGATGCAGATGACCCGGATCTCGCCGAATACTATGTGCCGGTCAAATGGCTGCAAACAGTCGACGAGGATCATGCAATCTGGGAGTCAAGTTGGTTCGGCAATCAGAATAGTGTTGCGCGACCAACGGCAGAATCATGGAACACCACTATCGCTGGTTTGAAGAAGCGCTTTTCAAAGTGGGATAAGCGAGCATGATTGAACTACAGGAACTTAAGCCCGGAGTAAGAGTGAAGGGGATTGTGCCGAATGCGGTCGTCACCGTACAAGCTGTCAAGCCGATCGCCTCCGGAATACACCAGATCACGTACACCTTGCCGACCGGCGCTTCCACGACTCATGCGATTTTCGAAACAGATTTTCACAAATATGAGGCGGCAGGCGATGAGATTCCCTGGAGCTTCAAAGGTGATCCAAGCATGTTTCGCCTGGGGGTCGAGGCAAAGCGAATCAGCCTCGCCCATCTGTACGACCCGTATCTCGCAGTGTCAACCTCGATGATCGAACCACTCCCGCATCAGATCACCGCCGTGTATGAGGAGATGCTTCCGCGCCAACCGTTGCGGTTCTTGCTTGCAGACGATCCAGGCGCTGGAAAGACCATCATGTCGGGGCTCCTGATCAAAGAGCTGCAGGTCCGCGGTGATTTGAAGCGCTGCCTGATCGTGAGCCCGGGTAGCCTCGTCGAGCAATGGCAAACTGAGCTCCGCGAGAAGTTCAACTTGAAGTTTCCGATCCTCAACTCGCCGGCTATCGACGCGTCGCCTTCAGGCAACGTGTTTGACGACCACGACAACTTGATCGTACGCGTACACATGTTCAGTCGGAGCGAGACGCTTATTGGTCAGATGGAACAGGCGGAGCCTTGGGACCTTATCATCGTTGATGAGGCCCACAAGATGTCAGCCCATCTTGAAGGAGAAGAAATCAAGCGAACCCAGTTGAGAGACTTGGGTGAAAAGCTTGCAGAACGAACGCGCCATTTTCTTCTGCTAACCGCAACGCCGCACAACGGAAAATCCGACGATTTCGAGATATTCATGTCGCTTATCGATGCAGAGCGATTCGCCATCCATCGAAACACGAAACGTGGTGCGAAAGCGCCAACGCCCGACGCGGCCGATCTGATGCGCCGAATGGTCAAGGAGAAGCTCGTCAAATTCGACGGAACTCCGCTATTTCCAGAACGGCGTGCCTCCACGGTCGGCTACGAACTCAGTGAGACTGAGCGCGAATTGTACGAAGCAGTAACAAACTACGTACGCGAGCAGATGAACCGTGCCGAGAAGCTGAAAGCCGCCGGCGAGCGTAGGCGGGGCGTGGTGGTCGGTTTTGCGCTTCAAGTGCTGCAACGTCGATTGGCATCAAGCCCAGAGGCAATCAGAAACTCGCTGGTGCGCCGCGCGGATCGGCTAGAGGCAAAACTCGAAGAGCTGCGTGCGATCGTGGAGGAGGGTGATCGCAAGGCTGCTTTTGACAAATCGGATACCTCCATCGCTGATATCGAAGACTTTGATGATGACGATGGAACCGCAGAGGGCGAGCAATTTGAAGATGAGGTCATCGATTTTGCCACCGCAGCAGCGACACTTCCCGAACTGGAAGAGGAAATTCGGATTCTGCGGGTTCTCGGCACGCAGGCCGACGCCCTTTGCCGATCGGGCGTAGACACCAAGTGGGTCGACTTGAGCAAGCTTATCCAAGAAACGCCGGAGTTTCGAGACGAGGCACGTCGCAGGAAGAAGATTGTCATCTTCACCGAACATCGTGACACACTGAATTACCTTGAGCGAAAAATCGGGAACCTGCTTGGCGATCCATCAAGCGTCGTAGCGATTCATGGCGCGCTAGGTCGCGATAAGCGTCGAGCCGCGGAGCATAGATTCAAGAACGATCCAGCTGCACTCATTCTGCTCGCGACCGACGCTGCCGGTGAAGGGATCAATCTCCAGGTGGCGCACCTCATGATCAACTACGACCTGCCGTGGAACCCCAATCGGCTTGAACAGCGATTTGGACGCATCCACCGCATTGGCCAGACCGAGGTTTGCTACCTGTGGAACCTGCTTGCCAAAGGCACACGCGAAGGAGACGTGTATCAGCGTCTGCTGTTGAAACTCGATGAGGCACGCCAGGCACTCGGCGGGCAGGTGTTCGACGTGCTGGGCCAGCTCGAGTTCGATGGCAAGACACTCAGGGAGATCATGGTCGATGCGATTCTCTATTCGGAAGATCCGGAGGTTCGCGCTCGGTTGTTCAGGCAAGTTGAGGGTGGCGTTGACGCAACCCGTCTGCAGGCGATCCTGAATGCCAACGCCCTCGGTGACGATGCACTTACAGGAGAAATGGTGGCCAGAGTTCGCGCCGAGATGGAAAAGGCGCATGCTCAGCGACTGCAACCCAATTTCATCGAGTCATTCTGGCTCGAAGCGTATGGCCGACTTGGTGGCAACATTGGAAAACGAGAACCAGGAAGGTACGAATTGCAAGAGGTTCCGACCGAGATTAGAGGCCGTGCCAAGCACATCGACCCGGTTCGAGGAAGTGCGGCTAGGTACGAGCGAGTGTGCTTCGACAAGGGCCTGATTCTCGGTCCCCCGCTCGCGGAGTTTGTTTCACCTGGCCATCCGCTTCTCGCGGCAACCCTTGACCTCACGCTAGAACGCGCCGGATCGGCACTCACACAAGGATCAGTGCTGATCGACCACTCACCGCTCGCAACTGAACCTCGGATTCTGCTTTACCTCGATGACATGATCAATTCGTCCGCTGTCGACGAACACGGCGGGCAGAGGACTGTGTCCCGTCGGCTGGCATTCGTTTCGCTCGGCAAGGATGGAAACTTTGCCCCTGAAGGCCATGCGCCGCACCTCGACCTGATGCCTGCCTCAGAGGAAGAGCGAGTAAAGCTCCAGTCACTGCCGAACATGGCATGGGTAGACGCAGAAAACATCGCTGAAAGGGTCACGACCTACGCACTTGCTGCGATAACAAAGCCGCACCTCGACGAGGTACGGGCACGAATTGAGCCGCGCATCGATCGTATTGCAGCGGCGGTGAGAGAGCGCCTGATTTTCTTGATCGCTTGGTGGAGAAATCGTGCCGAGGAACTCAAAGCGGACGAGCTGCGCGGAAAGAAGACCAAACTCAGTGCCGGAAATGCCGCAGCCCGTGCCGACGACTTTGAGAAGAGACTCAAAGATCGCCTCCAGGAACTTGCCCTGGAGCGCAACCTCGTCCCCACAAACCCTCAGCTGCTCGGCGCAGCGCTCGTCATCCCTGCAGCCCTTCTTGATGGCGTACCTGAAGCGCAGGTCAGTCAAGACGTTGCTGACCGACAGAGAACCGAGCGACTGGCAGTCGAAGCGGTCATGAAACATGAGCGCGAACGGCTCGGCATGCCCGTCGTCCAGGACGTTGGTGCAGAGAAGCGCGGGTACGATGTCTACGCAAGCACAGGTCTCAGCGACGGGCATCGATTGATCGAAGTGAAGGGGCGGGCCGCTGGGGCAAGCGACTTTGTTCTCACGCGAAACGAAATGCTGACGTGCCTGAACGAGCAGGATCGATATTGGCTAGCGCTCGCCGACGTCGATGGCGATACCGTCGTCCGCTTGAGGTACGCTAAGGCACCCATTACAGAACGAGTGCAATTCGGAATGACGCAGGCAGTGTTTACGACAAGTTCATTCGAATGGGAGGAGGTACCACTGTGAGCACATACAAGAAAAAGCTCATCGAAGTGGCACTTCCGCTTGAGGACATCAACCGTGAATCAGTAAAGCAAAAAACTGGAAGACCGAAAACTGGATATCCAACTACTTTGCACAAATACTGGGCCCAGCGATCGGTCGCCACTGCACGTGCTGCAATTTGGTCGTCCCTCGTTGATGATCCTTCTTCACACCCTGAAAAGTTTCCAACGGCTGATTTGCAGAAGAAAGAGAGACTGCGCCGCTTTGACATCCTCCGCAAACTGATCCTCTGGGAATCAACCGCCGACGCCTCGTTATGGGCTGAAGCTCGAAAAATTGCAGAAGAAGACTGTGGTGGATCTTTGCCGCCCTTCATTGATCCATTCGCTGGATCGGGCGCAATACCACTTGAAGCACTCCGTCTGGGCATGTCTGCGCATGCTTCTGATTTAAACCCGCTTGCTGTGACGATTCAGCACATGCTTGTTGAGTGGCCACAGAAGTTCGCGAATAAACCGGCAGTGCACCGCCGAAACAAAGGAGGGCTTTCTGCAAGTACCGCGTTTGGCAACCTGGCCGCCGATGTGCTCGCCTACGGTGAGGACATCAATGAGAAATTGAGGGGCCGTATCGGTGAGTTTTATCCGCCCGTAACGGATAGCTTTGGTAAGGAAATTGAGCCAGGTGTATTCATGTGGGCCCGAACTGTACCTTGCCCAAATCCTGCGTGTGGCGTACTAACCCCTCTAGTGAAGGATTGGAAGTTATCCACGCGATCGGGCGCACATATTCGGCCCGTCATTGATCGCGCCGCCAAAACAATCAATTTCGCAGTTCAGCATGATGGTGTTGTGCCAGAACCATCGTTCAATGGTCGCAAGGGTGGCGCTTGCCTGATGTGCGAAGCCCCAATTGATTTTGTTTGGATTAGGAAGCAAGGAGTTGCTGGGCTGATTAATCACAGGCTGATGGCAATCGCGGCTGGCGATGATTACTCATGGGCGTTCTACCAGCCAACAAGTGAGCACGAGTCAGTCGCACTGACTGTGCCAGATTCGACATGGGTTCCTCGCGGAGACATTCCAAACAATACACGAGACTTCAGAACCCAATTGTATGGGATGGCGACGTGGGCTTCTCTTTTTACGCCTCGTCAAATGTTGGCGCTGACAACCCTTCAGGACATCATAAGAGAAACAGAAGCGGACATTGACAGTGACGCCGTCGCCGCAGGTTATGTTTCTGGCGGAGAGCCACTATCGCGTGGCGGTACAGGTGCTCATGCGTATGCTCAGTTGGTACGTGCATATATCCATCTCACTGCAAGCAATCTGACTGAGTGGAATTGCAGCGTAACTCGTTGGAGCCCGAACGGCCCTCAGCTCTCGAGTCTATTCGCTCGTCAAGCAGTGATCATGAACTGGAATTATGCTGAAGGCTCGCTTTTCGGCAAAGGTGGCGCAAATTTCCTGCAAAAACTGCGGCGAACGGTAGAAGTGATTGATCGCACGCCGACCACCACAACAGGTACCGCAAGGCAAGCGGACGCAACCCGGATGGTTTGGGATCATGATAAGGCACCGCTAGTTGTTACTGATCCGCCCTATTACGACAACATTTCTTATTCTGAGCTCGCAGACTTCTTTTACGTGTGGTTGAGAGAATCTATGAGAGATATTGACCCTGAAACATTTGCCACTATCAGCTCACCCAAGTCAGAAGAGTTGATTATGGCCAAAAACCGCCATGGTGGTGACGAGGAGAAGGCTAAGCAATTCTTCGAAGATGGGCTCACACAGGCGTTACATCATCTGCGCTCAATATCTGATCCGGACCTGCCACTATCCATTTATTACGCCTATAACGACACTGACGAGAGTGAAGATGGGGAAGGGAACAAAGAGATCGGATCATCTGGTTGGGAAACGATTCTTCAAAGCATTGTTGATGCAGGTCTGCAAATAGTAATGACGTATCCGTTACGTTCGGAAGCGGTAGGACGAGCGATTTCTACCAACGCCAGCGCTCTCGCGGCGTGCATTTTGCTCGTTTGTCGACCGCGGTCTGATAAAGCGCCCGTGGGCACGCGGGGAGACTTCACTCTGGGCTTACAAGGTGAGTTAAGTCAGGCGATTGAACGGCTAAAGGATGGAGACCTCGGCGCCCTAGACCTTAGCCAGGCGGCGATTGGGCCAGGCATGGCCGTATTCACGCGGTATTCAAAAGTACTCGAGTCGGATGGGCGGAAAATGACGATGCGTACCGCTCTCGATTTGATTAACAAATCTGTTTCTGAAGTTGCAGGTAAAGGTGACGCGATGTTTGACCAACAAACCAGATGGTGCGTGCGATGGTTTGAAGAAAAAGGCTTGTCCGAGGGACTGTATGGAGATGCCCAGATGCTGGCGAACGCAAATGGGCTAAACATCCCGGAACTCGAACGTTTCGGGGTGATTAGTTCAAAAGGCGGGAAGGTGCAGCTATTGGTTGGTGATAGGTTGCCTACCGACTGGGACCCGCGCCTAGATTCCCGAATCTCAAGCTGGGAAGTGCTACATCATTTAATCGCATGCCTGCTTCCAAAAGGAAATCCGTTAAGTCGGGCGAATGGAGGCAGTGAGAAAGAGGCACTCGCCTTAGCTTCGGCGCTTTCACCATTATTGGTTGAGCAAGCGAAAGAGTTGTCATATCGAATGTTCGACATTTGTCGTGTGCGTGGATGGAATCAGGAAGCACTGGCCTATAACGCGATCGGCCAGTCCTGGGCAGACCTCCGAAGTGTGGCGGACGGTAGCGGCGCCCAACTGGACCTCAATATGGGGGGTGAGTAGTGTCACAGCCGCTCGCAACCTACATTGATCGAGGATTAGATCACCTCACCGACGGGCTTTCTAAGCCCATCGGTGATCGCATGGGCGCTCTATTGGGAGCCGACTGGGTTGAGTCTGTGTTGCGGCAGAATGATAGGTACCGCCGGGATTTTGGTGGGCCGAATCAAGCAGCATCCGACCCATCCTTTCTCCTCACATGCATTACCGACAGCACCTACTTCAAGGCGGCTTTTGAGGGAATTCTTGACTACAGCGACAAGACAAGAGCATTCGAGATCAAACAGGCAAGGAATACATGGGCGCATAAGCAGAAGTTTTCTTCGACTGAAGTGCTGCAAGTGCTGCAGTTCATGCGCGACTTACTTGAAACATTTGGTTCAATAGAACAGGCTAATTTGATTGGGGACCTGTGGGATGAACTAGTTCGCCAGGTCGCTGACGAGAAACGTCGTGGACAGGCTCGCAAGGGCGAAGCCACGCTCGGATTAGCGCCTGATGCTGGGAGTGGGCTGAAGCCCTGGTGGCAGGTCGTTCTGCCACGCGATGATGTTCGGGAAGATCGCCATAGCGACGCATCATTTGCTGCTGATCTGTCAGTCGTTCACGCCGGACGTGGGCCCATTGAGTACCGCGACCCATCTGTGTTTTACGACCGAACATATCTAACTGCTGGGCTGCGTGCGCTGATTAGCACAGCGGCACATCGGCTCGCACGTACTGGGAAAGGGGACCCGGTCGTGGACCTTCAGACAAACTTCGGTGGCGGGAAGACGCACTCGCTACTCTCCCTTTATCACCTCGCTGGCGCGCACAACTTAAAGGAAATTCCATCTCTTGCAGAGCTACTATCTGACGAAAACATTCAAGAACTTCCAACTATCAAACGCGCTGTTTTTGTTGGGAACCAAGTTGGCCCCGCAGAAGTCCGCACAATGCCAGACGGCACAAAGATCCGGACCGTTTGGGGAGATCTCGCCTATCAGCTCGCAGGTGCTGCGGGCTATGCGCTGGTTTCTGCCAGCGATGAAACAGGGACTGCACCCGGCTCAGGATTGTTTAGTGAAGTGCTACGTATAAATGCCAAGACTGGCGCCAGTTCACTCATTCTCATCGACGAGTTTGTAACTTTTGCGCGACAATTGCGACGAAATGGCGAGTCAAACGCATCTGCGCTTGTGGCCGGGACACTTGAAGCGAATGTCAGTTTCATTCAGCAGCTAACTGAATCGGCATCTGAGGTTGAAGGTGCCCTAGTTGTGTTTTCGCTACCTTCAAGTTCAACAGAAACGGGTAGTGCCGCTGCGCAAGGCGCGATGGATGAAATTGCTGCTGTGCTTCGTCGCAACGAAATTGATGCAGTTGTTACTAAGACCGTACAGCGGATTGCTTCGCCGTGGAAGCCAGCAGATGCGTACGAATCTTTTGAAATTGTTAGACGTCGACTTTTTGAGCCTCTGAGCGCTGATGGCGTAGCAGCCAGAGATGCAGTTATCGGTGCATTCCTTGCTGCGTATAGAAAGCACGAAAACGAGCTGCCAGACGCGATAAAATCCGGGAATTATCGAGAAAGCATGGAGCGGTCTTACCCAATCCATCCTGAACTGTTTGAACGTCTGTATCAAGACTGGTCATCGATAGAAAAGTTTCAACGAACCAGAGGCGTGCTACGGCTATTGGCAAAAGTGGTACACGAGCTTTGGCGTCGGCAAGACGCAAGCCCGATGATTCTCACCGGTACAGTGCCACTAGACGAACCACAGGTTAGAGCAGATCTTAATCGCTACTTAACGACTGCCTGGGACCCAGTAGTTAGTTCGGACATTGAAGGGGAAGGGTCAGCAGCTGCACTTATTGATGAGGCGAATGCAATCTACGGACGAACCTTCATGACACGACGGATAGCGCGTGCAATCTTTCTTGGATCTGCTCCCGCCGGGGCTGCTCCAAATCGTGGGCTAGAGGGGAAGGAAATTGCCCTCAGCTGCATGTTGCCAAATGAAAAGCCATCAGAGTTCTCAGGCGCCCTCAGTCGGCTTGCTCGGACCGCTTCACATCTGTACAGCGACCAGGCTCGCTACTGGTTTGCACTGCAACCAACAGTCAATCGCACCGCGGAACAGCGAAAGTCATCGATTCCGACTGATGAGCTTAACGCGGAGATCCTGCGTCATCTTGATAAATCACTCTCCTCCTCTGCATTGTGGCGCGAGTATTTTGGCCGTGTTCATATTGCGCCTACAAATGGTAACGAGGTTCCGGAGGAAGACTCAGTCGGCTTAGTAGTTTTAGGACCTGAATGGCCCCGCGTGGCAGGCGGGCAAGACAGTGCGCATAAGATCGCATCCGATATTCTGAAAGATCGATCTGGTGGGCCGCGACAGAATCGCAATATGTTGGTGTTCCTAGCCGCCGATGAAGCTCGGCTAGCAGAAGCAAGAGAAGCTGCAGGTTGGCTGTTGGCGTGGCAGTGGGTTTGCCAGCAGGCTGATGATCGTGTTCTGGTGTTAGACGCTGCGCAGATCCGCACCTCTCAGGCTCAACGAGAAACATGGACTCGGTCACTTACCTCCGCAATCAATGACGCGTACATTTGGGCCCTAGATCCCACACAAACCAATGACGCGCCGGGAATCGAGATTCACGAAATTCGATTGATGGGGGGGTCAGACCTTTACGTTCGAATTGGGAAAAAACTGGCAGAGTCCGAACGGCTACTAGTTAAATACTCTGGATCACGTCTTCAGCTCCTCCTGCAAGAAGAGAGGTTGAAGGGAGTGTGGAATGAACACGGCGGAGTCAAAATTTCAGCTCTACAGGAGACATTCACCCGCTTCCCCTACATGCCGAGAATCCGAGACCTTTCGGTACTTGAAGCAGCTATGTCGGATTGCGTCTCTGGGCTACTTTTAGACTCAGGATTCGGATATGCAGAAGGGTGGGATACCCAGAAAGCTACGTGGCATGGCGTTCGGCACGGAGTGGGCACCGTAATTGATCGACATACTGGTTATCTGTTGCAAGCAGAGATCACTAAAGAGCTGCTTCCAAACACTTCGGCTGAGGCTAACCCACCTTCCGCCAGCGCATCAAAGCCTACTGCAAACGAAAGCGTGGCGCTGCGAGGGTATCGTGCTCGGTTTTCTACTTCGGCTGATAGCTTCTCCCGACTGGCCTCAGATATCGGGCAAGAGCTTCTTCCGCACTTGGCAGGGACGCCGGGGTCGAGTGTCGAAGTTGTTGTGGAAGTATCGGCCCTGTCACCACAAGGTTTTTCGGAGAAGGTGCTAAAGACGGTTTCGCAAAATGCAACTGAACTCAAGTCTGATCTTTCGGAGTTCCACGACTAAGTCATTCAATTTTATGCGAGAAATCCGTCCTAACGTATGGATCGCGCCGGGCTTTCGCCGATGCGGGGAAGTCAGCTTGAAATGCGCGATTTCACATATTCAACCGTTTCGCGATCAGTGAAAGTCACGGCGCACCCGTTCATCCCACGCGTTAGTAGCACTCGATAAGTCTGCGCAATAAGCTGCCTATAGAACTCAGGATCCTTCTTGTCAGCACGCTTCACGACAGAGTCAAATGAGTGTTGGGCCTGTGCGACCCACCCTTTGCCGGCTCGCCACACCAGGTCATCGCCCCAGATGACGCCAACGCGATCAAACTCAAATCCTTGAGCGGTATACACACAGCCAACCTGGTGGACACCCTCTGGATCAATTGCCCACGCATTTGAGCTTGGGATCCCGGGTGCCAAGCGGCCAGCCGTAGGCTTGGCGTTCCACGGTCGTTGCCAATCGCCCACCACGACATCATCGACCAACGTGCCATCACCTAGAGGGTCACTCCACGGCCAGCAGAAACCGGCAACCAGCCGGGAGTTTTGGCCCTGCTTCAGCGATTGCTGTACTTCCCGCTCAAGTGCAGCTGGCGATTCCACGACAGAGAAGTCGAAACCGGCCTGCTCAATGTCAAGGATCTCGTCGCCGGCTGTGCTGACACCGAGCAGTCGATCAACCCAGCGCACATACGTATCTGACCCACCGCAACGGAACTGCGCCGCGAGGTCGTATTCAAACACCGGCTGACCACGCTTGGCGCTTGCCTCACGGATCAACGCCGCGCTACCAACCTCGCCCGGCCGCACCACTTGACGGTCATCAATGAAGAACGCGGCGATTTTTGCCGAGTCAAGCAGCTCTTCAATTTGAGAACCGCCACGGTCCTCCTTCTTAGTCCACTGGTTTGCGCTTGTCTCCCGAATGCGGTGAGCCTCATCGGCGACGAGTAGATCAAAGGGCTCACCTTTCTTCATAAATGAGTTGAAATACTTCATGAGAGTTCCCGCGCGAGGACCCACTCGCTTGCGAAGCCCTTCGGTGAATGCACGAGAGCCAGTAGCGTGCGCAACAGTTTTTCCCTCAGCTGCAGCACTCGCGAGCAACTGAAGCGCGATTAGGCTCTTACCTGTGCCTGGCCCGCCATTGATGATGAACGTTGACGGCCTACTCTTCTTGCCAGCTCGCTGAAGTTCATCGTGTACAGCCATATATGCGGTGACCTGCTCGTCGAGCAGCACGAATGCCTTTTCGTTTGAGATGACAGAAGCAACGTGGTCCAAGAGCTTCTTACTCGGTCGGTACTCAGAAGATGAGATCTTTTCAATCAGTTCGGTGTTGTCACCAGCGCCAACCTGTTCTGCAAGGTGACTGGCCAGCTCTTCAATCTGGTCTTGCGCATAAATCGGTGACGAACCCAGGAGCTCAGAGAATTGCGGCGCATAGAGCGGAGCGGCACCAGAAGACGTTCGATTGAGGTTGTGGAGGAACGCCAGCGAGCTTAGGCCGACATTGCCTGATGCAAAGAGTTCACTCATGTCGCGCAGAAACTGCTCGTAGCGATGAACCTGGGCGCTTGGGTGAAGCGTGTCCTTGGGGCTACCGCCGGCGAATGCAACGGCAACGTGTTCGGTGATTGAACTTTCGTCAACGTGGCTCCACTGCTTGAGCTCAATAATGATTGCGTTGTCAGCTGGGCCGCTGCCGGTTGCTGAGGTGCGCTTACCGGCGACCATCACATCAAGCCGCTTTGAAGTGAGAGGCAGTTGGAGTTCAACGAGAACGCCCTGCGGGCCGAGTCCGGCCAGGCTGAATACGTTTGACATCTGCTGGAGGGAGTTGCGCCAGGAGTTCACCTCACCTTTATTGGCGTGATAACCCTTCTCGTGCGCAAAGGCTGCGCTAATTTTGTCCGCGAGCTGGTTGAGCTGCGCGTCGCGGATGAATTCTTTGACGGCGCCTTGGTAGAGGTACATACCGGCATCGTAGCGATACCCGTGTCAGGTATCTGACGTACGTTCAAATTTCTGCCCGCTATCCTCCCCCCATGTGCGGCCGCATCGTTCAGGCAACCTCACCAGAGGAGATCGCCCGGGAGTTCGGGGCGGATCTCAGCGTGGGGGTGCGTGAAAGCCTGAGTACCCCT
>Ga0214917_10002056_pt1 | contig 25093 bp, 31 predicted proteins | sample LL_1208_BB_MetaG_FD_177983 | JGI IMG/M metagenome (GOLD analysis project Ga0214917, IMG submission 177983) | Freshwater microbial communities from Lake Lanier, Atlanta, Georgia, United States - LL_1208_BB | ecosystem: Environmental > Aquatic > Freshwater > Lake | place: USA: Georgia | collected...
TTTGGTAATGAGCTGCGTGAGTCCAGTGAAAAAGATCCAAATATCGAGGCAGTCGGTATCGGCGGTCAGATCTACGGTAAGCGTGCCGATATGATCATCGTAGATGACGCGGTGACTTTAAAGAACGCCAATGAGTTTGAAAAGCAAATTCGGTGGTTAACCCAGGACGTACGCTCTCGTCTAAACCCAACAGGTAAACTTATTGTGGTGGGAACCCGTGTGGCATCCGTGGATCTCTATAAAGAACTACGTAACCCAGATCGCTACCCAGGCGGTACCGTGCCGTGGACATATCTAGCAATGCCAGCGCTATTGCGTACAGATGAAGACCCTGACAAGTGGGAAACATTGTGGCCAGCATCAGATCAACCATTTGATGGGCAAGAAGAATCTGAAAAAGATGAGTACGGCCTATACCCACGTTGGAACGGGCGACATCTATTTAATGAACGTCAAGCTATGGATGGCGTTACCTGGGCACTTGTCTATCAACAGCAAGATGTGGCAGAGGATGCAATCTTTGATTCTGTCTGTGTACGTGGCTCTATAGATGGAATGCGAAAGTCAGGTCCCATTAACGCTGACGCGCCAGGTCATCCCAAAGATTTACACAACTACACAATCATTTGCGGTATGGACCCAGCGATTGTGGGAGATACTGCCGCTGTCTGTTATGCAATAGATCGCAACAGTCACAAGCGTTATATCTTAGATGCAATTAAGATTACACGCCCATCACCGCAGGCTATTAGAGATCTGATCATTAACTGGACAGAGATCTACAAGCCTAGTGAATGGATCGTAGAGAAGAACGCCTTCCAGGCTTTTCTTACACAGGACGAAAATCTTCGTCAGCATCTCAATACACGTGGTATTTATTTGCGAGAACACCACACAGGCAGTAACAAGTGGGATTCAGGATTCGGTGTGGCATCTATGTCCACGCTGTTTGGAACAAAGCAGCACGACGGCAAGCACCACCGCGACAACTTAATACATCTACCTAGTGATCAGACAGAAAACGTCAAGGCTCTTATTGAGCAGTTGATTACCTGGTCGCCAACTACCAAGGGTAAAACCGATATGGTGATGGCGTTATGGTTCTGCGAAATCCGAGCACGCGAGATGCTGAACAATGGTCAGTACTCAAAGACTCACCTTCGCAATCCATTCCTTACTAGGGCAGAACAATCAAGGCGAGTTGTCGTAAACATTGACGAGATGCTCGCGCAAGAAAACAAGTATTTCGTCTAAGAGAAGGAAAACAAATGATCACACCATCATACAAGGTAAACAAAGAGGGCGAAGAAGAATACATTGATCGCCCAGCAGTAATAACCCCACAGGTAAACCCAGCAGTTGATGCTATGTATCAAAAGGGCAAGGCAGAAGCTTACGCCGCAGATTACGTAGAGTGGCCAACAAAGGTTCACGCAACTGATGAGGGTTACTAATGGCTGACAAAAAAGGAACACAGCCAGGTCACGCAGTAACTGATACTGCAAATCACACAAAGCCTTTGACCGGTGCTGCAGCTATCGCTGCACTAGCACGTCAAGTTTCTCCATCAGGAGTTAAGCAGGCCGAAGCAAACGCCAAGAAGGCGATTGACAAGAAGTACCCAGGCCTTTACAAAAAATAAGGATTACTAAATGGCATTGAATATTAAAGAGATTACCGCAAAGGTATCTCGCCTACAGACTCGTTACGCAGCGCGTGACGGTCGTATGCGCGATGTCTTGTCGGTTCGTCAGGGAGACATCAGCAAGGTTTATCCTTCTATGTTCTCAGAAGAATATCCAAAGCCACTTGTTGCAAATATGATTGACGTGGCAGCACGTGACCTAGCAGAAGCTATGGCACCACTGCCTGCATTTAACTGCTCTGCATCTAATATGGTGTCAGATTCTGCACGCAAAGCTGCAGATAAGCGCAGCCGTATTGCTAACTACTATGTAGATCGTTCAAAGCTACAGGTACAGATGTACACAGGTGCTGACTGGTTTAACACCTACGGTATGCTCATTGGTCGTATTGATATGGACTATGAGAACAACGAGCCAACAATCTCGCTCATTAACCCTTTCGGAGCGTATCCGGAGATTGATCGTTTTGGTCGTTGCTTATCTCTCACACAAATCGTTGGTATGGATGCTGATGCACTAGCGTCAATGTTCCCAGAGCACGCAAATCAAATCTTAAATAAGAACCTATACACACCAGGTTCTCCATATTTGTCTCTTGTTCGTTATCACGACAAGGAGCAGGATGTTCTTTACTGTCCAGAGCGCAAAGACTTAGTTCTATCTCGAACACCAAACCCAGTCGGTGAGTGTCTAGTATCTGTAAAGATGCGTTCATCTATTGATGGTGAAGCACGTGGTCAGTTCGATGACATTTTGGCAGTACAGCTTGCTAAGGCACGCTTTGCTGTTCTACAGATTCAGGCAGCTGAAAAGTCAATTCAGGCTCCTATAGCCATTCCACAAGATGTACAGGAATTGTCACTCGGCCCTGATTCAATTATGCGTTCTGCAAATCCACAGGCTATCCGTCGTGTTCCATTGGAACTACCAGCTGGTGTATTTACAGAATCATCTGTATTGGATAAAGAACTACGCGTTGGTGCTCGCTACCCAGAAGTACGTGGTGGACAGATTGACGCATCAGTTGTCACAGGTCGCGGAGTTCAAGCACTACAAGCTGGCTTTGATACACAGATCAAGGCAGCACAAGCTCAGTTCGCATTATTCTTCACAGAACTTATCTCTCTATGCTTTAAGGTAGATGAGAAGATCTTTGGTTCACGCACCAAGGAAATTCGTGGCAACGATGATGGTATGCCATACACAATGAAGTATGTTCCATCAAAGGATATTGCTGGAGATTACTCAGTAGATGTTCGCTACGGAATTATGTCTGGTATGAATCCAAACAACGCAATCGTAGCTCTGCTACAGATGCGCTCAGACAAACTTGTTTCACGTGATTATGTGCGCCGTGAACTTCCAGTTGATATCAACATCACACAAGAAGAACAAAAGGTTGACATTGAAGAGATGCGTGACGCGTTACGAGTGGCAGTGGCTCAATATGCACAGGCTGTTCCAACCCTTGCAGCGCAAGGCCAAGATGTTGAAACAATTATTTCACGTATCGCAGATGTAATTAAGGGCCGTCAAAAAGGACAGCTACTTGAAGATATTGTTGAGAAGGCGTTCGCGCCAGCTCCACAACCAGAGGCATTGCCTCAAGCATTAGGTGCAGGTGCGGCCCCCGCTCCTGCCTCGCAGCCTACTCCAGTACAACCTGGCGGTGTGGCCCCTGCACCTGGTGCACCACAAGGACGACCAGACATTGCATCATTGCTCGCCTCAATCGGCGGCGCGGCATAAAGAGAAGGAGGTGCAATATGAGAAAAGGAACACACGCCCCAGCATCAATGGCCAAGCCAGTTGAGGGCAAGAAGGAAGGCGACAAAGTTCAGGGCGGTAAGGTAATGGAACCTTTCGCTGGAGCAGCGAAGCCTGGTAAGAAAGTCAAGAAGGGCTAATCAATTTTATGTGCGAGGGGTGCCGGATGGAAGAAGATAAAGTACGCCGTCCGGTACGCCTTGCCGACTTCTTGGTAATTGGTGCAGGTTTCCTGCACAACTTAACATCAGCGTTAGATGTATTAACAGAAGAGCTAATGCAGCTATCTATCTATAACGCAAACAGAGAGACTCAGATCAATAATGTCTGGGAAAAATTTTCAGTAGATTTAGAATCAATTACGGAGGACGACGATGGCGCTTGAGGATGCAACTAATCCTATGCAGGGCGTTTCAGGTCCTGGTAAATTCGCAAAGCGAACAGATTTACAGTATCAGTCAACCGGTTACGGTGACGGCGTTGCAATGCAACAGCAGATGCAGGGTGCACCTGTAGCGACATCTTCAGATGTACGCGGTGCAACCAATACAGTAGTACGTCAAGCTGCAGCTAATGCACCACAGGAGCCTTTAACATCTTTGTATGCTCCAACAAATCGTCCCAATGAACCAGTTACACACGGTGTAGATGTTGGACCAGGTGCAGGTTCAGATGCTTTGATGATGGCAAAGCCAGAAGATGACACAGCATTTCGTGACACAATGCGAGCATATGGACCAGTTCTTTCTTATATTGCAAATTTGCCTAACACATCTCCAGAAACTCGCAGAGCTATCCGACAGTTAAGGGATAATTAGTGAGCATATGGAACAGAATTGGTGATGTAGCTTTTACCGCTGCTAAAAATACAGTTAAATTTGGTGGTGAACTTGCTAACGCCGTAGGTGGAACTGCACGCTTTGCGTGGGATGTGGGTACTGCTCCTTGGAATAACGCCAAAGAGTACAATGGTTTTATCCAGACCTTTAAAACTGCTGCAGATAAAGAAGGCGCAAACATTGTAAAGCCTTTGTCATCTGCAGGTGGTGCAATTATGAAGGTGCCTGGGGTACAACCAGCACTTGAGCGTATCAATTACATCAACCGTGAATACATTCGTGAACCATTAACTACATATAACTTGGTTCTAGGTGACATCACCTCTGGTCGTGAGCCTATATCTGAAATCTTTAATCCTAAAGAGTGGAGCAAGGCAAAGACTGCAGCTCAAGATATTTCTTTTGGACAGGCAGCAGTTGGTCTTTTTCGCAACACCTACGATCCTAAGTTTAATATTTATGATCCAAAGGAACGTGAACAAGCATTTAAGCAAAGTGCTTGGGGTAAGGCGCTATCTGGTGGCTTTGATGTAAGCATCCAGTTAGTAGGAGACGTAACTAACCTTGCTGGTGGAGTAGGCAAGATAGTTAAAGGATCTGAACTAGGTATTGGAGCACTTAAGAACTCTGATGCTGTAGCAAAAGCAGCAGAAGATATTACAAAAGCTCAAGCAGGTGAAGTTAACCGCTTTACTAAAGTACTAGATGACTTTACTGCTAATGATTCTATGTATGCACTCAACCATCCAATGGTTAAGTCATCATCACAGCCTGGACTTTTAGCGCATCTATTGGGTGACTCAGTAGATCGTGACGAGACTGCACTTATCTTGCGTTCTGCTATGAGCGATCCAGTAGCAATGGATGAACTACGCTTACAGCGTCGTTATATTACAGATGCACTTGAGGCAGCTCGTGCTGACCTATCATCAGTAGATGAGTGGAAGTTATTCTCTGCTCCAGATGGTTCTGGAATGATTCCATTCCTTAATGACAACCCTGCAGTAACAGAAGATGCTCTTGCTAACTATAAGTCTTTGGCAGAGCACGATAAGTATTTTTCTAAACTAATGGGCTTAGGTGAAGGTGGCGGTGCGCTTACACGCACAACTGGATTCTTTGGTCAAGGAATTGAAAACTTTATAGCACAGGGACGTGCTGCACGTTTTTACGACAAGTCAGTTGGTAATCCTCGCGTTGAGATCTATCAACCAACACCATTCCACCGTTTATATCAAAAGATTTCTTGGGCACAACAGGAACGTCCAGCAGGTCTTGTAGATTTTAACGATGCTGATTCCTATAAGGAAATCACAGCAACTACTAATCAACTACAAAAGTTGCTTAAGTTATCACCTGATGAGAGCAAGTCAATTATTGACTCATACATCAGCGCTGCGACACCAGAACAACGTATGACAGCTACTCTTAATATTGAGGGTAAGGGTCTACGTGATATTGCCAAGAAGTATGGCTACACTGATGAAGAAGCTACCAAAATTTACAACGCCTATAATGGTGCTCGTACCTCTGCACTAAAGTCTATTAGCGATAAGGGCTTTATGGTAGATACTGACGGTTCTATCATCAAGGTTCCACAGTTTGAATCACAAACTGCAGACTTTTTGCCTGTAATGGATTTCCAGTTAATGGATAATCTACTCAAGCGTAACTCTTCTTTATTACGTGGAATTATCGGCGGTGGCAAGGATAGTATCCTTCACGTAGCAGATGTCCTGCAGGATGCCTTTAAGGCAGGAGCATTGCTTCGCCTTGGTTACACACAGCGTAACGCTATTGACTCACAACTACGTATTGCAGCAGCTGTAGGATCTATGGCTACCCTACGTCACGTAGGTCCTGGTATTAAGAACCTAATCAATAACAGTATTGCAGTTCCTGCACGCTTTATTGATACATACCGACCAGTAGATGCAGGTATGACTATCAAAGAAGTACAACGTGAAAATGTACGAGTTATTAAAAAGCTTGAAGAAATTAAGAGTCAGATTGGTGAACTTGAGGCTAAGGTTGCTTTGCATCCAGAAGACATTGACCTTGCAGGTCAACTTAATACAGCAAAGCTTTTAGAAGAAGAACACCGTGCAGTCTATAACCACTACACAGATGTGCTTAATCGTAAGGGAACAGCAAATCCTAAGAAGCGTATTGGTGCTGGTTCATACCGAGTAACCACAACAGATGGTGAATCATACGATTTGCACGATGCTTTCGGTGGACCACTAGGTGATATGTTCCGTCGTATTGCTTCATCTGGCAATTCTTTTGAGCGTATGGTTGATAGCAATACTGATATGTATGCTCGCAAGTTATCATCAAAGGGTATCGGTGCAATTCGCCCAACAGACCCAGGATACTTTGAGCAGTGGGCACAAACCCTGCGTCAGCAATTTGGTAACTCAGCAGTTATCAAACGTCTTGCTGCAGGCGAGAGTGTCGAAGATGTCAGCAAGTGGCTACGCAACTCCGAGCAAGGACGAGATCTACGCAAGCGTTTGGGTATCACATCAGATGATGCTGCAGAATATGTTACACGTTCTAATGGATTCCTAGATCAGTACCTACCGATTGAGTCAGGTCTTCGTGGAAAGATCAAGGATGTAACTGCAGCAGATCTACGCTCTGCATTTCCAGATCCTACAACACTACCTGTTGTACACGGTCACGTTCTTGAAGAAGCATTATTTAATGTATCAGCACTTAAGGGCAAAGAAATTATTAACTCTTTGTTTAAGTTGCTGGGCACTATGCCAGAAGATGCTTGGGCACGTAACCCACTATATGTTTACTACTATCGTAGAGAAGCAGCTCGCCGCCTAGATATTATGGCTGGACAAAAGGTTGAGCGCTTAACGCTAGAAGAGCAGAACAAGTTAATGGGTCAAGCCCATAAAATTGCTCTACGTGAGATGAAGAATGTTTTATTCAACATTGAGCGTCGCACAAATTTAGCAAGTGCTTTTAAGTACATCAGCCCATTTTTCTCTGCACAGGAAAATGCCTACAAGACTTGGCTTAAGTTAGCAGCAGCTAACCCAGCAGTAGTCAACCGTGGGTATCTTGTATGGAACTCTCCTAATAAGGCAGGCCTTGTAACAGATCAAGATGGTAATGAAGTACCAGCTGGTAAGACATCAGGTAATGACATTATTTGGGTAGGACTACCAAAAGGAATCACAAAGATTCCTGGTCTTGAATCACTAACTCAAATGGGTATCCCAAAGGGATCACTAGACATCTTGTTCCAAGGTGGACTAGATGTTCTTTATATGCAGGGTAACCCAAATGTATTTAGCGATATCTTCCCAGTCGGTCCATACATTGGTGTTCCAGTATCTGAAATTGCAAAGCGCCAACCTAAGTTTGAAGAAGCGTTTAAGTACGTACTTCCATATGGTCCATCTAAGGATGCTATCTCTGGCTTCCTACCAGCGTGGGTACAAAAGGCACAGATTCGTTTATCTAACTTAAACGATCCACAGTTTGCTCGTACCTATCAGTTGATTTGGAATACAGAACAACAGCGTGCAAAGCGTAACGGTAAGCCTCCTGTATCTGCATCCAAGATCCTTAATATGACCAAGGATTACTGGAATATGCGTATAGCAGCAAACTTAATTATGCCGTTTGCTCCACGTTTTGATAGTCCTTACAAGTTCTATCTTGACAAGTCTCGTGAGTATCGTCGCCTTTATGGCCTCAATGCTGACGCTAAGTTCCTAGATGATTTTCCTGAGTACTTCTCCTTCTCATCTAGCTTGTCATATAACCCAACAAATGTGCAGTCATCTGTACAAGCGGTTGAAAACATTAACAAGTATCAGGGCTTAGTGGGTGATCTATCAAAGATAGAGCCACGTTTGATTAGTCTGGTTACTAACAACTTTGCAGGTTATGACTTCTCACAGGCAGCATATGACTACCTATACGGTAAGCGTATCTCAGCAGATTCACCGCTGAAGTTTTTATCATCTCAATCACCAGCAGAATCGCAAAAGCGTAATGAAGCTGAAAAGGGTTGGATTGTTTACAACCGTGTGATGGATGCTATTGATAATGAACTTCAGGATCGTGGGTTGGTTTCAACTCAGCAAAAGGGTGCAGAAGATCTTAACGTGATTAAGTATGCAATTATCAAAAAGTTATCTATTCAAACAGATACAAATGGTAATAGAATAATTGATCCAAAGACTGGTCAGTACGTTCAGACTCCTTGGTATGACGACTACCTAGACTCAGACGGTTCAAAGACCAACCGAGTTATTGTTGGACTTGGAAAGATTCTTGATGATCCAAAGTTTATTGAAGCCAACAAGAAGAACCCAACTTGGAAGTCAGTATCTGCATACCTAGATTTTCGTAAGGTAGTTGCAGCAGAGTTGCTCAAGCGTCCTGCTAAAACTATTACAGCCAAGTCAAATACTGACTTAAAGCTTATTTACGATGCAACAGTTAACAAACTTAAGCAAGACGACAAGTTAGGTTTTGCTTATATCTATGATCGTTTCTTGTCACAAGACCTTGTGTACGATAGATATTTAACCGTAAGGGAGAGTAAGTAATGGCAGATCCAAAGGTAAGCACTGGATCAAGCGCCCTTGATAAAATTGGTGCAGCCGGTGGTTTGACAGCTGCAGATATCGCAGAAGCAAAATCTGCATTAACATCTGCAACTTCTACTACTACCAAGACTCCTAAGCCAACCACCAATGTCTATCCAACTATTTCAAGCCCTACCGATGCAACAGCATTAATCAATAAGGTCTTTGAGAATGTACTCAAGCGCCCTGCAACTGCAGAAGAAATGGCATACTGGAAGCCACTACTTAAAGATGCTCAAACAAAGGGTGGTGCTGTACAAAAGTACAAGGTATCTGGTAAGACTGGTACTCAAACTACTACATCTGGTCTTAACGAAGAGGTCTGGTTAACTCAACAACTAGCAAATAATACAGACTATAAGAAGGCTTTACCTGAAATTGATTATGCTGCAGAATTAGCAGCAGTCAAAACAACAGATCCAGCATTATTTGCACGTCAGCAGGAAAAGGCTTTATACGATAAGGCTATTGCCTCAGCTGGAAAAGACAAGAATAAGATTGCTCAAATTGAGGCAACTACTGCATATGGTAGAAGTCTTAAGAATATCAAGGATGCTATTGAGTCTGCTCGTCTTGCAGCAGGTGCTGAACTATCTCCAGATGAAATATCCAACATTGCTAAAGAAGCATACGATAAAGGTTTGGATTTAGAGAAGAGCACATTCAATACATTCTTAGATAACAAGTTTAAGTTTGGTGCAACTGCTAAGGGTGAAGCAGGTAAGACAATAGCTGCTCTTACTAAGGTTGCAGCGGCTAATGGTTTAGATCTACAAAAGGCTTTTGGATCACAACTACCAACTTGGTTGTCTGCAATCAATAAGGGTGAAGCGGTTGATACATACGCAAAGATTATTCGTGATGTAGCAAAGATTGGTATGCCTGAGAAGGTTGCTAAGTTGATTGACCAAGGTGTAGATCTTGACACTATCTATAGCCCATACAAGAACATTATGGCTAATACATTAGAGATCAACCCAGAGACAATTACTCTTAATGACCCAACCTTACGGTCAGCCATTACTGCACAGAATGAAATTCCATTATATGAATTTGAGCGTGCATTACGCAAAGACAACCGCTGGCAGTACACCAACCAAGCCAGAGGTGAAGTAGCCGATGCAGCTAAAAAAATTCTACAAGACTTCGGATTTATGGGGTAAACAGTGGCTAGAATATATGATCCATATGATGATTACACAACACCTAGCTCGTTCTTACCAGAAGACTCAGCGGTAAAAAACGCTGCAAAGTCACCTACTGCTACAAAAGCAGCACAAGCAACAGAAGATGCTTATTACACACAACCAGTTGGAATAACAGGCAAGACTCAAGCACAGCTTGATGCTCTAGCAAATGCTCGTGAAACTGCAGCAACTATTCGTGGTGCATCCACAACAATGACTTCACGTGTAGATCCAGCAACTGGAAAAGTTATTACTACCCCAAAGGGAACTGTACTTCCTGTTAATCCAGCAAATCCAGTAACCCCAAATAAGCCTGGTGGAGTGACAACATATACTGCAACAGATGGAACACCATTTACAGATGCTCAAGCCTATGCTACTTATCAAGCATCTCTTAATGCAGGAGCAACTAACAAAGCATTAATGGCTCAGCAAGCAAAAGCTGCTGAAGAAGCCAGACTTCAAGATCGTCAGTCTGCTTATGATCTTCTATACAATGAGTTTAGTAAGTATGGATTAGGCACACTTGTTGAAGGCATCAAAGATCTTATTCAAAAGAATGTATCACCATCAGAATTTGCGATTGCTTTGCAGAATACTGATGCCTATAAGCAGCGCTTTGCTGCTAACCAGGATCGTATCAAGCAGGGACTACGGGCATTAACTCCAGCAGAGTACATTGGTCTGGAAGACCAGTACCAGAACATTATGCGTAACTATGGACTACCAAGTTCATATTACTCAAAGGATACTATGGGAACTCAGGCTGGCTTTAATAAGTTTATTGCCAATGACGTATCTGCTGCAGAGTTGGAAGATCGTATTGCTACTGCACAGAAGCGTGTTATCAACGCAGATGTAAATGTTAAGGACGCACTGCGTCAGTTCTATCCAGATATTACAGATGCAGATATCTTGGCATACACACTTGATCCAAGCAACGCACTTGAGAACATCAAGCGTAAGGTCACTGCCGCTGAGATTGGTGGAGCAGCCCTTGGTCAAGGTCTTGGCACTAACGTCAATCGTGCAGAAGAACTTGCTAAGTATGGAATTACAAAGGCACAAGCGCAGCAGGGTTACGGACAGATTGGTGAGTTCCTACCAACTGCTGAAAAACTTGGTGACATTTACTCCAAGCAAGGTCTTGGTGCCTATGACCAATCAACTGCAGAGTCAGAAGTATTTGGAACTGCAGGTGCAGCAGAGGCTGCACGTAAGCGCAAGAAGTTGACACAACTTGAACAAGCACAATTTGGTGGTCAAGCTGGAACTTCACAAAGCGCACTAGATAGAGGACGACAAGGTTCGTTCTAAATAAAGCCTGCTAACAGCAACGCCGGACTGTTAGAGAGATACAAAAACCGGTAGTAGGAGCCATACTGCGTACCCCAAACAGTATGTGGCCTGCGATTACATAGAATGGGAGATGGACTAATGTCCAATTACGACTACGAGGACGACGAAGAATTCACAACGGATTCTAATGATCTCGTCAAACAACTACGCAAGCAACTAAAAGCAAAAGAGAAAGAAATGTCTGAGTTCAAAACTCAGTTCGATAATCTCTCAAAGGCGCAACGTGAACGAGCAGTCAAGGATGTCCTCGAAGCTCGCGGAGTGAATGGCAAAGTTGCTAAATTCATTCCACAGGACTTAGACCCAACTGAGGAGTCTTTGTCAAAATGGCTTGAAGATAACGCCGATGTATTCGGCTTTCAGGTCGAAGATAAGCAAACACCAGCAGTTGATCCAGCTACTGCTAATGCCTATAAGAAAATGAATAGTGCCGTTGATCAGGGTTTAACTCCTGATTCATCAGACGACATTATGCGTAAACTCTTATCAGCAAATAGTAGAGAAGAACTGGACGAAGTAATTCGCAACTCTGGTCTTTAAACCAACTCTAACCGAAAGGCATAACCTAAATGGCAATTCCATCAGGTACGCTGACCGGCACATCTACGATTAGCAATCTCGTACAAACAGCATATGATCAGTATGTCCGTATGGCCCTACGTTCAATTCCTGTTATGCGTGCTCTTGCAGATGTTAAGCCAGTGCAGCAAGCGATGCCAGGTTCATCAGTTGTATTCTCAATCTACTCAGATCTAGCTCAGGCTACATCTACATTGACAGAGTCTACAGATGTATCTTCTATCGCTCTTGGTAATCCAAACCAGATTACAGTAACACTACAAGAATACGGCTCAGCCGTAACAACAACAAAGAAGTTAAACCTAACTTCATTCAACGACGTAGATGCAGCACTTGCTGATATCATCGCTTACAACGCTGCAGACTCTATTGACGCAGTAGTTGCAGGTGTATTGACATCAGGCACAAACATCATCTACGGCGGTACAGCAACAAACACTGCAGGTATCACAGCTGGTTCAACCATCTCTGTATCTGACATCCGTGCTGCTGTAACAAACCTACGCTCAAACAAGGCTTTGCCTCGTATTGGCGAACTATACGCTGCTTACCTACATCCAAAGCAGACAGCTGACCTTCGTGCAGAAACAGGTACTGGTGGATTCCAGGAACTATCTAAGTACGTAGATCGCACACCATTCGTTGCAGGTGCAGTAGGAGTACTAGAAGGTGCATTCATTGTTGAAACACCTCGCGTACCTTCTGCTAACACAGGCTCAGGTGGAACAACTGTTTACTCTGCAATCGTTGCAGGACGTGAAGCACTCGCAGAAGCTCAGGGACAAGACATCTCAACTGTCATTGGACCACAGATCGATGCGCTACGTCGCTTCCACACAATCGGTTGGTACTACTTCGGTGGATGGAACATCCTTCGTACCGCAGCTTTGTATCAGATCCAAACATCAACTGCTTACTAATAGTTAGTTGACTGAGGGGCAGGGGCAACCCTGCCTCTTGGTAAGTTCACTAGGAGACTAAATGGCATACGCAGCAACAACACCTTGGGAGTACCAGACTTGGAATGCTGGTAAGGCTTGGCCTGACAAGTACTCACGTCTTGCTGGACGACCAGTGACAGGTGGTACCTACACAGGTCCCATCAACCCATACATTACTGACGTTGCACGTGGAGTCACATTGATTGTTAAAGATGGAGTGGTAGAAGCAACACTCTATCCATACCAAAACACATTAGCCGATGCAGACTTTTACATCCTTGGTGGTCACACTCAAACCATCACAGATGCTCAAGCTGCCATCCTTATTGCCGCAGGGTACGGAGATTACGTAACCCCGATTGTGGTGTGATGTGCCTAACTATGACTTTACTTGCACAGCGTGCAAGGTAACAGAAGAGATATTCCAAGCCTATGTAGATTATGGAAAGCAAGAGATCCATTCCTGCGGTGGCACAATGGAAAGACAATTTAATCTTAATCCACATTTTGATGGAGGTCTAACTCCATCACGAAGTGTCTCATCACTTGCTGCAATTAAGAAGGATGACAAAGAACTATCATCTTATTACTCTGCAGTAAAACAAGGTATTGAGCCAATCTCTACCAAACAACGTGACATTGACGCAGCAGTTGCGATCAGTAATGAAACAGGAAAAGCGTTCGACGGTGCAAACCCAGGCGCTAGTTACTTCAACTAAGGAGAAATAAATGAAGTTCGCTAAGGCAATGAAGGGCGACGGCGGAGCAGAGTCAACCAACTTCAAGGGATTCGGTGAAGGATCTAAGAAGGGTATTCCTGCTTCAACAATGAAGGGCAAAGTTGGTATGTCAGGCAAGAAGGCTACATTCAAGGCTGGCAAGAAGAAGGTAGGCAAGTAATGTGCGCTAACTGCGGATGCGGCTACGCATCATATGATGATATCCAGACAGGTGCTCCAGCAAACGAGCCTTGGCCTTGGACTCCAACACAAGAGAAGCAAGAAAAGAGCGAAGCATAATGATGAAGAAGAAAGCACACCCAGGATTTAAGAAGGCAGCAGAAATGATTGCTAAGAAGCAGGGCGTATCTAAGGATCGCGCTGGTGCAATTCTTGCAGCAGGTGCACGCAAGGCTTCTGCAAAAGCAGTCAAGGCAAACCCTAACCTGAAGAAGGTTAGCGGTATGAAGAAGAAGATGGGCTAATGAAGAAGGCATTTTGGGATACAAAAAATCCTAAAAAGAAATCTTCAAAGTTAACTCCTGCACAAAAGACAAAGGCTAAGGCCAGTGCTAAAGCTGCAGGACGACCATATCCAAATTTAGTAGATAATGCGGCAGCATCAAGAAAGAAAAAATAATGGCTAAGACTCCAGCGTGGCAACGCAAAGAAGGACAGAACCCAAAGGGTGGTCTTAACGCTAAGGGACGTGCCAGTGCTAAAGCACAAGGCAGTAACTTAAAGCCACCTGTGAAGTCTGGTGATAATCCACGTAGAGCAAGTTTCCTTGCTCGTATGGGTAACGCTGCAGGACCTGAGCGTAAGCCAAACGGAGAACCAACCAGACTGTTGTTATCGCTGCAAGCCTGGGGAGCATCTAGTAAAGCAGATGCCAAGAAAAAGGCAGCAGCAATTTCAAAGCGTAATCAATCAAAAAAGAAGTGAGGTTATAGGTGGCACAATACGGATATGATGGTTCAACACTCAATGATGAACTTAATCGTTTAGCAAACGGTGGTGCTACCTATCCTACCTACACCAACTACTACGATCAGGCTGGTGCTGCTAAGAGATGGGCAGCAGCTAAGAGCGTAGCTCTTGGTAAGACTACAGATCTAGTGGGAGTGATTAACATTATCGGTGGTATTACTAACCGTACACAGATGTTAGATATCGCAGGAATCTGCAACAAGATTGCTGGAACTACAGGGTTAGAACCTGCAGCAGCTCTGCGTCAGGTGGCTAACTAATGCCATCACCAGGTACCTACAATCTGGTAGTTCCACAGACAACTACCTTTAACTTTTCCAGTATTCTTCAAACTGATGGAACACCGTGGAACTTAACTAACTACACAGCAGTAATGACTGTGCGCCCATTCCTAGGATCTACTTCAGTTACTCTTCTTGCCACAACTGGCAATGGAAAGATTACTCTTGGTGGTAGCGCAGGTACCATCAACATCACATTATCAGCGTTGGATACAACGCTTAAAGCAGAGTCATATGTCTACGATCTAGTACTCAGTTCAGGCTCTGTCATTACAAGAATTTTAGAAGGTCAGTTTATTGTGACTGCAGGGGTGACAACGGTATGAGCGAAACAATCCTAGTAATTACCTCTGGATCTCCACAGACATCAGTAGTACTATCAGCTGACCAAGGACCGCAAGGTGCTCCTGGTAACACAGGTCCAACAGGACCTGCTGGAGCAACAGGTCCACAAGGTTCAAGAGGTTCAACAGGACCAACCGGTGCAACCGGTTCACAAGGTCCTACTGGACCTACTGGTTCAACCGGCCCACAAGGGCCGACCGGAAGCACGGGAGCAACAGGTGCAACAGGAAGCACAGGAGCTACGGGTCCGATTGGCAATACAGGTCCTACAGGAAATACAGGACCTACCGGCAACACAGGCAGCACAGGCCCAACTGGACCCACTGGTCCTACTGGCGGAACAGGTGCTACTGGATCAACCGGTGCCACGGGATCTACAGGCTCTACAGGTCCTACAGGACTAACAGGTGCCACTGGTCCTACAGGACCTACAGGGGCAACAGGAGCTGCAAGTACAGTAGCAGGGCCTACGGGCGCTACTGGTTCTACAGGACCGACAGGTCCAACGGGTGCTACTGGCGCTGCCTCCACAGTTGCTGGCCCAACAGGTGCGACAGGTGCAACTGGAGCAACGGGCGTTCAAGGTCCAACAGGACCAACAGGTAGTACTGGACCAACTGGCAGTACAGGATCAACAGGTCCTACTGGAGCCACAGGAGCCACAGGCTCACAAGGAATTCAAGGCGTTACAGGCCCAACAGGGGCTACTGGTAGCACAGGATTAACAGGTGCTACAGGTGCTACGGGTCCAACTGGTGCCACAGGCACAACAGGTTTAACTGGAGCAACAGGTCCTACTGGACCTACGGGTGCGACAGGTTCTATTGGTGTAACTGGTGCCACTGGTGCAACTGGTGCTACTGGTTCACAGGGTATTCAAGGTGTAACTGGACCTACCGGTCCGACAGGAGCTACAGGAAGTACAGGTTTAACAGGTGCAACGGGAGCGACTGGACCTACAGGTTCTACTGGAAGTACAGGCCCAACGGGACCAACTGGAGCAACTGGAACTGCGGGAACTAATGGAGCAACTGGACCAACTGGTCCAACAGGCGCTACCGGATCAACTGGATTAACAGGCGCAACTGGTGCTACTGGTCCGACAGGATCAACTGGTTCTACTGGACCTTCAGGAGATCCATCATTAACTATCAATGCACAGACTGGTTCATATACTTTAGTTCTATCTGATGCAAGCAAGTTAATTGAAATGGGTGTAGCAACAGCAAACAACTTAACTGTTCCACTCAACTCAACAGTAGCTTTTGCTGTGGGAACTCAAGTAAATATTCTTCAGACTGGCGCAGGCCAGACCACAGTAGTAGCAACTGGTGGAGTAACTATCAATGGAACACCTGGTTTAAAGCTGCGTACTCAGTGGTCATCTGCGACACTCATCAAGCGAGCAACTGATACTTGGGCCTTGGTCGGAGACTTATCAGCGTAAGATTGACCTATGAAAGTAGCAGTCTATACAATCGCTTTAAATGAAGCAAAGCACATCAAGCGCTGGTACGAGTCAGCCAAAGATGCAGATTATCTGCTGATTGCAGATACTGGATCTACTGATGGAACAGCAGAGCTTGCTCGCAGTCTAGGTATAAAAGTAGTTGAAATTTCAATTAAACCTTGGCGCTTTGATGATGCTCGTAACTACGCGTTAATGAGTCTGCCATACGATATTGATTACTGCATCTCTATGGATGCAGATGAGATCTTAACTTCAGGATGGAGGGCAGAACTTCAGAAGGCATATGATGCCAGAGGCGACAAGCTGCCAAGACCTAAGCACAAACTGGTTACAGACTTTGATGCTGCTGGAAATCCAACGGTTGACTTCTATGCTAACCGTATTCATCCACGATTTGGTTACAGATGGCGACATCCTATCCACGAAGTGATCGTGCCTTACGAGAAAGATCTGACAGAGACTTTCTTTGAGATAGGTTTGCAGATCCACCATCATCCTGACAACGACAAGTCTCGTGGTCAGTATCTACCAATGCTAGAGATGGCAGTAGATGAAGAACCTTTCAATGCACGTAACTTGTATTATTACGCAAGAGAGTTGTTCTTCCACAAGCAGTACTTGGAAGCAAAGCTAGTTTTTGAAGAGTACCTCAAGTACACCAAGTACCCAGGTGAGAAGTCATACGCACTTCGGTACCTAGCAAAGTGTGATCCTAAGAATGCTGAGAAGCATCTTAAAGAATCTATAAAAACTTTATACTGTAGAGAAAATGTATTGGCACTTGCCAATCATTACTACATCACCAAAGAGTGGAAGAAGTGTCTAAAGACTTCCCTTGAAGGTATTGAGATTAAAGAACGGCTTAATGATTTTATGTCCGAGGAATGGGCATATGGTCATATGGCATATGACTTAGTTGCTATCAGTGCGTGGCAATTAGAGCAATGGGAAGATGCACTGCGCTACGGTGAGATTGCGCTTGAAATGTCACCACACGACGAACGACTACAAAACAACGTCAAGTTCTATAGGAGCAAAATAGATGAGCTACACATTCGCTCAGATGGTGGATGAGATAAGAGTAAACCTTTCTGGTTACACTCTGCGTCAAGACCGCATCTCAAACCTAGCCAACGTAGGCGGGATTAGCGCAACCGATCTTGCAATTAAGATTGGCAGTGCTGACAACCTAGCAAAAGGTATCATCGAAATTGACGATGAGCTTATCTGGATTAACTCCTTTGATACAACTAACTTACAACTCAACGCTATCTCAGGCTTTGGTCGTGGCTATAGCGGAACAACACCTGCACCTCATTCACAAAATGCTCAAGTGACTATGACTCCTACATTCCCACGAGTCAATGTGAAGAAGGCTATCAACGATACAATCAATTCTTTGTATCCAAAACTATTTGCAGTTAACTCAACAGTATTTACTTTCAATGCAGCGCAAGTTGCATACCCACTACCTGCTGATGCTAGAGATATCTTGTACATCTCGTGGCAAACAGTAGGTCCGTCAAGAGAATGGCTACCAGTTAATCGCTGGCGTATGGACCGTATGGCAAACGTAACAGCATTTAATACTAACAAGACGGTGAACATCTATGACAAAATTATGCCTGGTCGCAAAGTACAAGTCTATTATTCCACTCTCCCAAATGACCTCACTAACAACACTGATGACTTTGCTACTGTTACAGGCCTACCGGAATCATCAAGAGATGTCATTACACTTGGAGCTGCATACAGGCTCTTGTCTTACCTTGACACAGGTAGAATTAACCTCTCATCCGCAGAAGCAGATATAAACGACAACAAGTTGCCATCTACAGCTGGCGCTTCTGCATCTAAATATGTCTTTGCTCTTTATCAGCAACGTCTGATGGAAGAGTCAACCAAGCTCCAAGATCGTTTCCCAATCCGAGTTTCATACACCCGATAAGGACAGCCAATGCAAGTTAGAAAATATAGCTCAATCTCGCAAGATACAACCCTTGCAGCCGGTGGTATCAACTCAGGTGCTACATCAATGACGGTAGCAACTGGTACTGGTAACTCACTTATGGGTGGCATCTCGCTGACGGCAGGAGATACATTTCAAGTAGCCATTGACCCAGATACAGTCAACGAAGAACTTGTCTTTATTACCGCTCAATCTGGAGATGTCTTTACTATCACTCGTGCACGTGCTGGAACATCAGCAATCGCTCACGCAGCAGGAGCCACAGTACGCCACGTACTATCAAGTGATGACCTTAACTACTTTAACACCACAAGCCCAGCATCATTAGCACTTGCTAAAGGTAGCATCACAGTTGCTACAGGAAACCAAGCAGTGGCAGGACTTGCAGTAGGAACAAATGATTATGTTCTTACAGCAGACTCTGCTCAGGCAACTGGTGTCAAGTGGGCAGCAGCACCTACAACTAGCCTTAACCTCACCTTCAACGCACAGACTGGTACTACATATACTCTAGTATCCGGAGATGTCAACAAGTTAGTTACTCTTAATAATGCTAATGCAATAACAGTAACTGTACCTAATGGAATTTTTACATCAGGACAACAAATCAATTTACAACAAATTGGAGTAGGACAAGTAACTGTGGCTTCTGACGGAACAACAACAATTACATCTACCCCTGGTTTAAAGCTGCGTGCTCAATACTCAGCCGCAACCTTGATTTGCACAGGAACTAATACATTTACTTTAATAGGAGATATCTCAGCGTGAGAATATTAGGAGTAGTCGCATCACGTGACGGTGGCACACCTACCGCACCTACAATCGGTACAGCAACTGCATCAGGATCTACTGCTGCAACTGTTACATATACAGCATCTACTTATACTGGTAAGGGAGCAGCTACTTATACCGCCACATCTAGTCCAGGTGGATTTACAGGAACAGGCGCAAGCCCTATTACAGTTTCAGGATTAACTGCTGGAACCGCTTATACATTTACAGTTACAGCAACATCTACTACAGGTCAGACTGCAACATCAGCTGCATCTAACTCTGTAACTCCTGTTAGTGCTTATACTCTTGTTGCAACAATAAATACTACTACAACTTATACAGTTCCTTCAGGTAAAACTGAAATTGCTTTTGTTGGAATCAGTGCTGGTGGAGCGGGTAGTCGTACTCCAGAATCACCACCATCAGTTGCAACTGGTGGTGCTGGTGGTGGTGGTTCAGGAAAAGCATTTATTCTTAAAAATGTTGCAACATCAGCAGGTACAAATTATTTAATTACTATTGGTGCTGGTGGAACAAAAGGAGCAGCAGGTTATAATCCACCAAGTGCTGGTAATGCAGGAGGACAATTAACCATCGGAAACATTTTAACTGCTAATGGTGGAAATGCTGGAGCAATTAGTACTTACAACAACTCATCAGGAGGAGTTGGAGGAAACATTGGTACCTTAACTTATAATACAGGAACTCTTGAGGCGCAATCTAATACAGGTGCAGGTGGAAGAGGCGGAAACGGTATAGTTCAAAATACTGCCGTTACCGCAAATCCAGGTATCACTGGTGAAGCAGGTACTACTCTTAATTCAAATGAATCTGGTATTTCTTCTTATCTAGCAGGTGGTGGAGGAAGCGGTGGTTCTGGCGGTGTTAGAAATAATGGAAACACAGGTTCAATAACAGGTGCTTCATTAGTAAATGGTGGTTCCCCATCTGGTGGCGCTGGTGGATACGGAGGAAACATTAATAATAATCACGGAATTGTAAATACTTTTGTTGGCACAACTTCAGCCAATGGTGCTGGAGGAGGTGGAGGAGGAATGTCAGGTGGTTTTGAATTTCTTGAAGCAGGCTGTGGAATTTATTACCCAGGAACTGCTAATGTACAATCTGGTGGCGATGGTCAAGTGTTAGTTTACGTGAGGTAATTATTATGGCAAATTATGCTTTTATTAAAAATAACATTGTTACTAATATTGCAGTTTTTGAAGATGATGTTACAGAAGATATCCTTGATTTATTTAGGATACATCATAAAGCTGATTTAATATCTCTATGTGACGAAAATTCTTGTATAGGTGGGGATTATATAGATAATCAATTTAGATCTTTAAGACCTTATCCTTCTTGGATTTGGGATAAAGAAAAGAAAAATTGGATATCACCAACCCCTATGCCAGAAAATGATAATTTTTACTATTGGGATGAAGAAATATTAAATTGGGTGGTAGTATCCTCCTAATTCACTAAGGGGGCATTTATGAAAATAATCTTTACAGATATTTATAATTTAGGTGATGCTTTAGATCAACCTAAACCAGCAAACCAAGTTATACCTGAATGGTATAAAAAAATTAACTCTTATATTTCTGGAAAAAAAATACCAACTGATACTGGAGAAGCAAATTCAACGATAAAAAAATGTATGCCTGTTTTTGATGCAATAACAGCGGGATATATTATTACATCTGCAGCAGATTTATATGTTGAAAAAAAAGAAGAAGGTTTATATTACAAATGGTCTGGTTTAGATTTAATTAGTTTTCATTCACCAGATCAAACAACTGGACACCCCGCAAAAATAAATGATGAATTAAATTCATCTCCTAAATTTATAAACCCTTGGTCTATTAAAACACCCAAAGGATATTCTGTTTTAATTATTCAACCAATGCACCGTGAATCTCCATTTACAATTATGCCAGGTATAGTAGATACGGATACTTATACAAACCCAGTTAATTTTCCATTTACAATGAACGATAAAAATTGGGAAGGATTAATACCAGCAGGAACTCCGATTGCTCAAATTATACCTTTTAAACGAGAAAATTGGAAAATGCAAATAGGTTATGAAAAAGAAATACAAGAAACTATAGCAATAAGAAATAAATTTAAGACAATTTTTTGGGACAGATATAAGCGTTTTTATTGGAATAAAAAAGAATACAAGTAAAACTTAATAAGCATTACCACCTGAGCCTGTGGTTAAACGGCTCTATTTTTATGCAACAAAAGGGAGCTGCTTGTATAAGTGCGCTATTAGAGGCTGTACTGCATACGCTGTAATTAAAGGAATGTGCGCTAAGCACGATAAGCAATATAGAAAATCTAAGGAGATCTAGTGGCATCATATCCACCGAACATTACTGAAGCGATTCCAGTAGCAGTAGGTAACCCACAGAACACACCTACATATGCTGCAACTGGCGTTGCCTATGACATCTCTATTGCAGGTCAACCATTCTTCTTGCTTAACGATGACAACAATCCATACCGTAGAGTCACAGCTCAGTACCGTAAGAATCAGGTAGATATGAGCCGTGAGCCTGGTGAGCAAACACTTACCGGTTGGTGGTTACGTTCACAGTCATCATTCCATCTAGGTCAGGGAATCACATTCTTTGAGCCTACTCAGGATGAGTCGCTACGCTTTCAATACACCTATTCCAAGGGCTGTAACGTATGGGACAAGGGACAGGTAACACTACTTCCTGACACCTTTACCTCAGCTCACACGATACTAGAAGGCTTTCAAACCAACACACGTCCATTCCAGTATGCCAGATCTATTCGCTGGTCTGGCACAGATGGCATCTTGCTACACGATGGATACCATCTTGACAAGATTGCAGTAGATGGAACTAGAACAGATTTCCAATCCTATACATCTGGAACAGATGATCCTGTCTATGGAGTATGTGATGATGGAGTCTATGCATACTGGGTTACAAATGATGTGGCATCAGGTAAGTTAGAGTTTAATAAAAAACTACTGACAGCAGATTACACAACACCACCTACGATAATGTTTACAAAGGTAGGTATTACAGTTACCAATGCAGTCCTTGAATACACCAAGGAACGTATCGTTGCTTGTATCAATGACAAGATATATGAGATTGCAACTAACGCATCAACACTGCCTACCGCTGTCTATACACACCCAGACCAAGATGTAGTCTTTACTAGCATTACATCAAGTGGTGCTGCAATCTATGTCTCAGCATTTTCTGGTATCCAATCTAATATCTACAAGTTCACATTAACTACTGCAGGTGCTATGCCTACGCTCACCTCTGCTATCACAGCAGCTGAAATGCCAGTAGGTGAGAAGATCTATCGCATCAACTACTACCTTGGTATCTTGGCTATTGGTACATCACTGGGTCTGCGTATAGCAGCAGTGTCAGATACCGATGGCTCTATTGCCTACGGTCCACTCATCTTTGAATCACAGCAGGCTGTCTATGATGTGTGTTTTAGAGACAAGTATCTTTGGTGTGCAACCAACGTGGATGGAAACCCAGGATTGACACGAGTCAATCTGGGCCAACAGATATCTAGCCTTGTCTATGCCTACGCTTGGGATCTCTACGATCCTGCAACCACAGGTCGCAACACTACAGCCTGTGCCTTTGCTGGATACAGCACACAAATTATCTTTACCACTGCAAAGACAGCAACCGCTGGTGCTATCTATATCCAGCATCCAACTAACCTCATTGAAGAGGGAACCTTGCGAACAGGCTACGTTCGCTATAACACATTAGAGAACAAGATCTTCAAGTATGTAGTCCCACGTTTTGACACCTTGTATGGTGGGCTAGAGATCCTATCTGTGGACCAGTTCGGTAATGAGTTTGGTCTAGGTACCTATGCTCAGGGTTCTGAGGTAGGTCAGGTTGGTATTGCCTATCCACCAGGAGCACAGCAGTACATTGGCTTTGAGTTTATTATGAGCCGCTCTAGTACAGATGCCACCAAGGGTCCTACCTTTACTGGCTACCAGCTCAAAGTATTGCCTGCCGTTCCACGTCAGCGCCTAATCCAATACCCTTGCTCCCTGTTTGATTCAGAGTCTGACAAGTTTGGTAATAAGTCAGGCTATGACGGCGCTGCATATGAGCGTTTAAAGGCCATAGAAGCCATTGAGAGCAACGGAGATACTCTGGTGGTACAAGACTTTAGACCACCCGGTGGTGAGACCTATACGGGAATTATAGAGGAAATTGACTTTATCAACAAAACCCCAACCGATAAGCGTTACTCAGGTTGGGGCGGTCTCTGCTTAATCACTATCCGCACTATCTCATAAGGAGACACCTTGGCAGCCCTGCTACTTAACGGCAACTTACTCTTCTCAGGACTGTGGGCTTTTTGTGAAACTATCGTCATCTTCACAGCAGCGTACAAGTACTTTTCAAAGATGAGTAAGCGACTAGATCGTATTGAATACCAGCTGTATGAAAACGGCGGGGCTTCTATGAAGGACCAGATCAATAACCTTTGTGAAGATATTCAGGAACTTAAGATTAACCAGGCAATTATCAAGACCAAGCTGGAGGCATAATGATTCCATTAGCAAAGAAGGCAACCCCTGCTGCTATCGCTGTTCTTCGTCAGGCTACGGCACTATGCCCACACCGCAAGACTGCAAGTGATGGGCTACTACCATCTGCTGCCCACGTGGCACAGAACCCCAACTCTGACCACAACTCAGGCTTTGCAGTAGATCTCACCCACGACAAACTGGGTGGAATTGACTGCTTTGTTTTGTTCCAGAAGTTAAAGGCAGACCCAAGAGTTAAGTACCTAATTTTCAGCGGCAAGATCTGGTCAAAGGAAAGAGCTGCTGAAGGGGACCGTAATTACGATGGTCCTAACAAACACCCACATCATCTCCATATTTCTATCAATGAGAACTGTGGAAATGACACCTCGCCTTGGTTCCCTTGGCTTGGTTCTATCAAGACAATCGCTAAAGTAAAGGCGGCAGTTAAGCCTTTGCCTAAGAAGGAGATCAAATGAAGTTCAATAACAAGGTAGTAGAACTATGGGCGAAGTGGTTCGTAGGTAACCTGCTTACAGCAGTAGTTATCCTCGGTAAGTCACCACTAGATTTCACAACCTCAGACTGGAAGCACGCTGCTAATACAGTATGGCTTGCTCTAGTCCCAGTCATTATCGCTTGGGCTAACCCTAAGCACGATCTGACTATGACAGTTAAGAAGTAAGTTTAACTGCGAGGCTAAGGCCCCACCCGAAAGGGTGGGGTTCTTTTTTTATGCCTAAAAGGTTTTCTTATATGCCAGGTGGTGTACTCCCTGCCGTGGGCAGTGATGGTAATAAGTTTCCATACAAACAAGTACCGCTTCTGGACAAAGCCAACTGCATCTATGGACAGTTTATTCTTGTTCATATCCAGGTCTATCAGCTGGACAAGGAAGGATTACCTTGGCATCACAGTTAAGGCATTCGCCTTCTAGGTACCACCAAGCAAGTTCATAATCATCAAAGGCAACCAAAGACTTGAATACATTACATCCGCAAGCGCAGGTGTGAGTAGGGCCGATGCCTCTGAAA
>Ga0214917_10002057_pt1 | contig 25090 bp, 20 predicted proteins | sample LL_1208_BB_MetaG_FD_177983 | JGI IMG/M metagenome (GOLD analysis project Ga0214917, IMG submission 177983) | Freshwater microbial communities from Lake Lanier, Atlanta, Georgia, United States - LL_1208_BB | ecosystem: Environmental > Aquatic > Freshwater > Lake | place: USA: Georgia | collected...
TCGGTGCTGTGTCCGACGGCGGGAGGAATGTCGATCGGGCTGGGAAGATATTCGACCACGGCATCGACCAAACTTTGGACGCCCTTGTTCTTAAAGGCCGATCCACCCACCACCGGGACCAGTTTGTTGGCGATGACCGCCCGGCGGATAGCCGCTTTGAGCTGCTTCACATCGGGACGCTTTTCCTCCAGGAAGAGGTTCCCCACCTCCTCATCCACGTCGGCCACCCGCTCAATCAGGTCCTCAAGACCTTTCTTGGCGATCGCTTTAAATTCCTCAGGGATGTCGCGGATCTCGTAAGTGGATCCGAGGTTTTTGCTGTCGGTATAGACAATCGCCTTTTGGTTGATCAGATCCAGTTGACCCTGGAGGGTATCCTCTTTTCCCATGGGAATCAGGATGGGACAGGCGTTGGCCCCGAGCTTGGTTTTCATTTCCGAGACGGCTTTTTCGAAATCCGCTCCGGTTCGGTCCATTTTGTTGACGAAAGCGATACGGGGAACGCCGTACTTATTGGCTTGCCGCCATACGGTCTCGCTTTGGGGTTGCACGCCGGCGACTCCGCAGAATACGGCGATCGCGCCGTCCAGCACCCGGAGGGAGCGTTCCACCTCGGCGGTGAAGTCCACGTGTCCGGGAGTGTCGATGATGTTGATTCGGTTCTTGGTTTTCTCGAAGGACTTGACCAATCCGGGCTCTTCCTTGACCGGCCAGAAACAGGTGGTGGCGGCCGAAGTGATCGTGATTCCACGCTCCCTCTCCTGCTCCATCCAGTCGGTCACCGTGGTGCCCTCGTGCACCTCCCCCATCTTGTGGATGCTGCCCGTATAAAAAAGAATGCGCTCGGTCAGCGTGGTTTTCCCCGCATCGATGTGCGCGCAGATGCCGATGTTCCTCGTGCGTTCGAGGGAATAACTACGGGCAGATCCGGCGGCGGGAGGCATCGTCTTGGTCCTTTACCAGCGCAGGTGCGCAAAAGCCCGGTTGGCTTGGGCCATCCGGTGCGTTTCATCCCGTTTCTTGATGGCGTTGCCCTGCCCGGCCGCTGCATCGCGGATCTCTTGGGAGAGCGCTTTTTCAAACGCCATTCCTTTGCGATTGTTGGCGAGTTCGACAATCCAGCGCAAAGCCAGTGACAATTGGCGTTCGGGGGTGGTCTCGACAGGTACTTGATATGTTGCACCACCCACGCGGCGGGACTTTACTTCCAGACGCGGCTTCACGTTTTCCACGGCTTTCTGCACCACCGCCAAAGGATCACCCCCCGAACCACCCTCATTCGCCCTTTTAATGGCGTTGTAAACCAGGCGGCTGGCGGTGGAATACTTTCCTCGCTTGAGGATGTATCCGATCATCCGGCCGATCAGAGGGCTCTCATAAACCGGATCCGGGGTGGTCTTGCGGGAAATATGACGTCGGCGGCGGGACATGAGCGAATCTCCTCGGGGTTAGGCTTTCGCCGGTTTGGCCTCAGCGGCCGCTTTGGCGCCACCGCCCTTGGGACGTTTGACACCGTATTTGCTGCGGGAAACGAGTCGGGCGAGTTTGTTGGAATTACTCGGACCGGAGGCACCGAGAGCATCCAGTGTTCCACGGACGATATGGTACCGGACGCCGGGCAAGTCCTTCACGCGGCCGCCGCGAACCAAAACAATCGAGTGTTCCTGTAAATTGTGGTTTTCCCCGGGAATGTAGGCGATCACTTCCTCCCCGTTGGATAGACGGACCTTGGCAACTTTCCGGAGAGCCGAATTCGGCTTTTTCGGAGTGCGGGTCATCACCTGCAGACAAACGCCGCGCCGCTGGGGACACCCGTGCAAAGCGGGGGCTTTGGTGCCGCGCTTGAGGGCGGAACGGCCAAAACGAACCAGCTGATTGATCGTCGGCATGCTTTGTTTTCTCCCCCGCAGACTTCCCCAGACAGAAGGCACCCCGTTGGCGGGTTCCATGAAGCGCTCGAAGCACGCATGGAGGACGATTCACCGAACCGTCACATGCCGACTGACCTAATCGATAATCCTTGCAGACACCGACCGGATGACAGCGGAAATTAAAAGCCTGCCCGAAAAATTCGTTTATGACAAGGGTTTTCCGCAAAATTCTTCGCCTTAGGCGGGCAATAAGCCGCAACTCAAATCGTTGACCCTGAGGTGAGACGAACACCCTAAATAGGCGCTTGGATCAAGGTCCCAACCCGTCCTGGCCTTTATCCAGACCTGCACCCCAATGAGCAAATACCATGCCCCAGAGGGGCTAAGGGACTAACTCGCCAAGGCCGCCGGAATGTCGAGGGCAACCTTGCGGGCCCTCTCCTCTTCCGGTTGGCTGCTAACCAAAGGCTCGCCCACGGGTTCGCCCAGATGCAGCAGCTTGATCTTGCGGTAAGCGCTAAAGCCGGTCCCGGCAGGAATCAAGTGACCCATGATCACGTTCTCCTTGAATCCGAGGAGCTTGTCGACCTTACCCAAAGTGGCGGCATCGGTCAGAATCCGGGTCGTGTCCTGGAAGGACGCTGCCGAGATAAAGCTCTCTGTCTCCAAAGAAGCCTTGGTGATCCCGAGCAACACCGGGGTCGCCTCAGCCGGTTTTCCACCCTTGGTCTCGATGTCACGATTCGCCTCTTCAAAGGTCGTACGGTCCACCTGCTCGCCCCAAAGAAGCTGGGTGTCGCCGGGCTCGGTGATCTTCACCTTGCGGAGCATCTGACGAACAATGATCTCAATGTGCTTGTCGTTAATCTCCACGCCCTGCAGTCGGTAAACCTCCTGCACTTCGTTGACCAGGTACTCCTGCAATTCCTGCGGTCCGCAGACCTCGAGAATTTCATGGGGCACGACCGGTCCTTCCGTGAGCTGCTGTCCTTTCTTCACGGTGTCACCCTTGTAAACGATCAAGTGCTTGGAAAGCGGGATGAGGTGCTCCTCTTCCGCGCCGGTTTCCGCATCCTTGATGACCAACTTTTTCTTGCCGCGCAGATTGCCCTGGAGATCTACCACTCCGTCGATCTTGGCAATTTCCGCCGCGTCCTTCGGACGGCGGGCCTCAAAGAGTTCGGCCACTCGGGGCAACCCTCCGGTGATGTCCTTCGTCTTGGTGACTTTTCGGGGGGTCTTGGCCAAACGCTGTCCGGCCTGCACCTTCTCCCCGTCCTTCACCTCGATATGGGCTCCCGCGGGAATACTGTAAGCGGCGACGACCGCCCCTGCCTGATCCACGATGGCGATCTGGGGATGCAGGTCTTCCTTGTGCTCGATGATCACCGTGCCAACGGACTTGGTGGTCTCGTCGACTTCCTTCTTCATCGTCACACCCTCCAGGATGTCCTTGAACTCCACCCGACCCGCCTTCTCGGTCAGGATCGAGATGTTGTAAGGATCCCACTGGACGAAGCTCTGGCCCTTCTTGACCTTGCCACCCTCGGGCACCGAAATCATGGACCCGATGACCACCGGATATCGTTCCAATTCTCGACCGTCGGCGGCATGGACGCTGACAAAGCCGTTCTTGTTCAGAACAATGTCATGTCCTTCCAGCGCCTTGACGGTGCGTAGGTCGGTGTACTGGATGGTTCCATCGTTCTTGGCCTTGATCTGCGGCTGCTTGAAGACCTGCGAAGCCGTTCCACCGATGTGGAAGGTGCGCATGGTCAACTGGGTTCCTGGTTCCCCGATACTCTGGGCGGCAATGATGCCGACTGACTCCCCGAGCTTGGCTGGTTGGTTGGTGGCCAAGTTGAGTCCGTAACAGGAGGCACAGACGCCACGTCGGGTTTCGCAGGTCAACGCAGAACGGATCTTCACCCGCTCCTGACCCAAATTCTCGATCGCAGCCGCGGCTTTTTCGTCAATCAACTGCCCTGCGGTCACAATCTTGTTCTTGGTCACGGGATCCACGATGTCATCACAGGAGGTGCGGCCGTAGATTCGGTCGCGCAGGCGGACGATTTCATCATCCCCTTCCATGATCGCCTTGACCCAAATTCCCCGCTCCGTGCCGCAATCCGGCTCGCGGATAATCATGTCCATGGCCACGTCGCAAAGCTTGCGGGTCATGTATCCCGAATCGGCGGTCTTCAACGCTGTGTCGGCCAACCCCTTGCGGGCGCCGTGGGTACTGATGAAGTACTCCAACACGGATAGACCTTCTCGGAAGCTCGCAGTGATGGGTCTTTCGATGATTTCGCCCGAAGGCTTGGCCATCAAACCCCGCATACCGGCGAGCTGACGGACTTGGTTCCGGTTGCCTCGCGCACCGGAATCCACCATCAGATACACCGGATTGAAGTCCTTGCGGCCTTCATTGTGCTCCAAGGTCCGGTACATGGCGGAGGAGATTTCCTCGGTGGCCTGAGTCCAGATATCGACGATCTTGTTGTAACGTTCGCCGTCCGTGATGGCTCCCATGCGGTACTGCTTCTCCACTTGGGTCACCGATTGGCGGGCCCGATCGATCACCTGGGGTTTTTCCTCCGGAATGATCATGTCGTTGATCCCGATGGATACCCCCGCCCGGGTAGCAGCCATGAATCCGAGATCCTTGAGCTTATCCAAACACTCCACGGTGGCCGCGTGTCCGGCTTTTTCATAGCAACGGAGGATGATTTCTCCGATCTGCTTCTTGCCCGCGGCCTTATTGACGAAGCCCAACTCCTTCGGCCAAATGCTGTTGAATTTCACCCGGCCCGGAGTCGTCTCGATAAACTTCTTGGTCGCATCTCCGAAAATGGTCTCTTTCCCGAAGTCGGGATTCTTGAAGAGAATCATGTCGTGGGTCTTGATGCTTCCCTCGGCAATTGCGAAGTCCACCTCATCGGCTTCCGAAAAAACGCTCAAACGCTTCTTCTGTTTGTCCTGCTTTTCCGTGGAGCGCATGGGGTTCTGCGACAAATAGTAGCAACCCAAGGTGATATCTTGGCTGGGGGTCGTGATCGGACGTCCGTTGCTTGGTCCGAAAATGTTATTCGGAGCCAACATCAGCAGACGCGCTTCCAACTGAGCTTCCACGCTCAGCGGAACGTGCACGGCCATCTGATCGCCGTCGAAGTCCGCGTTATAAGCGGTACAAACCAGCGGATGAATCCGGATGGCATCTCCTTCGATCAACTTCGGTTCAAACGCCTGCACCGAGAGACGGTGGAGCGTCGGAGCGCGGTTCAGGAGAACCGGATGCTCGCGAGTTACCTCGTCGAGGGTGTCCCATACGATAGACTCTTTCCTCTCGATCATCTTTTTGGCCGAGCGGACAGTGTGCACCTGGCCGAGTTCTTTCAGGCGGCGAATGATGAAGGGCTCAAATAGAACCAAGGCCATCTTTTTGGGCAATCCGCACTCGTTGAGTTTCAGTTCGGGACCAATGACGATGACGGAGCGTCCGGAGTAATCGACGCGCTTACCGAGAAGATTCATCCGGAATCGACCGGTCTTCCCCTTCAACATATCCGAGAGAGACTTCAAGGGTCGGTTTCCGGCACCTGTGACGGCGCGACCATGGCGCCCGTTGTCCATCAAGGCGTCGACCGACTCCTGCAGCATTCGCTTCTCGTTGCGAATGATGACCTCCGGGGTCTTTAACTGCAGCAGATTGCGCAAACGATTGTTACGATTAATCACCCGGCGATAGAGGTCGTTCAGGTCGGAGGTGGCAAAACGACCCCCTTCCAATGGAACCAACGGACGGAGATCGGGAGGAATGACGGGTAGGATTTCCAAAATCATCCACTCGGGACGAGCTCCGGCATTAATAAAGCCCTGCACCAACTTCAGGCGCTTGGCGACCTTCTTGCGGGTCTGCTTGCTGCGGGTGGTTTCCAATTGCTGCTCGAGTTCAACCGCTACCTCATCCAAATCCATCTTCTTGAAGACATCCCGGATTGCTTCGGCACCCATTTTGGCGACAAAAGAATCACCAAACTGCTCCTGCGCCTCACGGTATTCCGTCTCGGTCAAAAGTTGTTTTTCCTTCAGGGGAGTCTTCCCTGGATCGATCACAAGATAATCCTCGTAGTAAATCACCCGCTCCAGTTCCCGGGCGGTCATGTCCATCATCAGACCGAGTCGGCTCGGCATGCACTTATAGAACCAGATATGGCTGACCGGCACGGCCAACTCAATGTGCCCCATGCGTTCACGACGCACGCGCGCCAAGGTGACCTCTACCCCGCACCGATCACAGATCACCCCCTTGAACTTGATCCGCTTATACTTCCCGCAGGAGCACTCGTAATCCTTGGTCGGTCCGAAAATCCGCTCACAGAAAAGACCACCCTTCTCCGGCTTGAAAGTCCGGTAGTTGATGGTTTCAGGATTTTTCGTCTCCCCTCGGCTCCAGGAAAGAATCGATTCGGGCGACGCGACGGTGATGCTCACCTCGTCGAAGCCGACGGTTCTTTCCATGCCGAGGATTTCACGGGCGGATTGGGTCTGTTTGTTCATGGGATGGATGTTTTCCAGTTGGGTTAAGCGGCGGCTACTTCCAGAAGATTGGGTTTCTGCAGGTCTTCATCCACGACGCGACTGCGTTCGCCCACCTTCACGTCGAGACAGAGGCTCTGCATTTCCTTGATCAACACGTTGAACGACTCGGGAGTGCCCGCTTCGAGGGAGTTATCCCCCTTCACGATGCTCTCGTAGATACGGGTCCGACCGGCCACGTCGTCGGATTTCACCGTCAGGAGTTCCTGGAGGGTGTACGCGGCGCCATAGGCTTCCATGGCCCACACCTCCATCTCTCCGTAACGCTGACCTCCGTACTGGGCCTTGCCGCCCAGCGGTTGCTGGGTGACCAAGGAGTACGGTCCGACCGCACGGGCGTGAATCTTGTCCGCGACCAGGTGGTGCAATTTCATCATATAGATGAGGCCGACCACGACTCGTTGGTCGAAGAACTCCCCCGTGCGTCCGTCGATCAGGACGGATTTGCCGTCCTCATCGAGTTTGGCTTTTTTCAGGAACTCGCGGATCTTGGTCTCGCTGATTCCGTCAAACACCGGGGTGGCCACGTTGAATCCGAGGGCCCGGGCGGCGATCCCCAAATGGGTCTCCAACACCTGACCCACGTTCATACGCGAGGGCACGCCGAGAGGGTTCAGAATGATATCCACGGGGGTGCCGTCCGGCAGGAAGGGCATGTCTTCTTCCGGAACGATCTTGGCCACAACACCCTTGTTTCCGTGCCGACCGGCCATCTTGTCCCCGACGGAAATCTTCCGTTTGGCGGCCACATAAACCTTCACCTGCTTGATCACGCCAGGATCGATGTCCTCACCCGATTCCACTCGTTCCAGTTCCATGTCCTTCTCGTTATCGAGTTGGTTGAACTTTTGCTCGTAGCTTGAGATGATTTCGCGGATCTTGATTCGGATCGGGCTCGGGTCGATTTCGATGTGATGATACACATCGGCAATCTTCCGTAGGAGCGTCTTGGTGATCTTGCGATTGGCCGGGATGATGATTTCGCCGGTTTCAGCGTTGACCACGTCCAGCGGGATTTTCTCGTTCAGCAGGATATTGGAAAGCGCCTGGGTGAGCTCCTCCTTCAACGCCGCATGCTTCTTGATGTATTTGTCTTCCACGCCCTTGGCGTGGCGCTTGGCCTCGCCGGGTGCGAGCTTGATCACATCCTTCTTGGTCGTCCCACCCGTGGACTTGACATCCATCACGATGCCCGCGGATCCCGAGGGCACGACGAGGGAACTGTCTTTTACGTCGGCAGCTTTCTCACCGAAGATGGCCCGCAGAAGGCGTTCTTCGGGCGCCAACTCCGTTTCACTCTTCGGGGTGATCTTGCCAACCAGAATATCACCGGCCTTGACCTCGGCACCGACGCGAACGACGCCGTCCGGTCCGAGGTTTTTCAGAGCCTCGTCACCGACATTCGGGATATCACGGGTGATTTCCTCGGGTCCAAGCTTGGTGTCCCGGGCGGCGATCTCGAATTCTTCGATATGAATGCTGGTATAGACGTCTTCCTTGACCAAACGCTGATTCAGCAGGATGGCGTCCTCGAAGTTGTATCCGTGCCACGGCATGAAGGCGACGACCACGTTGCGACCGAGGGCCAATTCCCCGTTGTCCGTGCACGGCCCGTCGGCAATCACGGTCCCCTTGGAGACGCGTTGACCGACGTGGACGATCGGCTTTTGGTTCACGCAGGTTCCGTTATTGGAACGCATGAACTTGCGCAGGTCGTATACGTAGATCCCCTTCTCGGGGTCAGTTTTGAGGCGCTTTTTGTTTTCCGGAGCTTTGCCGTCTTCGGTGACGATGACTTGGCGGGCGGTGACCGAAGCCACCTTGCCGGGGCCCTCGCTGACGATCATGGCGTGGGAGTCCTTGGCGACCTTCCCTTCCATACCGGTTCCCACCACGGGGGATTCCGAGATCAAGAGGGGCACTCCTTGCCTTTGCATGTTGGATCCCATCAAGGCTCGGTTGGCGTCGTCATGTTCCAGGAACGGAATCAACGAAGCGGCCACCGAAACCAGCTGCTTGGGGGAAACGTCCATGTAGTGAACCTTGTCTGGTTCGACTTCCAGAAACTCACCGCGATAGCGAACGGAGACGCGGGGAGAGGTGAATTTCCCGTGACCGTCCACCGCCGAATTGGCCTGGGCCACGATGAAGTTCTCCTCCTGATCGGCGGTCAGATAATCAAGATCCTCGCGAACCTTTCCATCCACGACTTTGCGGTACGGAGTTTCAATGAATCCAAACTCATTGATGCGACCGAACGTCGAAAGGCTGGAGATGAGCCCGATGTTCGGACCTTCCGGCGTTTCAATCGGGCAAATCCGGCCGTAGTGCGAAGGATGCACGTCGCGGACTTCAAAGCCCGCGCGGTCACGACTCAAACCTCCCGGTCCAAGGGCGGACAGACGACGCTTATGCGTCATCTCGCTCAGCGGATTGGTCTGATCCATCAACTGCGACAATTGGCTGCGACCAAAGAAGTCACGGATGACCGCGGACAAAGCCTTCGGGTTGATCAGCTTCTGGGGGGTCATGCCTTCCGTGTTCACGTCGAACAAGGTCATGCGCTCCTTGACCAAACGTTCTGTCCGGCTCAACCCCGTGCGGCACTGGTTGGAGAGTAGTTCCCCGACCGTGCGGACGCGGCGACTTCCCAAATGATCGATATCATCGGTCGTCCCCTCGCCCAAACGCAAATTGATGAGATAGCTGGTGGCCGCCACCACGTCTTCCCGGGTCAAAATCCGGGTTTCGAGATCCGTCTGCAGACCAAGCTTCTGGTTCAGCTTGTGACGGCCTACCCGACCGATGTCGTAGCGCTTCGGATCAAAGAAAAGACGCTTGAGCAGAGCCTTGGCGTTCGTGACGGTGGGGGGGTCTCCGGGACGGAGGCGGCGATAGATTTCCTTCAGGGCCGACTCGGTGTCCTTGGTGGGATCCTTCTTGAGACATTTTAGGATGGTGTCATCCACCCGGATGTCGACTACCTCCACTGACTTCAGGCCGAGATCCAGCAACTGCCGGACCACACCCTTGGTCAAGGGTTCGAACGCCCGTGCGACGACCAAATCCGCATTGGCGGTGTCACGCACCTCCTTGATGAGAACCTTCTGGCTCAGTTCGTTCTCCTCCAGATCCTCCGAAAGTTTGAGCGGATCGATCCGGTAGAAGAGGGAGATGATTTCCTCGTCGGTGCTGTAATCCAGGGCCCGGAGAAGCGTGGTCAGCAGGAATTTCCGGCGGCGCTTGCGACGGTCCAAATGGACGTACAACAGGTCGGCGGTGTCATAGGAGACTTCAAGCCAGGAACCGCGGTCAGGAATGATCCGGTAGCTGTGCAGGATCTTTCCGTTGGCGTGGACACTGGACTCAAAGCAGATGCCCGGGGAACGGTGAAGCTGGCTGACAATCACCCGCTCCGCACCGTTCACCACAAAGGTCCCTTGCTTGGTCATCAGGGGGAGTTCGCCCATGTAGACGCGCTCCTCAATGGTGGAGCCCTCGTTGTGCAGCACGAAGGTCACATAGAGGGGTGCGGCGTACGTGGCGCCTTCCCGCAGGCATTCGATCGGCCCGGTCTTGCTGGCGCCGAGGTCGTAGTGACTGAAATCGAGTTTGATCTTCTCGTCGTAACTCTCGATCGGGAAGACCTCCCGGAAGACGGCCTGGAGGCCGACGTTCTTCCGCTGTTTCGGGTTGGTGCCCTCCTGCAGGAAGGCTCGGTAGGAGTCCAGCTGAACCTCCATGAGGTTCGGCATCTCCACCGTTTCGGGCAACCGCCCGAAATTCACCCGCTCGACTTTGGTCGACTTCGACATGCGTGCTTCTCCTTAACCCGGACGAACCGGGGGTTGGTTTATTTGACTTCCACCTTGGCGCCGGCCGCCTCGAGTTTCTTTTTGATCTCCGCCGCTTCGTCCTTGGTTGCGCCTTCCTTGACGGTCTTGGGCGCACCCTCGACGAGAGCCTTGGCGTCGGCCAGGCCGAGTCCGGGCACCACGGCACGGACTTCCTTGATGACGCCGATTTTGTTTGCGCCCGCGTCCTTGAGGACGACTTCAAAAGTGGTCTTCTCTTCCGCCGCAGCTGCACCGCCGCCGGCTGCCGGAGCCGCCGCCGCCACCGCCACGGGTGCCGCCGCGCTCACGCCCCACTTGTCTTCCAGTTTCTTCACAAGTTCCGACGCTTCGAGAACGGTCAGGCCGCTCAACGTCGTCACGACTTCTTCCAGATTTACCGCCATGTTTTCTTCTCCTTCCCCGACCCCCATGGGAGGCCGGAGTATTGTTTGTTGCCCTTGGTTAGCCGATCACACCCGTGATCGAATTATCCCGGAAAGGCTCCCGGGCTAACACGAAGTTGCTGCCTTTCATGTACATTCTTGTCCTTAGGCGACCGGAGCCGCCTCCGCTTTGGTGCGGACCACACGGGCCAGACGCGAGCCGGGCTCCGCCAAAAGTCGGACCAGGGTTGAAGCCGGTGCGGCGATCGCACCCAAAAGCTTTGCCCGCAAAACTTCGGCCGAGGGCAGATCCGCCAGCATGGTGATTTCGCTCACCCCGAGGATCTTCCCGTCCATCACCCCGGCCCGGACGGCCGGACGGGTGAACTCCGCCTTAAACGTCTTGATCACCTTCGCGGCCGCCGGGGCATCCTGCCCGCCGGAGACCACCGCCGTCTGGCCGGCCAGATCCTTGTCAATCGCCGGCAGAGAGGCCTCGCCCAGGGCTCGCTTGAAGAGTGTGTTCTTCACCACCTTTACGGCGGCACCCACCTTGCGGAGACGTCCGCGCAATTCGGAAAATTCGGAAACCTTCATCCCGGTGTAATCGAGCACGATCAGGTAGGGCGAGGACTTCACCCACTCCCGCATCGTCTCAATCACTATGGCTTTTTCTTCTTTCATCTGGCTTTCGCTCCTTCTTTTAATCTTCTGACCCGGCGGCCGCCTCGGTCACCGCGATCGGGATGCCCGGGGAAAACGTGGCCGAGAGAACACAGTTCTTGAGATACTTCCCTTTCGCACCCGCCGGACGGGCCCGGGAAACGGATTCGATCACTGCCTGGATGTTTTCGCCCAGGTTCTTCTCTGCAAAATTCAGTTTGCCGCAGCTGACGTGCAGGTTGGATCCCTTGTCGACCTTGAATTCCACCCGGCCGGCCTGACACTCCTTGACCGCCTTGGCCGTATCTTCCGTCACGGTCCCGGTCTTCGGGTTGGGCATCAACCCACGAGGCCCGAGAACTTTCCCCAGCTTACGGACTTCGATCATCGCGTCCGGGGTGGCCACGGCCACATCAAAGTCGGCCCAACCTTCGGAAACTTTTTTGATCAGATCGGCGAAACCGACGGCCACCGCACCGGCATTCTTGGCCGCTTCCGCCGCATTCCCCTGGGCAAATACGATCACACGAACGTTCTTGCCCGAACCATGGGGCAAACTCACGGTGCCACGAACCACCTGATCGCTTTGTTTTGGATCCACGCCCAAATTAAAGGAAAGATCCACGCTGGGGTTCCCCTTGCTTTTTCCGACCGGAAATTTCTTAAGGAGCGAAACGGCCTCCTGCACGGAATAACGCTTCTTCGGCTCCAGAAGCTTGCTTCCTTCGCGGTAACGGCGGCTGGGGATTTTGGCCATGGTCGTTCTCTCCTCTTAGTCGGCGATTTCCAGACCCATCTGGCGGGCCGTACCGGCGATGATGCGGAAAGCCGCTTCATCGGAGGCCGCGTTGAGGTCGTTGCGCTTCACCTTGACGATGTCCATCACTTGCTTCTTGGTCACCTTGCCAACCTTCACGCGGTTCGGCTCCTTGGAGCCGGAGGCGAGGTTGGCGGCTTTCTTCAAAAGAATGGAGGCGGGAGGTGACTTGGTGATGAAGGTGAAGCTCTTGTCCTTGTAAACCGTGATGACTACGGGAAGGATGCTGCCCCCCTCCTTGGCCGTGCGGGCGTTGAATTCCTTGCAGAACGCCATGATGTTGACGCCCTGCTGCCCGAGGGCGGGACCCACGGGCGGCGCGGGATTGGCCGCCCCAGCCGGAATCTGGAGTCGAATAATGCCTGTGACTTCTTTTGCCATAAATCTCCTTAGGTCTTCTCCACCTGCCAGTACTCAAGTTCCACGGGGGTGGAACGCCCAAAGATGGAAACCGCCACCCGGACACGACCGCGCTCGGTGTCGACTTCCTCCACCACCCCTTCCTGGTTTTGGAAAGGTCCGTCGCCGACTTTCACCCGGTCGCCCACGGCGAAGATCACCTTGGGGGTGATCTTCTCTTCCTTCTCCCGGATCTGGGCCAGCATGCCTTCCACCTCGGAAGGGCGCATCGGAGTCGGACGGTCGCCATCGGCGAAACCGAGAACACCCGGGGTTTCTTTGACAAAATACCAAGGGCGTTCATGCAGCTTCTTTTCGGCGTCATAGAGGGCCATCTTTAAAAACACGTAGCCGGGATAAAGTTTTCGTTCGGTCTCCACTTTTTTGCCCCGCTTGATTTCCGAGACCCTTTCGGTCGGGATCACCACTTCATGAACAAAATCACCCAACTCCTCGGTCTTGATCCGGCTCATCATGTGCCGCTTCACGTTTGTCTCCTGACCGGAAAGGACGTGGACGGCGAACCATGCGGGCTCCAGGGTGGTGGTGGTTTCGGTCATGGTCCTTCCTTAAAATTTCACCAACCACCCCACGAGGCGGGTGATCAGAAAGTCAAAGCCGGAGGTGTAGGCCGCCAACACCAGCGTGGTCAGAGCGACCACCGCCGTGCTGTCGATCAACTCACGGTATCGCCGTAAACCGGTCTCGGTCGGATCCCAGGGCCAGGAACACTTGGTCAATTCCCCACGAACCTCGACCACGAACTTGGAAATAGCCTGGCGGTACTGGAAAACCAGAACGAGCGCCACCAGGGACAAAGCCCCCAGGACGACGGTCCAGAACCAGCTTCCGCCAATTTTCCAAGCTTCCATTGTCTCGATCCTTTCTCCCTTGATCAGGTGCAGGGCAGGAGGGACTCGAACCCCCAACCGACGGTTTTGGAGACCGCTACTCTACCAATTGAGCTACTGCCCTCCTCTTCCGTCCGGCTGGTGCCATTCCGTCCTGAGGACGGAATGTTTCCCTCCGGGTTTGTTGCGCGGCGGTTAAGCCACGATTTCGGTGACTCGGCCGGCGCCGACCGTCTTGCCGCCTTCACGGATGGCGAAGCGGATCTGCTTCTCCATCGCGATCGGGGTGATCAGCTCGACTTCGATGTCAACATTGTCTCCCGGCATCACCATTTCGACCCCCGCCTTCAACGTAACCACGCCGGTCACGTCGGTGGTGCGGAAATAGAATTGCGGACGATAGCCGTTAAAGAACGGAGTATGACGGCCACCCTCGTCCTTACTCAGGACGTAGACCGTGGCTTTGAACTTGGTGTGCGGCTTGATCGTGCCGGGCTTGGCGATGACCTGACCGCGCTCCACATCCTCCTTCTTGGTGCCGCGGAGCAGCAACCCGACGTTGTCGCCCGCTTCGGCGGTGTCCAGGAGCTTGCGGAACATTTCAATGTCGGTGACCACGGTTTTGGCGGTGGCCTTGATGCCGACGATCTCCACTTCTTCCATTTTCTTCAGCACCCCGCGCTCGACGCGGCCCGTCACGACGGTTCCACGACCTTCGATGTTGAACACGTCTTCCACCGGCATCAGGAAGGGTTGATCCTTCGGACGGTCGGGGATCGGGATATACTTGTCCACGGCTTCCATGAGTTCGGTGATGCACTTGGCGGCATCGCTCTTCGGGTCACCCGACTCGAGGGCCTTGAGGGCGCTTCCCTTGATGATCGGGATCTTGTCACCGGGGAATTCGTATTTGGAGAGGAGTTCACGGACTTCGACTTCGACGAGGTCGAGAAGGTCTTTGTCGTCCACCATGTCCACCTTGTTCAGAAAGACCACCAGGGCCGGAACACCGACCTGGCGGGCGAGGAGAATGTGCTCGCGGGTCTGGGGCATCGGACCGTCGGCGGCGCTCACCACCAGGATCGCGCCGTCCATCTGGGCGGCACCGGTGATCATGTTTTTCACATAGTCCGCGTGTCCGGGACAATCAACGTGGGCGTAGTGGCGGTTGCCGGTAGCATATTCCACGTGCGAGGTGTTGATCGTGATTCCGCGCTCTTTTTCCTCGGGCGCATTGTCGATCTGGTCGTAGGCGCGGGCCTCAGCCAGACCGCTCTTGGAAAGGATCGTCGTGATTGCTGCGGTCAACGTGGTTTTCCCGTGGTCGACGTGGCCGATGGTGCCGATGTTGACGTGGGGTTTGGAACGATTAAATGCCTCTTTCGCCATAAACTCTTTTCTCCTTGCTCTGCGGTTTCAGATCTCCTCGTTCGCCGGATCGGAACCCCGCCGTCGGTGTCCCCACTCGGGGTTGCACCGCGACCGAGCCCATGACCGGGTTTGAACCGGTGACCTCGTCCTTACCAAGGACGTGCTCTACCAACTGAGCTACATGGGCGAGTGTGGAGTCAAAAAGACTCCGGGATTCGCCCGGCGTTTCCCCCTTTCGGCACGAAATCTGCTTCGAAGTCGTTCGACTCGAACAAAAATTGGCCCAAGGGGAAACGATGAGAATGCCTGTCCAACCCCCCTACTGTCAACTACCTGTTACAAAAAAAAATATTTTTTTATGACTAAGTGGTGAGCATTCGAAAAACATAGAAACCCATACCCAAAACCGCAAAAGCCAACCCAGCCCAAAGCATCCAAGTGGGATCCTTCAAATCCCCTTTCCCCTTGATGGGAGACAAGTTACGAAAGTTTTCCGGGATGCCAAACTCGATTCCAACCTCGGTCTGTGAATCCGCACCCAAGGTGGGCAGGGCTAATGCAACCCTGGGTGTGGCTCCCTCATAAACAAACGGAACCTGCCCAAATTGGACCCGGTCCCGGTCCTGCAACAGGGCCTCGGTGATTTTTTCATCATTTACCCGGGTGCCGTTGGTCGACTCCAAATCTCGCACCCGGTATTCCGCGCCTTCCAAAACCAACTCTCCATGTCGCGAAGAAATGCTCCCGTGGACGATCTGCACTTCGTTTCCATCCACCCGTCCGACGCCCAGTCTTGGTCCGTTCAACTCGATCACCAAACCGGGAAACTCCTTGCTCTCGGAAATCAGCTTGGGCATGGGCTAGGAGTTATCCTCAACTCCTCTTGGCGTCCAGCAAGTCGGAGAATTGCCGGAAGAAATATGCCGCATCATGCGGACCCGGAGCCGCCTCGGGATGGTACTGGACCGAAAAAGCCTCGCCGCTTTTCAGCCGGATCCCCTCGCAGGTTCCGTCGTTGAGATTGATGTGGGTCACTTCCACCTTGCCCGGGGGCAAAGATTTCGGATCGACTGCATAACCGTGATTCTGACTGGTGATGGCGACCTTTCCGGATCGCAAATCCTTGACCGGTTGATTGCCTCCCCGATGACCGAATTTCAACTTGAAGGTCTTTCCCCCCAGAGCGTGGGCCAACATCTGGTGACCCAGGCAGATTCCGAAAATGGGTTTCTTGCCCACTAAGTTGCGCACCGCCTCATGCACATACGTCGGTACTGCGGGATCACCCGGCCCATTGGAGAGAAAAACGCCATCTACCTTGGCGCTCAATATCTCCTCCGCCTTGGCCGTGGCCGGAAATACCACCGGTTGGATTCCCTCCTGCCGCAACAAACGCAGAATATTCCTCTTCATCCCGCAATCGATCGCCGCCACCCGGTGGCGCGTCTTGGGCATCCTCACCTTTTCGGACCCCAGCCTTCCGGGAAAATCAACCCCTTCCGGATCCCACTCGTACGACTTCTTGCAAGTGACCCGGGCAACATGGTCCTCCGCGCCTAACCCCGGCCACTCTCGGGCTCTCTTGACCGCCTCCTCTCCGCTCATCCCGTTCGTGGCCAAAACACCCTTCATCGCCCCTTGCATCCGCAATTTGCGCGTCAAAGCCCGGGTATCAACCTCCTGCACCGCCGGAATTTTGTGGCGTCGAAGATAAACATCCAACGTCTCCCGCACCCGCCAGTTGCTCGCCCGCCGGGACAACCGCCGCACGACCAAACCCGAAACCTGCGGATGCTCCGATTCCTCGTCCTCGGGATTGATCCCCGTGTTACCGATCTCGGGGTACGTCAGCGTCACCACCTGCCCGCGATAGCTTGGATCCGTCAAAATCTCCTCGTAACCCGTCATGGAGGTGTTGAAGCACATCTCCGCCGCCACCCAACCCTCCTGACCAAATCCCCTCCCCCGCAAAATGGTCCCGTCCTCCAGTCCGATGATTCCCTCCATAGAATCCAAAATCTAGGAACAAGCCGCCCGTCCGTCGAGGTCATGACGAATTTCACCCGCAACAATTGTGAATACCGCCCGCCCCTTCAGTTCCCGACCCTCAAACGGCGTGTTCCGACTCTTGCTCTTGAACTCGGCTTTCCTGACTGTCCACTTTCTCTCCAGATCGATCACCGTCACATCCGCCACCGCTCCCTCAGCCAGGGTTCCTCTTCCTAGCTTGAAATAGTCCGAGGGGATGGAACTCATTTTTCCAATCACCTCCCGCAATGGAACTAACCCACTGTGCACCAGTTCAGTCAGGTAGATTCCCAAAGCCGTCTCCAACCCGACCACCCCGAACGGGGCCTGATCAAACTCCACCTCTTTTTCGTAACTGCAGTGCGGCGCATGGTCGGTCGCCAGAAAACGGATGGTTCCGTCCGCCACTCCTGCTTGGACGGCTTCCACGTCCCCCTTCGTTCTCAGGGGGGGATTCATCTTGAAGTCGGTGTTATATCCCTCGATCTGGTCATCGGTCAGGGTGAGGTGATGGGGCGAAGCCTCTCCGTCAATCGGCACGCCTCGAGCCCTCGCCTCCCGTAGGATGCGCACGGAAGCCGCGGAACTTAGGTGCTGGCACACCACCCTCGCCCCCGTCAGCTCGGCCAAAAGAGCATTCCGCGCCACGATCACCTCCTCGGCGATTCCCGGCCATCCGGGAAGACCGAGAATTCTTGACCACTTTCCCTCGTTCATCACCCCGCCGGCGGACAAGGAGGTGTCCTCGCAATGATCCAAGACCGGAAGATCGAACATCCGGGCATACTCCAAAGCCCGTCGCATCAACTCAGCGCTCTGGATGCAGTGTCCGTCGTCTGTCAAACCCACCACCCCCGCCTGTTTCAACGCGCCAAAGGGAGCCAATGCCTCCCCTTTTTGTCCCACGGAAATCGCACCCGTGGTGAAAACATTCGCCACCCCGGTCTCGCGGGCCCGTTGGCGGATCCAGGCAATGGTGTTTGGGCCGTCCGCCGCCGGTGACGTATTGGGCATGGCGATCACCGAGGTGAATCCTCCCGCCACTGCCGCCGCCGTGCCTGTGGCAATCGTTTCCTTGGCCGACTGCCCCGGTTCCCGCAAATGAACATGGGGATCAATCAGCCCGGGCGTGACCACACATCCGTCGGCCTTCACCACCACCGCATCCTTGGCAGGCTTGCCCGAAACGATCTTCCCATCCCGGATCAACACATCCCCCTGGGCATCGCGACCACTCTTGGGATCCACCACCCTCCCGCCCTGAAGAAAAATCTCCTTCATGACTCCCCCAATCCCCGTCCACCCGAGACGAGATAAAGCACCGCCATCCTGACCGCCAATCCGTTGGTCACCTGGTCCAGAATCACCGACTGGGGCCCATCCGCCAGCTCACTGGCAATCTCCACTCCCCGGTGCACCGGTCCGGGATGCATCAACAGCACTCCGGGTTTGCATTTTTTAAATCGGTCTAAATTCAGCCCAAAAAAACCGGAATACTCGCCCACGGAAGGCAGGCGTGCCTGGACTTGCCTTTCATGCTGGATTCGCAAAAGGTTGATCACGTCAGCCTGTTCCAGTTCCGAATCCAGATCGTAACCCACTTCCGCGCCCAACTCGGAAAATTCTCTCGGTAATAGGGTGGATGGACCGACCAGCTTGACCTTCGCACCTAGTTTTAAAAGAGCCCACAGGTTCGAACGGGCCACCCGACTGTGGATGATATCCCCAACGATCAAGACCCGCACCCCCGCAATCTTCCCCAACCGCTCCTGAATCGTGAAGGTATCCAGCAATCCCTGCGTGGGATGCTCATGCGCCCCATCCCCGGCATTAATCACCGAAGCCTTCAACCGCTCGGATAAAAAATGAGCCGCACCGGCAGAACGATGGCGGATCACAATGATTCCGGCCTGCAAGGCCTCCAGGTTTTTAGCCGTGTCCTTGAGCGACTCCCCCTTGCGGATACTGCTGGAGTCCTTGTCCAGGGAGACCACGTCCGCACTCAACCGCACCGCCGCCAATTCAAAGGAGATCTTGGTGCGGGTGCTGGGCTCAACGAACAGATTGACCACGGTCCGCCCCTGCAGGGATGGAACTTTCTTGATCGGACGGCCAAGGATTTCCTTGAAGACCTTGGCCGTGCTCAAAACCTGCCGGAGCTCCTCCACGCTCAATTCCCTTAAGGAAAGCAGATCCTTGCGATGCCAAGTCGCGCTCATGCCCTTGCCTCTTCCAAGACCACGCAATCTTCCCCATCCTGCTCGGTCAGTTTGACCCGGATTTTCTCCCCGGGGGCGGTGGGCAGATTTTTCCCCACGAAATCAGGCCGGATGGGAAGCTCCCGGTGCCCCCGATCGACCAGGACGGCCAGTTGAATGACCTGCGGACGTCCCAGATCACAAAGGGCATCCATGGCCGCCCGAATGGTTCTTCCCGTATAAAGGACGTCGTCGACCAGAATCACCGTTCGGTCCTTCACGTCGAAAAGAACCTCCGTTCCTTTGGGTACGGGAATATTTCGGGTCAGGTCGTCGCGATGAAAGCTGATGTCCAGGGAACCCACCGGCAGGACTTTCCCTCCCTCAATTTGTTGAAACTCGCTGGCCAAACGCCGGGCCAACGGCACCCCTCGGGTTTGAATACCGACCAACACCATGTCGCCTTGGGGATGTTTCTCGGCGAATTCATGCGCGATCCGCCGCACCGCGCGGCGCACCGCTTCCCCATCCATCAGTTTTTTTTCCATCACCGCCTCCTTGGGGAACTCGCAGGTTCCCGTTAAAGGACGCGCTCTGCGTCGTTGAAGTTGATTATGTCTGTGGCGTGGACTTGGCGATCTCTTTTTCCCGGAGGGTGCGCCAATCCGTCCGGTGTTTCACAATCCAGTCCAAAAGCGCTTTTTCAAAACCCACGTCATGCCCCGCCTGCTCGCTGAGGTACCATTTGTGCCGGAGGATCTCCTCCCGCTCCAAAAGAAATTCACGGTAGAGGGCCGAATTTCGGAAAACCGAATTCGGATCCGTGGCCAGACTGGGATGTCCCGTCCCGCTCATTAACGACTAACTTGGCTCCGATGGGCTATTTCGCAAGGAGGACGTTACAAATATGTGAAAATATAAACCGCTTATGCTCTGATATTTGAAAATAGTATTTTTGCCACCTGCTCGCTCAATTGTTGAAAAACGATTCCGGAAGGGGATGTAGGATTGACCGTAACTACAGGACTCCCCTCGTCGCCACATTTTCTGGCCTCGGGATCCAGGGGGATTTCGCCCAACAACGGTACTTTTTGTCTATCCGCCTCTTTCCTCCCTCCCCCCGAACCAAAAATCTCGTGTTTCTGGTTGGTTCCCGGGACCAAAAAATAACTCATATTTTCCACCAACCCCAGAATCGTAACATTCACTTTGCGGAACATCGCGATCGCCTTCCTTGCATCCACCAAAGCCACTTCCTGGGGAGTCGTCACAATGACCGCCCCGTCCAGAGCCACCGTTTGCACAATCGTCAATTGAATATCCCCCGTTCCGGGCGGCAGATCCAGAATCAGCACGTCCAAATCACCCCACGCGACCTGGCGCAAAAACTGTTGGGTAAAACGGGTGACCATCGGGCCCCGCAAGGCGGCTGGACTGTCATCCCCCAATAACATTCCCATGCTCATCAACCTCACTCCGTGACATGTGGCAGGAACAATTCTCTCTGTGCCCTCTTCCACCTGAATTCCCTCCCGACAACCCAACATCAAAGCCTGGCTCGGTCCGTACAGGTCGCAGTCACACAACCCCACCTGAAATCCGTTTTTCGCCAAACTCACCGCCAAGTTGGCCGCCACGGTCGACTTACCCACCCCCCCCTTCCCGCTGGCCACCGCCACAATCTTTTTCACTCCTCCAATACCCTGGGGCCCGGTGGTGGCGGTCGCCTGCGGAGGCGTCACTTCAGACTCGATGATCACGCTTTTGACCGGGGCATAACCTTTCAAGCTATCCCGTATCTCCTTGCCGATCTTTTCCGGAATCGCCGGGTCTGGCGTGGTCAACTTGAGTTTCAATTTCAAATCCGTCCCATCCATCTCCATGTCAGACACCAACCCGAATGAGACAATGTCGCGGCTAAAACCCGGGTACTTCACCCCCCGAAGCCTCGTCACCACCTCGTCTCTCCATCCGTTTGTGCTCACCCATCTATCCTGCCTGCTTAAAATACAAGATTCCAGCCTTGGTAGGGCTGACCGTCTCGGTCAGCCGATTGATAAATTACAATTTCAAATCCTCAATCGGAGGAGCGGGGCGCTCGTACTTACCAAACCTCCCGCTGTAAGAATTCCGGCTTCGGTGAGGGCGGCCAGTCCGCTGTGATGCCGCCATCCCGGTGGTCTTGGTCCCGACAGAAAAAAACTAGATTTTTCTCTGATTTTAGCGACGAAAATCCCACCGTCCCTGACTCCATTGTCCATCTATTCTACCACTATCAACAAGTCGCCCAACCCAAGGCCCCTGATCGGAACCCTCCATATCGCGATATTTACCTAGAAGCATGTTGCCGTCTTTTTGCGCTTCAATCAGATAGGTGTCCGTCGAGTCACTATAGAGAATGTAGAATCGACCATCCTTTTCCTGAATTTCAGCTTTGCCATTTGTCCAATCAGAACCGGAACTACCTCCATTCCAGCGAGAAAACCAAGCACCTGTCCATCCCTGCCCGGAAGGCTTCTTTTCAGAAGAATCCAGTTGTTTTGTCCAACTGGCTGCGTTGGGATCCTGATTCCCTGCCGACAGGGATGTACCTTCCGAAAGCTTCTTCACATCCTTGAGATCAAAGTTAGCAACATCGGGAACAGAGAAAGGGTTTCGTGAATTTTTTACAACCGGCCTTGTGCCAGCCGTTTTAACGTGGAGAGCTTTTTGAAAATACTTTTTCGCCTCGTCGCGACTGGCCTCCACCCCGATTCCTTTCAAATAACAACTTCCGACCCGGTTTAATGCCCAGACGTCATCCTTGGCGGCCGCCTTGTGGTACCACTCTACGGCTTCTTGCGGATTTCTTTCGGTGGCGAGACCGTTTTCCAGCGCCCAGCCAAAGCCATTCTCCCCAACGGTATTCCCCTGTTGGGCCGCAGCTTTAAACCATTTTAAAGATTCTTCCAGGTTTTGCGGGTCTCCGTAATCCCCCCGATAAATATGCCCAAGTTCGGATTGAGCATCCGCATCACCCTTTTGAGCCCGGGATAAGATGGCCTGCAGTTTTTCTTTTTTGGAGTCAGCCACCTCGTCCCGCTTGCCCGCAGGAAGCTGCACGAACTCCACGTTAAAAACTTTTCGACATTGAAAGAAGGTCCCGGAGATTTTTTTGGAAACCCCATCTAGTTTCCCTTCGAAACTGACATCAAGATGATCGATGCGAAAGAAGACAGTGTCGTTCTCCAAGGTGATCAGGGTGATTGAAATTCCATATGCATTTTGATCTGGGCTGTCCATCGTGGCCCGGATTCCACCCGGGTAGGTTTCCGCGTGAAGAACGAGCTTAAGGTTCCCACCTTGCGGCGGTAGGCGCCCAGCCCAATCACCATTCAGAGGGCCTGCAATCAGGTCTTTGGAAGGATAACGATCTTCTCTAGATGATGATTCACCAGGCAAAGGTTTGGAGGAGTCGGATAAAATCCAATTGCTTTGCTCTCCCAAATCTTGCTCGCTGGCAAAGATTTTGTACTGGCCGTTGGAAAACTTGGCCTCTTTTCCTGCGGAAAGAAATTTTCCATGGATTTTGAGCTTAAAGATTCCAGGACGGCCCGCAGCGTAAAACCTAACGGCGGGATCCACCGTTCCGGAAACCGCCATAAAAAGATCTCCATCGGCTCCCAAGGCAACTTCCCGCTGATCCCCGAGAAACTCGTTTTTCAAACTGCCCGGTTTTCGCAAGTCCCAGTATTGCCCTGTGTAAGGTCCATTCCTCTCCAAAAAGAGCAGACAACGGCCCTTGCCCCCGTTTTCATTAAAAGTAGAGAAATAGAAACCATCCCCAACGACTGGATTATGAATTCGCACATAGCGGTTTTTGAAACTCAGTTTTTTTCCATCAGACTGTACCAAATCCTCCGGACTCAAGCCCGGCGGATCAGTCTTTTGATTGGAGGTTGTCCCCCATACCTCCCAACCACCCCTAAGGGTGTTGTAAAATTGTACTGTGCCTGTAAAGCGATTTCGCCTTTGTAGTTTCTCCCCGTCCTTATTTTTTTGGGACGGCAAGTTTTGGTACGGCGTGGGCCAAATCCAAACAAACCAGAGAACCGAGCCACAAACCAATAGGGTTCTCCATTTTTCCAGAAAAACTCTTTTCATAATTTCACTCTAATGCCCCAGTTTGGGCGAAGAAGCCTATACTTATCGGTTTAATTTTCTGCTGGGTAGCACTGAGCTCAGGCGTTGAACGGCTGCATGAGCTTTTTCTTTGGCCATCAACGCCTCCTCCACAGAGTTTTGAGGGCCCAACGTGAAAAGAATCAGCGCCCGCGCCTCCTCCGGCCTCGCCCCAATCGCCTTCATGGCCGGGGGAATCTTCATCTCCCGCGTCACGCAACCACTCCCTCCCCTTGCGGCCACACCGACCCGATCCAGCACCAAGGCCAACGACTCCGCCTCCAGACCCGCAAAACTAATCCCCAGATGAGCCGGGCTTCTCTCTGGGCCAGGTTGCGGCCCATGCAGTTTGGCGTTGGAAACTTTCTTTCGAATCCCCTCCCACAGCTCCCTCTGGGTCTGACCAACGGTTTGACGAAACTTCTCACCGTTTTTACTCCACTCCGCCAAGGCCGCCCCCAACCCGGCGATCGCAGGGAGATTTTCCGTTCCCGCCCTCAGGTCGTTCTCCTGCCTCCCTCCCTCCACCTGAACCCGCCAAGGAAAACCCGACCGAATAAAGAGCAAACCCGACCCCTTGGGCGCGCCGACCCGGTGACCCGAAATCGCCAAAAGGTCGATTCCCTCCAACCTCTCTGGTAACGGAACCCATCCGGCACCAAACGTTGCATCCACGAACAGCTGCGCCCGGGCCGACTTTGCAAAAACGGCCGCCTGTTGCAAATCCTGTGCCGTCCCAAGATCGTGATGAGCCAAGTGGACACAAACCAACCCGGCCCCTTCCCCTGGATCCACCTTTCTCCACTGCAGCCTTCCCTCACCGTCCACGGAAACCCGCACCACCTTGAATCCGCCCGTTTCCAGTCTGCGCACGGCCGCCTCCACGGCCGGATGCTCCATCTCGCTGACGTAGATTGTCCCATGGGCCACCCCCTCGCCCCAGCCCCGAATCGCGGATTGAATCGACTCCGTCCCTCCCGACGTAAAGAAAATCCGTTCCGAATCCCCCACCTTAAAAAATTCAGCCGCCTGTTTTCTGGCGTTCTCCAGCACTTCTCTGGACTCCCTTGCCTCCCGATGACCTCCGCCCGGAGAGGCTCCATGAGCCGCTAAAACCTTTTCCATCGCGTCCCTAGCTGAAGACAACATCGGTCCTCCCGAGGCGTGATCCAGGTAGATCCGCTTGTCGCTCATCACCCCGCCCGTCCGAATTTTTTCTCCAGTTCTCCCTTACTCAACAAAATCATCGTCGGCCTACCGTGCGGACAGGTGTAGGGCAACTCACAAGCCAACAGGTCCGCCAGCAAACGGACTGCCTCGGCCTCGTTCAACCGGTCATTGGCCTTGATCGCATGACGGCACACCGTTTTGGCAATCACCTCCTCGCTGAGTTTGCGGTCTTTGCGGGCTCCGGTTCCCCCCGTCTCCAGATCCGCCACGACTCCCCGCACGAACTCCTCGACCGCCAAGGTCCGTATCCGTGGAGGCAAGGCATCCACCAAAAAAGAATTTCCGCCCATCGACGATATCCCCAGGCCCACCTTGGCCAACTGCTCCACCCGGTCCCTCAGGAAGGCCGCCTGCAAAGGCGGAAACTCGAGGGTTACGGGATATAGAAGCTTTTGCCCGTGTACCTCTTCCTGCGCCACCTGGCGTAACAGCTGTTCGAAAAGAATCCGCTCATGGGCCGCATGCTGGTCGATCAACACCAAACCGCCTTCCTTCTCCGCCACCAGGTAGAGGTGATCCACAATCCCTAGGAATCTCCAGCCTGCGGGGATTCCCGGCGCGCGCTCCACCTCCAACTCCAACGAACCTCCGGTAGCTGCCATCGGCATGGGCTCGCGGGCTGGCAAAATCACCGCCGGTTGATGGGACATGGGAGAAAGAGTCATCGAGGGAGTGAACCCATT
>Ga0214917_10002058_pt1 | contig 25084 bp, 18 predicted proteins | sample LL_1208_BB_MetaG_FD_177983 | JGI IMG/M metagenome (GOLD analysis project Ga0214917, IMG submission 177983) | Freshwater microbial communities from Lake Lanier, Atlanta, Georgia, United States - LL_1208_BB | ecosystem: Environmental > Aquatic > Freshwater > Lake | place: USA: Georgia | collected...
TGGTCCTATTACATCGGTTATGAAGTTTTCTGGAAAGGGTGTGCAAATGTACCTCATAGATGGAGTAAAAGTATCAGGAGCGCACATTATTCTGCAGGAAAATGGGGAGGGGTGGCATCACGTTCGAAATGATCCGCGGGCGCGACCAATTCCAGATGAATATGAATATATTTATTGCTTGAACACGCGGTCGCATACAATCGAAATAGTTGGCGATTCTGGCAAGTCCATTTTTCTCAGAGACTGGGAAGAGATAGAAGATGGTGACATTAAAACATCTATACAATGGAGTTTGCAGGTTTTGAAGTATCTGAACCGATCAAAATCAAATGATATGACCAACAAATGGCTGCATACGGTTCACTATGATAATTCCGAGGCGCTGTTGGCAGCGGAGTGCTGTGTTCTTTTACCAAACGAAGGGCAAAAGGCTGTCTCTGAGGTACAAATTGGTGATTTTATTCTGTCAGAGGATGGCAGAACCCCCACTGAGGTTTTGGGAATAATCAAAGGGTACGGTATATTTACAGAGGAGAAAAGGACACAGAATATTTTCAAGAAACACGAAAATGGATACTGGTTTCGCGAAAATTACCGCGTTGCAGGGTTGGGGCGGGGGAATTACAGGAAAGAGATTGGATACAATTTCATTACGAGTACGGGGACCTATAGGACGAATATAGGAACAGTACGCGATTTTTCAGAGGTTGGGATGGACTATTTGGCGGAGTTCAATAAAATTGTTGAGGAAACTCTTGCTGGGTGATTACAATTTTGTCCCAACTACATACAGGATACAATGCGCACTGACTTTTTAATAACGGGCCTGATTCTGCTCCTTTTGGCCAATATCGTAATGGTGTATAGCATGTATAACAATCCTATGGGCTCTGCAGAGTCGTTTACGAATTACTTTTTGGAAAATGCAGGTGGTGCGGCAAAGAGCTACCAGCCGATGGGTCCTTTTGACGATGTCCGAGTGAGCACGGGTAATTCCGTCAGCACCTGGCGTTATACGGCTCCCGATGAGCCTATGCTGGGTCCGCAGTTTGAGCCCGGCCCTGATCGTCTGTTTATCTTCCGCGACAATCAGGCCAAGCCTGAGTGCTGCTCCGCCTCGTATTCTGCGGATACTGGTTGTGTCTGCACAACACCGCAGCAGCGCAACTACATAAATATGCGCGGAGGCAATCGCACTGTCGAGGATGGTGTATAATCAGATATCCTCTATAAATGTGAATAGACTTTAGGGAATGAATACTAATCCGTCCTTAAAGGCTACAAATGCCGAATTAATGGCTCCAATAAACTCCTTAGTTCAGGCAACTACACAGAATGTAAATGCTGCAATGAAAAATGCCACATTTGCGCTGAACACCGTTGTTAATAATGCCAAAAAGAATTCATTTTTGGCACCTTTAGCTACACCTGTAGCAGCATCCATTGACGCTATGCCTAGTTCTGGTCCTTCAATGTCACTTGTAATCGCGGTAGGTATAATGGTAATAATTGGAGTTCTTCTAGTATTTTTCTATAAACAGATTGCTAGTGGAGCGAAATATATCACCAATGAGATCAAAAATCTGTTTGGCGCTGGTGAAAAAGAGGTTGCTACAATTGCCTCCGATCTTTCGGAGGAAGCCAGTAAAGTAACTTCAGAATTATTGCCACAGGAGGCTAGTAAATTTGTACCTGGCAAGAAACAGGTGTTCAATATCAGTGAAAATCGGTATACATATTCCGATGCGGAACCGTTGTGCAGAGCACTTGGTGCAGAGTTGGCGACATATGAACAGGTTCAGCAGGCCTGGGAACAGGGTGCGGACTGGTGCAATTATGGCTGGGTTAAGGGACAGGGTGCAGTATATCCCACACAGAAGGCATCCTGGGAAAAGCTGCAAACGGGTACGCCCGATGAAAGAATGGCCTGTGGTATGCCAGGCGTAAATGGGGGGTATTTTGATAATCCCGAGTTACGTTTTGGTGTCAACTGCTATGGCACGAAACCTTCGGAATCCGAGCACGATCTCAAGGTTCAATTAATGAATAATATACCACCTCTAACACCTGAGGCGGTGGCCCAGCGCAAAAAGGAACTTGAATATCGGGCAAATGCAAGTCAAATTGGTGTTTTGCCATTCCGTGAAGGCGCCTGGTCAGAATAAGTCTCATTTATTCCAATAGTCTTGCAAATAGGGATCAATATCTTTCTTTTGTGTTGTCTGATCATCTGAAATATAGTTCCCCTCATCTTCATCGAGCCAAGCCAAAAGTTCCTCCATTTCTTGAACAGCATTGGAAGTGCTTTTATTAATCATTTCAAATACAAAAATTGGTATCATTTCCCATAATTTAATTGCGAAATCGCTCTCATCTGCAACCTTTGACACTGCAAAATCCTTCTTTAATTTATTCCAGAAAATATCATCACATTTTCTGAAAAAGTAGTCTTCGTCCTCTAAAGTTAGATGTTCAGCATTCGCCGCTGCAAAATTGCCAATGTATGAAAAATTAGTATTCGTTTTCCAACTTCTGTGAAATTGAAAAAGAAGATTCATAAATTCATTTGCCGCCTGTTTTTTATTTTTTCCGAGATCATAACCCTTTTTCTCCAGCTCTGGTACAATTCCGTTATAGAATAGAGCACAAACCCAGTCACGTAACTCCATTTGCAAGGGGGTATCATAAGGTGTTACAACTTGTTGGGACAGGAATTTATCCCACAGAAGTTCTTTGGCCACCTTACAATACGATCCCGTTTTCTCATTTTCTTTTTCTTTTTGTTTCTTCCAGACCGACATCTCACGTGTGCCCTATTAGGAATCTAATTATCCTATTATATTTTTGTAGGCTATTCTTTAGACCAGCGCGTTCATTGACCAGGTGCTGCAAGAGGGGGTAAATTGCTTATTCCTGTTTTCTTGAGTCTTTTGTTCACATCTATTCCACGATTTGCGCGTATATAATTCATTATTTCGGTGGTTTCATCGTGACCACCTCGCTGGGCATAATAACCGTGTAAAAGTTCTTCAATGCGGATGAGAGAAAGTGTTTTGGGATTCCGTTCTTCTGTGACAGAAAGACGCCCACCATTTATCTGAATAATTGCATTTTCCATTCTTTTTACTCGCAGAAGTTCCAGTATTTTTTTCTCAAAATCCTCTTTTAACTGTCTTGCACGATTTGCCTGCTTGTAAAATGAGCTGGCCATATTATCATAATGGAGCCAGCTACGAACAAATGTGGATATGTCATTTCCGGACGCCATAGTGTCTGATACATCTGAGATTAATTGCTTGACCCACACACGCTATTCACTGACCAAAATAGATTTGCAACTCGGACATTGAAGTATGCGAGTATTTTTAAAGAGTAAAAGAACAAAAGTCAATATTACAAATAAAAATACACCACTAAAGAGACAAAAGGCAATAAGCATATAGGGAAAAGTGCGATTCATAATAAATTTTATTACAGGTGCCAAAATGAGTTCTTCAATATATTTCTTATTTTCTGAATTTTGAAGATTTACTGCAAGATGATCAATCCATTCTTTCAGGCGCCGAGCCATTAGAGTCCGGTTGTCCATATTCCTGTCTATGCGCCCCTTTTTCAAAGTTGGTTTTGAGCGCTGTGTTCAGAATGGATCTTATTTGCTCAAAACCCAGTTACACAAAAATTAATATTTCTGGTGAATCTGTGCCAGTGTACTCATTTGATTTAAAATCAGGCATTGAGATTGTTGCAACTCTGAATATACAAGAGCAACAGAATCTTCAAGATATACTTAAAATTGCCTTGGCGGAAGATCAAAATTCAAATATTATGAATAGCTTTGTGAAGCAGTTTATTGAGGTGTCTGCAAAATATTTTGCAAAAAAGTACAGTTCTGATTATATTCTTCGGCTACTGACGAATGAACTCGCTTCTGAAAGTGTGAAAGAGGGGGCACAGGCAACAGAAGATTCTGAAGTTTCATTCTCTCCGACGAGGCTAATAATTCAAAAAACCAGTTTCCGCCTCGTCTGGTCTGCGGCTTTCAAAAAACTGCTCATAACTATTCCGGATCTTGAAGAATCTGTCAGTTCTCCGCCGCAACCACAACCTGAGCCGCAGCAGCCGCCGCAACAGGAGGAACTGAATCAAATACGAACCGTACAACTAAGTGCACAGGATGAACTTCAGGTGGTTGATGATATTATGACGGACGCTTCTCAAGTGGAAACTTTCTCTATGCGAGACTCTTCCCGACATTATGATAAACAGCGTGTGAAGGAGGCTCAGCTTCGCGCACGTTTGGCCCAATATAAAGCTGAGCGCGCAATGACCCGCTATTTGGAAAAGTACGGCGATCAGGTGAGCGATTCGGAGTGGGAAGAGGATGGAGATAGCGAGGATGAGCTTTGAATGTCATCCAGACTCTGATTATTCTCGCCAAGTATGACAGGTATAACAATGAAGGGCTCTGATGGATTTACGATTGCGGCTGTGGTTGTAATTGCTGTTCTTGTTGTCTATTTATTGGATCCCACGTTTTTTGGCTTACTCGGAAGACGTGAGGGTTTTGACAGTCCGAAGATGAACAATCCGAACTTCAAAACGATGGGTCCTGCAGGTGGACCCGCAGCGGGTGCATCCCCTGGTAAGCCAGTGGCTGCAGTGACTGCCGCGAACCCGAATGTCTCCAAAATGATGGCGGCGACCAAGATGGCCCCCGCTGGTCAGGAGTTCAAGGAGCAGCCGCAGGGTACGAAGATGGCGGCGGGCAAGAAGGAGGGCTTTGCTGTTCTGGCGTCCTTTGAGGGCCCGGCCAACTTCTCTACGGTTGAGCCTCCCGCTGGTTGCTATCCCCGTGACCAGCTGACTCCTGCAGAGCTGCTCCCTCTGGATCAGACATCCATCTATGCTGAGCAGAATCCTATGGGCCCTGGCTCTCTCAAGGGCAAGAACTTTCTCTCCGCGGGTGCACTCATTGGTGTGAATACGGTTGGCCAGAGTCTGCGTAATGCCAATCTGCAGCTGCGTTCTGAGCCGCCGAATCCGCAGGTGCCTGTGTCCATCTTTATGAACAGCACGATCTCACCTGATATCTCGCATAGACCTCTTGAGATTGGTGCGTAAATATGCATTTTATTGCCACGGGACGTAGGGGGCGCCAATAACAATTTACAGATTTTGTGAAAGGGATTTCTGAAAGAATGTGTAAAGTAAAATTTGAAAAAAATTTACTTTACATTCTACAAAAACCACCAACAAATGGGCATTGATTTCATAGGCTACAGTCGCGTAAAAACGGAACCAGTTCCAGAAAGATTACGTGCAAAAATTAACCCTATTTCAAAAATCGCAATAAAGGATTTGAATCTGGATACAATGAACTTAGTAGGAGGCGATGCGGAAGGAATGATTTTTGTGTCACCTGAAAATGAGTACGAAATTTCCCAAGAACTCCAACAGGAATTTTATGAAACCATTGGAGCAGAAGAGGACTTTATTACTGTAGATTGGTGCACAAACATTATTTACAGAAAAACTGCAGGATCGAAAATCTGTAGAACTGGAAGAAGTTATTCTGGATATTTTGACTTCTGTAATGAAATTGACCAACAAAATCAGCTAGTCTATATGCCACAACTTGATGGAATACTGTCAACACATTCTTGTATAGAATGTTTACAGGGATTAGAAACAGTAAAGAAACATTTCGTTTCAGATGAATTTGTTGCAGATCCTGAAAAATATGGAAATAGTTGGGACCATAGATTCAATAATAATCTTGTGCCAGCAAAAGAAAATATTCATAACGATAGTTGGTTCTTTCGCGAATTCTATTCAATGATGTCTGTTGCAGCAGATGGAGGAATTGTAAAAATTTTCTAGAGCAAATTAATCCTAAATTCTAGAGAGATGTCATCTACTTCATTCCTATCAAATCTTGCCACGCTTTTTCAAAGTCCCTATCCCCTTGTCTCCGTAAAATCGACAGTAGATGGTCGTATGTATAAAGTGCGCGATCTTTCTGACAAACAGGAAGCGGCAAATCTTTTGGCACGTGTCCGTCAAAGAATATCAACGCTTTGTGATAAACTTCTCACGACCTATCCAGATAAACCCCAGATTACCAGAATTCGCAAGAATTTTCGTCCAGATGATGCTTCACGATTTCTAGAGGCCACTCCCGATGCCCAGCATACCTCATATTCTGTCAATAAGGGTGAACAGGTGCACCTCTGTCTCCGTCAGCGCAATGGGCCAGATGAAAGTCTGGTTCAAGAAAATGTTATGACTTTCGTGGCACTCCACGAACTTGCGCATTGTGCAACGGAAACCATAGGGCACGGGCCAGATTTCTGGAACAATTTCGGATGGTTACTGAAAGAGGCAGAATCTAATGGTCTCTATCAATACACGGATTTCCGCGCACATCCTGTTTCCTATTGTGGAATGCATATTACAGATAGTCCATCCTATGATCCGAAAAAGGATGGTGGTAATCTAATGATTGGGAAAATGAACTAGGTGCTCGTATTGGTCTAAACCACTTTTTATTACCCTATATAGTTGGGCGAAGCGAAATGATCCCTGTTGTAATTGTTCATACAGGTGCACAACCCTACTTTGAAAACTGCATTCGTATTTGCAGAAAAACGAATGCAGTTATTTACGTAATTGGCGATGAAACCAATAGACATTTTGCCGAAAAATATGATGTTTCTCACGTGTTCATTTCTTCTCTAGGAACCACCCGAGAAATTGAAGAATTTAAATCCTGTTACAAGCATTATTCTACCCTATCTCAAAATTTTGAAATGATCTGTTTCCTCCGAATGTATTGGGTGGATCTATTTATGAAGAAATATGGATTTTCCCAGGTATTTCATTTGGATAGCGACTGTATTCTACTTTCAGATATAAATACACTCAACTTTACTCAACCAAATGCACTATCCATCTGTCAAGACTATGGAAATATTTATAGAATGACTACTTCAGTACATAATGCCCTATTGCACACTTCGTTTTTTGATAAATTTAAAGAGTTGTGTAAGGCCATATATGTTACTCGTGATAAATATTCGCTTATTTTGCCAAAGATAATTCATCACAGAAAAAATAATATTGCGGGTGGGATTTGTGATATGACTATATATTATCTTATTGTTAAAACATCTGGACTGAATATTCAGAATTTGCAAGAGCCTATAGATGGCGCTATCTTTTTGAATAATATCAACACTGGTGAAGGGCCTTTATCGCAAACACAGTACAAAAAAGACAGCCAAAATAAGTTTTGTCAAATAGTGGAAAAAGATGGAAGGCAATGTGTAATTGATACGGTTACTGGCGATACAGTTCCTCTGCATTCCATTCACTATTCTGGTGTAGCTAAGCGATTACTTTCTGGAATCTAATTTTCCACACGAATTACAAGGTGATAGGGACCAGAATGGCCTCTACTGTTTTCAGGGAAATAGAACAATTAACGAATCCTGTGCTAATTAATAGTCTTAAAGAGGATACTCCTCCGGTTCGTGTAATAGTCTGGCGCGGCGACAATAGATTTGACACTGTTACGTTTGACCGCACGTATCCATTTGATACAATTGATAATATCAAACAACAGATTGCGGCGCGATATGCATCCGAACCAATTTATCTTCCTCGCTTCACATTTCTAGGAGTTGTTATCGGCTCCAATGCGTACGGAACTGACGCCCCCAGTTTGGACACACGATATGTACCCGCCGATTATCTCTGGTTTCCGCCTGGAGTAACGGAGGCACGTCGCACAATAGATCTCGCCAGTCCGCGCCAGGCGATCATAGAGCCCGAGCCCCGTTTTGTCACAGCCGATGGCTCTTTTGCCGCGTTCTCCCTTGTTCCGAGAGGCAGATCAACAATTGAAGATCTTTTTTTGAAAGTTCGTCAAGGCCAGATGCCGACTCTGCATCTTTTTTCATTACATCATTTGCTCAGAGAGTATCGTGGATCGCGTCCTATTAGTGAACAGACCTGGAATCAGCGTTTTGCACCCTTTTTTCCTAATGTGAGTGCGGATGGTCCGTTTGAACCGACACCACAGGACATAGCATTTGGTCGTACAATCAAGTCGTTTACTGAAAAACGTCAATCTGCTCTTTCTCGTCTAAATGATCTTCTAGAAGAGGGCACACCTTTACCTGAACTCCGTGTGTCAGGAATCCGAATGTTGCGCCTTCTATTGCAGAAACCACCTGCTGGCTTTGAAGGCTGCGAGTCCTTGTTCTATCGGCTGAAAACGACGGAACGCCGTCCATTCTCACGCCTTATTCCTGCAGAGGGAACAGCGATTAGTAAAGTTCTAGTAAAAGGTGTTCTTCCTATACCTGATCTGGAAGATCCAGAGGTGCTATTACAATGGGCGCGCGAAGTTTCTCCGACCGCGGGCAAAGATTTTATGTATCTAAAATTTTTGCATAGGGCCAAGATTGGTGCCTTGCCTCCTATTTACGGTACAATGCGGATTTTTGACGATGGCACAGCTGATTTTCTTCTGTTGCCTCCGAAGCAGATACGCCGCTTAGATCCGAATACCGATTTTCGCAATTTCCGCCAAATAGTTGCACAGGCCATTGAGGGTGCGCCGCAGCCCATTGATAAATTTATTCTGGGTGAAATTAATCTTCAATTTACTCTGAAGACAGAGCTGAGATCGGTAAAATTTACTAAACAGCGTCTATTGAAAAGACTCCCCTTTTTTGCACCCCTGTTCCAGCAAATAGCAGCTCTTCCTGATACGAATCCTGTTCTTTCTCTACGCTACAAGGCTGTAAGTCAATTCGCATCGGAGGATAAGCTGTTCACATTTCTCACACAATTTGCCACAGAACGTCTGCTGTTTGGCGAGGCGGCCGCGAGTGATCTTGTTCCAGTACTGCAGGAGGAGTTTCAATTAAGTGAGCAGGAGGCACGTAGAACTGTGGATAAATGGTTTGAGCAGCGGGGTACATTTTCCGTCGCTGTTCCTGAAGAGAACGATTTCATTGAGAGTTTTAATCCTGGTATAGATATTCACATATTTGCTCAGCACCCCTTTTACCATTTTCACTGTAGTCGTATTGATTCCTATGAAACATTTCAACGTATTTTTGCTTTATTAGGCCTGATGTTCATTGATGATGACGCTGTATTTGGTATTACAAGTGAGCGCACTGCGTCGGAATATGCAGCAGCTGAGGCGGAAATAGAGGAGGCAGAATTGGCGGAAGATAGTGCGGCGAATGCTCCACGTGCAAGTGCTGCAGCAAATTATATACAAGAGCCACTGAATGGTGCAGATGTGGGAACAGCGAATGCTCTGCCTGATTATTTACTTGATCTTGGTATGGAAGATGTGGAAGAAGAGACAGCTGCTGCTGCGCCCGTGCCCGTGCCCGCACCTGCACCTGCGCCCGTGCCCGTGCCCGCACCTGCACCTGCACCCGTGCCCGCGCCTGCGCCACTGCCACAGGAAGAGACTCTCATAAATCCGAAGAGCTGGTTCATCAATAGGCTAAAGGAAATAGATCCTCGTCTTATTGCTTTTCAGCCCAAGATAAAGGGACAGGATGGATATTCACGTATCTGTGCTGCAAACGATGATCGTATGCCATCCGTTTTAACAAAAGAGCAATATGAAAGAATGCGTGAAGAATATGATGAAGATCCAGATATCTATTTCATTGTATATCCACTAGAAGGAACTGAAGAACCATCTCCGCCCGTCGGTTCAGAAGTGTACACCATACTTAAATTTGGATCCGATCCTGCAAATCCAAATTACTACCTATGCCCACAGTACTATTGCCTCTATGATGAAATTATGCTAAGACCGAAAGATTTTGAAGCAACTCGCGATCGCAGAGGAAAGGCGAAACCTGCCAATACCTGTCCATTCTGTTATGGTAAGCTTATTACGGACAAAACGAAAGCTATGAAAGGACATACTGTGTACAAAAGAAAGGATAAAAAGGGCTCAACAACAGGGCATCTCTACATTGGTTTTGCCAAAACAACAACACATCCTGAAGATCTGGCGCTACCCTGTTGCCACGTCAAAATGAAAACACTGCGCATTAAAGATCCAGCTTTTGCACAATTTCGCGCAGCCGTTTCCGCTGCAAATCTGGGAAGAGCAACAACAGCTGCAGCCGCGACCACGAACGCCCCACTGCCACTGCCGCTTCCATCTGAAGAAATTGCGACATCAGGAACTGTATCTTTCGCCTATCTCCGCGAACACGTTGCACGTGAATATATACTTGGACAGGAAAAGCATCCAGTAGATGCAGGTAAGTTTGCATCCGTACCGACACAGTTTGATCGCTACTTTGCACAGAATTCCAGCTCGCTCCTACAACGTGTAGGTATTCGACAAGAACTACGTCCTCTTTCAAAAGGATTCATTCGAATTGGAACAGATACCAGCAATTCTCGCGAAACACTTCTGGGTGTTCTAGCTCCCTTGCTGTACAAAAATTCCATTCAAGAGGTGAGAGAGCGTCTTTTGGAAGCAATGCCACCACGGATTTTTATTGGGGCTAATTTCGGCAATTTAGTCCACGAATTCTATACACCGTCCGATGCAGATCCTACAGATAATGATCTCAAACTTTGGGCATCCAGTGAGCTACAGGTTGACATAACCGCCACCAATATTCTTGCAGTGCGCCGTGTCTATAAATCCTATGCCCGTTTTCGCCAGTTTATATCCGATCCTATGCAGACCAAGGAACTGCGGCATTTTGCTCCCATTCTCGCAGAACCAGGACTCCTATTCCCCCGTGGGCTACAGCTCATAGTAAATACGTGGAATAATTTGGATCCAAGTAAGAATATTGAAACGATTTGTCCACCCTATGGCCTATCTCTTGATCGTCACAGGCGAAACGATATGGCATTCGTGAGCCGAGATCAAGATGGTATCTATCAGCTTTTTATGTATACTGACAATAAGCCTGCGAAAGGTGCAACATCTGATCTACACGAGACTATTCTGACGTGGGAGGTTCCAACACAGAATAAATGGCCTGCTATTGTTCGCACACGTATTCAAGAATATATTGATCAGTGTGGCTCGGCATATAGATCTCTATATACGCCGCAGCGTGGAGTTGATCCTATGGCAATGATTCCCCTCAGTCGCGCAATAGAAACGGCGGTTTTCTATCCGAGTGGTCTTGTTCGCGACAGTTACAATCACGCGGTTGCTCTTCTATTCCGTGTGAGACCAGGGAAGACGGTTCCAATGGTGGCGCTACCGATTGTGGACGACGGTGTTATTGCACAGTCATTACCGATTTATTTGGACTGGCAGGATTTTACACCTGCATATGCCGATGAGATAGTGAAATATTACAGTACGAATTTTGATACTCTATTTTCCCTGTATGAAGGATATAGAGTTGAGAAATTGGTCCAGCGTCGTGAGGATAGGCAGATAATTGCTGTACAGTTGCGAAACGGTATCTATATTCCAGCTAAGCCACCCAAAGAGGACACAGGTTTACCTATCGTTGAAATTGATGAAATAGAGTGGTCAATCAATGCAGATTTGGTGAAAGAGTGTGTGGAAAGTCCAGATCTTGGTGATAGTAGTGTTGATAGTAAGCAGTTGGAGGAACTGTATCAGCATTTCCGTCTCACATTTGCAAACTGGTTTGCGGGTGGTGGAGCGGGCCCAGATCTGCGGCGCCAGGTTGAAAGGGTTATCTTCTCAGATTTGCCTGCCTATGAGAAACGCAAGCGGCTCTACATTTTACTCTTTGGCCAGATGCAGAAATGGTTTTATACGGATGATGAAGAATGGAGAATGCCTGCAACTTTCTTGCGTAAAGATTGCAGAGTCATAGATACTGTTGAAGGATGTTCTGGTGCGTGTAAATGGGTTGCGGATGCACCTGCGAATACACCGCGATGCAGATTACACGTGAGTACGAGGGCACAGCTAGGAACAGCGAGGGATGTATCCACAGTTCATCTTTTTGGTCAACGGGTCATAGATGAATTGATCCTATTTCCCAATAGGAGGCGACAGATTTTTAAGCGAGATATTTCTAAAATAACATCGGTTATTGAACCAATACGTCAGGGTGATCAGTACATTATTCCTGAATCTTCGCCAAGTTGGTTCAACTTATTACAAATGGATTGGATGATGAAAGATGCACAGAAGGCCCAATTTTATGAAGAAATGTTCAGATTACCTGAAGAGGTTGTAAGAGAAGAAGGATTCTTACCAGAACCGCTTGCGAACTTCTTGGGGGAAGGGGCTCGTCGCTATCGTCTGTGGCAGCCTGGTTCTGTGAGCGCGGATGCTCCTCTGTTGCCTTTTCAGCCTTTTTTAGGAACTACTCTGAGAGATCTTGGTGTTGGCCCTGGCTCTGTTAAATTTAGCGCGGCACAGATTGATAGGATTGTAAAATCTGCTAAAAGAGGTATAGGGACAATAGATTTGACTGTTGATCCTATAAGTGTGAAATTTGTTCGTCCTGTAACATCACAGGCTACTGCAATGGTTTTTGTATATTTACCTGATGGTAAGACTGCATTACTGATTGAGAGAGAGGGTGAGCCATCTATTCTTGTTGATAAATTTCCTCCCGCTTTTACGACGGCGTGGGATAGTGCGAAGAGATTAATAGGAAAAATAGTGCCACGAACGACGGCGACGGCGACGGCGGTTACGGAAGCTCTTACTGTGGCTGCACCTTCGGCTGCACCTTCGGCTGCACCTTCGGCTGCACCTTCGGCTGCACCCGCACAAAAGTCTAGAATTTTACGTATCAAGAAAAAAATGGATACACCTGTTTCTGAACCCGCACCAGCACCCGCACAAGCACCAGCACCTGCTCCTGCACCAGTCCCTGAATCTGCTCCTGCACCTGCACAAGCACCTGCACAAGCACCAGCACAAGCACCAGCACCCGCACCAGCACCAGCACCTGCTCCCACACCAGTCCCTGAATCTGCTCCTGCACCTGCACCAGTCCCTGAACCAGTCCCTGAACCTTCTCCTGCACCTGCACCTGCACCAGTCCCTGAACCTTCTCCTGCACCTGCACCTGCACCGGTCCCTGAATCTGCTCCTGCATCAGTTCCTGCATCAAGAAAATTACGTTTTACATTAAAACAGTCTGCACCAGCACCAGCACTTGTTCCAGCACCTGCTCCTGCAAACATCGCCAATGAACTACCTAACTATTTGGCAAATCTTATGGAAAATATAGTTGAAAATAATCAGCAATCAGCAGCTCCAGCACCTGTGCCAGCTCCATCGTCATCACCGCAACAGAATGATCTCCCCAACTATCTCCGCAATCTTCTATAAACTACTTTCCCCGACCCAAAACTACAGCACATTCCTCCTCGCGCGGCAGAGGTAGAATAACAGTTTCTTTTGATCGCCAAATAACAGCCTTTCTTCGCGCCTCCATCATACTTTCCACCTCATCATTTAAAAAGTTCAACCGCAATCTACGGTAGTTCTTATTCTCAGGATGTAAAATAACCAAATACATATCGCTAATTTTCATATCATAATAGTGTTCCAAGATCCATCTATACACATTTAACTGCAACGAATAATGCCAGTAATTCGTGTCAGGTAAATGTTCAACAGGAGGAAGCCCACTACTAAACTGATTCTCAGTCTTGATCTCCCGACTCCGTTTCCAATCATAAATCAAAAAAGCACCATCCGATTTTCTACGAAACAGTCCATCAATCTGTCCCGCAAGTCGCAGCTCATCAACATAGACTTCCCATTCCAGGCGATAGGGCTCAATATCTTCACCCATATCACGCCAAAAATTCTTAAAATATCTCCATTCCACCGTTCCTATTACCTCCGCGTCCAATTCCACTTCTGGCACTCCATTTAAAAACATTTCTATTGCCAAATGCAGTTTCGTTCCAGCTCCACTTGCCTCTTTTCCAGAATCTGACCATTTCTTGATAATCTGCTCAGCAGTCATACCATATAGCTTATTCTGTGGCCATTTTGGACTGGCCATCATCTTTTTCACAGTTGCCTCTGCGTCAAAATGTGGGAAAAAACAGTGTAAAAATTTCGTACAAGACACTATTCCATCTGATTTCCCATCAATATAATATGTGTGCGTAGGCTCGTCAAACACGATACGTGCATCACGAGGATGTGCATTTTTCTTTGCCAAAATCTGCCAAGGCAATATGACTACCATTTTACTCTATCCAATTAATTGCTCCCGTTTCTTAGGCTAACTAAAACCGAAATCCAGCCAGTTCCATAATAATTCTTCCAATTTTATTCTCACCTTCAATACGGCCATCGTTCGCTCGACGAACACCGCTCAGTTCACCAGTTCCAGAAGGCCCGATATAATACAATAGATACTTGCTCTTTTCACGCGCCTCCTCCACAACTCGTCTGAACCGTGCATCTCTTTCCCAACGCTGTGTCAGACCCTCACGCAGAACACGATCCTTCTGTGCCAACCAGTCTGCCTCCGCAATTTTCACACCATATGCTCTCAGTTCCGACGGCATCATCGCCTTTTTCACCGCTGCTGACTCATCTTTTAGCAGGGCGTAGTAATCTGTATCGGACAATTTGCCACCTGTTCCAGTCTTCAGGCGTCTCTCCGATTCAAACTTCTGATGAATAGAGCCATTTGATCCGAACAGATTCGCTGACACTGTAGCATTTTTGCCACCATATTTCACAATCATTCCAAAGATATAATGCTCCATACTCGGATATTCCACTCCTGTTTCCGTATCACGAATGGCAAAAGGTGCATTGAGAGCCAGCCATCTTCCAGCACCCGCATCGCCCATTTTCAGTGTATCCTGAAGAGCAACTGCGGGACCAAATAAGAATATCGCCGACGCTGCAAAGACTGCATTTTTCCCAGGAAGTTGATTCACAGGTGCCCGCATAGCGCTGGCAGCCGCTGCAGCAATAACGGCCTCCTCCTTTTCACCACGTGGCTCAATACTTGTTCGCAAATCTTCTTCGGGAGCAGCGGCAGGGACAGCGGCCACAGCGGCCACAGCGGCCACCGCATCTGCTGCGCTCACACCTCTCTTCTTGAAGATAAACCAGCGATTCAGGAATGAAAACTCCTTCACTGCATCACTCATCTGGTAGTTCTTCTTCGCAGCCGCAGCCATTTCATAACTTTCTTCAAACATATTTGTAGACTTTCGCAAACCAACTGTCCTCAATTCCTCCTCATTTAACAACTCAAACCCTATCTCCTTCAGCCGCCGAACAAGATAATTAAAATTCACCAGGTACTCACGATGCTCCGTACCAATACTTATGAAATCCACATCTATTGCCAGACCAACGGAACTCTCATCATCTAACAGTTCATCTGCCGCATAACTCTTTTTAATAGTCCATAGAGGCACATCTCCCTCCATTCCAACCTTACTTTCCCCCGTCTCCACACCGCGCAACATATTAAACACTCTCTCACCATCAAAACAGCATCCCGCAAAGTATCCGCCCTCTTTGACACAGTCCCCAATATTCTTCAGCAGACCATTCACTGATTCCGCACTTTCAAAGAAATAGTGCAATGCAAACATAACCACGCCCGCATCCGCCCCTGATGCCAGTAGTCGTGTCCCATTCTCCATCACCATTTTCGGAACAGGGCCCTCGGGAGCAACGCGGCCAAACACAGTACGCAATATATCTCGCTCTTCACCATTTACTCCAGCCTCACCCGTAATCAGTGGATCACTTGACGTTTTGACAATACTAAATATCATTGGTGCAACTCTATCGCGACGGTTGTTAACAAGTGTGTCCAGGTATCTCCGATATGCACCATTGCTCGCATTTAGAATATTGTCGCCAGCATTGTCCACACCTAGAACGAACCCAACACGCCCACGTCTCCATTTCTGAAGATCACCACCCTTACCGCAGGCAAAGTCAATTAACTTCTTTCCACCACTTCCTCGACCACCATCCAATAGAATTGTTCTATAAATAATGTCCTCTTTCACATATTTGTTGTGAAAATCACGCAATCCACGTACTATTGCCAAATCCTCGCCCTTCGCAGAACGCTGGTAATAGACTGCACCTATTTCCTTGGCTCGCGTGGAACTCAACGCCGCCACCTCCGCCTCCGTTGGCTCCTCGGCGCCAGAACGTATCATTGATTCGGTAATAGGATCGTGGATAGAGTTCCAGACAGAATTCGCCACCTTTTCTGAATTTAGCGTCCGTGCAATCTGTTTGCGCTGCAGACGCTCCGTCTTATCGTGACGTACTCGCATAGGAACCCAGCGCCATCCTGCCTCCTGATGGGGCTCATAGCGCATCTCAACAATGGAATTATCCTGAATGGGCTCGTGGGTGTCCTCCGTCATAACGTATTCTTCACCCGTCTCAGGATCAACCTCTATCGCCCTGTAACACGTGTTCGCCATTGTATCAGGAAATTCTTCTGGTGCAAACAATATGGGCTTGTACACCTGTTTCCCACTCTGACGCGGATCAGGTAGAGGAAGCATATCCAACACTGTCGTACGCGGATTCTCATACGCCTGATCCTTTGAGGATCCCACATAGAGGCGGAGAATTTTGTACTGCACCGTTTCTCCAGAGATAGGATGCACGCCAGTTACCACTTTGTCCAGTGTACTTATGTCCTCACTCTTCTCAAAACTTGCCAGAAAATCAATCGTATTATCGCGTGCAGGTTTCCATTTGAATTGCTCAAAGAATGTTTCTCCACTTCGCGCAGGCAGAGGACGTCCATTGGGTGTCAGAATTAGGCCATCTGTGTTATAGATATGCGGCGAATCCAACATCTGTGCACACGCCAGAAAGACTGATCGTGGATTCTCAGCATCTGCAAATAAGAATCTCTTGAGTGCAACCTGCAAATGCGTTGCAGGAGTCACCACGCTTCTATTTACTATCTCTTCGCCCGTCTGCCACGCCTTTATCCACTCCTGTAGCATTTTCCACCGATGCTCCTTGCTCGCTGCTTCGGCACCCAGTACCACAAACGGAGCAGATCCAACATCTTCCCCTCCGAGCTGTTTGTAGATATCAAATACCAGGAAATGATTGATTGCCTTGCCAGCCTTTGACCGCGTAACCCACTCGCCATCCACCAGAGTCTTCGCACACGCCTCAGACTTTAGCCCAGTTCTGTACACATTCATACCCATATCGATAAGGAACATCTCTCCATTCCTATCACAGAAACCCAGTGCTCGCAGACCATCCGCCTTATCGGTTACATTATATCCAGTACGTATATTCGGCTTTCCATCCTCAATTTCAGAACTCATATTTGCCTTCTCAAGTGTAACAGGGGCTACACCGCGGAATCGGTCACTGCCGTTCAGTTCAATGTACTCCGACATAACCCGATCGCGCACAGATTTGCGAATCAATAGCGTGTTCTTCTGAATCGCACGTAGGATTTCACCAATACCACGAATCAGAGATCGTGATGCATTCTCAATCGTCGCCGTATCACCATCTCGCAACAGTTCAACCTCCACTTCATACGATGCCGGCTGCTTGAAAATATTCAGATCTGTGAAGCGTCTTGCCCATCGGAACTGCCCACGACTATCCTTCGGCGTGCTCCTGACGATAGACATATCAATTCGCACACCGTTGCCACGAAATGTCCAGCGTTTAATGAGGCGATATGCCTTATCAACCTGGGTCCAATTGTTAATAATCTCGGACACAAGTGGGTCACTCTGACTTAATGGAATTTCCCGACGGGACTTGATGCGACAATTGTATTCCTCAAGATCAAGATTGGCTTCTGCACTACTGCGATCTTTAATAAGAGCAGTGAATGGCTTCCCATCCAACCTATCATCACGGCAATAGGATTGCAATACGCCTAGACCTTGGAGCGATAGGCGAATGTTCTTTTGGGTGAGGATACTTAGACGATCATCTTGGGGAAGAGGTTCATAACCTTTTGTCCGAAGTCTCTGTGCAATCGCGAGGAATGTTGTTGCATCCACTACGCCTCCCGCACCAAAGGTGGCCTCAAGCTCGTGTTCGGGATGGTCCAACCAATCCTGAACAAGAGTTTTAATCTTGGCTGATTCGGCAGCATATAATTCCATACTGCCTTCTTCTCTAATATCTGTCAGTGAAACTAACCTTAAGTCCAATGGGCTAATCGTTTGTCATTTTTATTTAGGTATCACGTCCGTACAATTTCGCTAATACGCCGAACAGCTAATGCACGTCCCAGACGTTGTGCAAGATCATCTTTAAGCAATTTGCGCATTTCTGGACGCCAGGAAGGCAGATGGCTGAAGATCTCAATAATTTCTTCTTTTGTTCCCTTCACTGGTTGCCAATCTACTGTCCATCCACGAATCGGTGCATCCTCCAACCATTCCACTATATCAATAAGTGCATCATTTTCTGGCATCCCTAGCCATCTGCCGTTATAATCAGCCACCCATATTTCTTCATCGCTCTTCCAGGTTGTAGGGTTGGAACTAAATGCGATTAGTTTTTCAGATTCCTGACCCTCTGTTTCAGTGTCCTTGACAAAAATAAATTGAATTTTGTTCATTATACCGATAGATCCAAATACTTCAAGCCAATCTTTGCAAGTTCCGCTATTAGCAAGTGACCCAATACCATCGTGAATCTTGCGCCGTTTGCGAATAAGCCCATCGGACAAATTATCGGTGCTCTTTTGCCATTCGGTCACAAGTTCTCGCAATCGTTCAGGCTTTTGCTGATCACGATACACTGCATCCTTAATCCAGCCTATAGTTGCGAGAGGTCCATTTGTTGTAATACATTTGAACCTGGGCAGACCAATTGAATCAAGGGTAAGAATATTATCCTCTATTTCAAGTTGGAAATTTACTCCTTTGCTAATCTCAATAGGAGCCAGTTGTTTGCTCTTATTGGGATTGGTTTTTATCCATTCTACCAAAGTGGCAAATGGAAAATCTTGTCTATTGCCGTGGTGGGCGACCGAAGCCATTCTAGTTATTTAATTTTGTATCAGCTTTATGCTCGTCTATTAGTCTGTTAATTTCTGCCTGTGCCTCTGCCATCTCATTGGATCGTTCGCGATCTTCTTGACGAGTCTGGATACAGAATTCCATAAACTTCTGCATTTCGATAAAACACTCATCTGTAAGAGAGGAAATATCAAAAAAAATTCCATTGCTATTCTCTGTAAAATCTTGCTTATAGGTTTTTAAAATACGAAAAATCTGTTCATATTCCGTTCGTACCAGATTTTTTAAATTGTCTGCAAACAACTTGCGATCTTCATAATTGGCACCCTTTGCCATTCCCTATTCCGTAGTTTTTCAAAACTGTTTATCATTTTACGCAGCCTCCTCCTCAGCCTCTTCCTCCTTAGCCTCCTCCTTAGCCTCCTCCTGCGCCTGCACCCGCGACTCTCCTCCTATTTTTCTAATAAAGAGTCCATTTGTCAATATGAATGCATCATTAATCTGAAATCGCGATTTCTTTAGTTCAACCTCAACACTATCGCCAACCTCAACACTATCAAACTCCATATTTCCAATATGTAAATCTCGCGGCACCTGTACCCGAATTGCATTTCTATGTACGACATATAGACCAAGTTTATTCATACGAATCACCTCTCCAACAATTCGGACACCATCCGCAGGATAAATAACTTTTCCCTCCAACTTCACCTGATACACTGCATCACCTGTGAAACGTGCCTGTTCATAATATCCCATAGAACGAGACAACATTTTCAAAGTTCCGGGAAGAACAAATCCGTGTTCTGAACATTTTTCCTCAATTTCTTCTCGCAATTTTCCAAGTAAAATATCATCCACCCCTCCACCAGTTTTCATTCTGTTCAAATCTCGCGGCGTCATTGACACCTTCCGTTCAAAATAGGCAACGGACTCCATTTTCTCTTTATTACCACGTTACTTTATGTTCTCTCTCATTGCTATTGCCATAAATCAAATTTATATACCAACAGGCAATAGAAATGAAACAGGATCAAATGCTATTTTCCCCCAATCCACGAGGAAAACCTCGCTATAAAAATCTCGGCTATGGTACACCCACGCGTGCGCGCCACACTTTGCGACGTATTCGTAAAGAACCACACTCCTATCAACATCAAGTTGCAACAACAATGTATTATCGCGCCAAACATCACAAATATCAGACGCGAAAAATGCGAGAGTCAATGAAAATTTACAAACAATTTCTGGATTCTATTCACAACCCTAAATAAATTCTTCCAATCCCTCTATTTTCGCCTCTTCCGCAGCCGCTGCAGCCGCCGCCACCGCCTTCGGTTTCGGTCCACGTTTTTTGACAATCTTCGTCTCCGTCACAACTTTCTCTAGACGGAAAAGTCCTCTATGTCCAGAATACCAGGACATAACTGGTCCATAAAACCATCTCTTACCATTTACTCGCTGCAAATCCATATATCTGCATACCAATTCCAACAGGCAACACGATCTTGTCGCATTCTCCAGCTTTCTTTCTTCCACCAAAACCACCAAACGAAGATCCAAATCATTTAATTCAGCTCTGCGTAGGACTCCGCCAAGACGCACCAGTTTTTTATTATGTTCTGTAATATTGCTAACTATCTGACACTCTGCACCCTTTCCCAACTTCTTCCCAGGCTCTGGTGGTTCATTTGTCTTGAAAACAAGTGCCCCATTTTTTGGCACAATAAACCCATATAACTCTCCAGTTTCAGTCTGACCTACAACAGGTTTGACCGTGCCTCTCTCCACCTCGTCAACAACTGCAGCACGGCACGGCTCGCCATCACACATATACATTATTTCACCATTTTCAGGATTCATAAATCGCTGCACCTCAATTCTGCCCAATCTAAATACATCTTCATTAATCATTACTTCTGTTCCACGAGCCGCCGCCAATCTGCTCAATAGCATCTTATTCTCCAAACTCATCCAATTGTCCCAGAAAAATCCCATCAACGCCCGCTGAAAATTTCCAGGATTGCGCCCCTCTGCTCTCCCGTTATGAAACGCTGTATGAAACCATTCCACAGTATCTAGTACAAATTTCATTTTATCTCTCAACAGTCTTTCACCCCGCGTCATTTCATTCACATATTCTTCTATAACATCTGGAACAGCAATCTTTCCTCTTCCTGCCGCCATTGACGCACACCAACCAACAATACTGTTCCACACTGTCATTATTTGCCCAGGAACTACGGCTGTACGTTCTGCTTCCTCTTCCACCGCCATTTCAACAACTTCTTCCAAATGCGGAACAAAGTTATCACGTCGCACTGGAAATTTCGCCACACGGATACTGAGTGGAATATGAATGTCAGGATACACATTGGGTTGAAATATGAAATATCCATTGCAGAAGCGAATATACCCCTCCTTATCACCGTGACGCACTTGAAACAGGCGATTGTTCACGACATCATTTAATAAATCACGAATACTCATTTGTGGAACGTCTGCAAATATTTCTAGCAAATCCTCATCTTTGAAAAACGGCTGTCTGGCAAAAAGGCCACGAATACTCTCTTTCAAACGACTCTCCCGCCATCTTGCAGCAAATTCCGAATAGGTACTGTCGTCACTTTCCAACGGTGTCACCGTTATTCTCGGCTTGCATTCATATGTACAACTCTCCACCCAATCACACACCGCCGTAAAAGGCATATCGTTAATATTCACATCTTCTCTCACTCTACGTTGCGCATCAATCTGACGAATAGGCGCCTGACCCTGTATCACAATCGCATCGTGATTCAAGTTGCAATCTATTGCATTTATTTTCAGAGTTCTACTAACACGTCCTACCTGTACTGCCTTTCTGAATGCCACGCGATAGCTGTAAAGATCTGCACTTTCTTTATTTATTTCCGCAGGTAATAGGGCACAGTACAGATAAATTGTCGTGTTCCGTTTTTCAACAGGAAGCGCAGCGTGAGAACAGAAACGGATTGCGCGACCCAAAATCTGTTCTGTCTTGTTCAGGTGAAACCAGCTATCTAATACGTGTACCTCGCGTACAAATCGCAGATCAACACCTTCACTTGCAATCTGACTTCCTATTAGCACTTTTATCTGAACACCGTCCTTATTGGCAATGTCCCGTTGCGCGCGAATGGTTTCTTCATTCCGAGGAGATAAGGCACTATCACCCGTTAAGAGGCCATAGTATGCTGGCGCAAATTCGTGCTCACTACCGTGATCTACCTCTCGCCGTGGACACAGTGCACACTGTCTTCCGCCCGCAGTCTGAATTCCATTTGCGAGGAGCCCACCAGTCTTTCTTCCATAGGGTGTATAACCATTGGCTTCCAGCACCAGGGCCAAAGGAAGTGCACCTGCATTCACGAATCGCGTATAGACAAATACAGCTCCTTCGGCGCCCCGCAGACGCTCCAGCAAATATACGAACTTGGCGGAATAGGGTCGCAGTTGATCTACACCTAACCATCCTGCACCTATTTCCTCTTTGGCCCTGTATCGCACTTCTCCAGCAATTGTGTCTTTTGTGAACACGGTTCCTAGCCCACCTATATCCGTTCTTTCGCGAAATTTGTCCAACGTGTCGCCTCTCGTTTCAGGAGTACTCGGAACTATGAAATTTCCCGCGTGGACCAGCTTTTCCAGAACAATGCTGCTTAGACCTCCGCCACCAGGTGGCAGTGCACCCATAAATGCCAAGGATGCAGCCAATGTATCACCTGTGAGAGGTATTCCGACCAGTGGAAGATTGTCCACGAACGTTATCTCCCCCTCTGGTACTTCGCCTCCACGCGGATTGAGGCGCGGATACTGTTCTCTTTTAATCTTGAAACTATCGCTCTCAAGATTCCACGGCCAGAGGCGTATGGGAAACGAGCGCGGATTTTCACCACGCATAAAACTCACAAAACGTCGCGCACACGCAGCCAAAATCTCTTCCCCTCTTTCTTTTATTTTTCCATCAGCCGTAAAAATGTCACTCTCCGCTATTAACGCCTTTTTTTCATTCATCAGAAGAAGATTCATTATAAAAACTATTTCACGATAACTGTTGTACATTGGCGTTGCAGTCAATAGGACAAGTTTCAGACCCTCTGAAATACTCAAAACCTTCTTCAAATACGGAGTTAATAACTTTCCACTTGCCGCATCCGATTTGTCCGTCACTCCTCCTGGTCCATCTGTATCATCATTTACTGTCTCCGCAATATCTCGCAAATTGTGCGCCTCGTCCACAATGAGCAGTTTACCGCTGAATTCTCGCCGTATTATGTCATTTTCCATCACCCTCCGCCGCTCTTCACTCGCCTCGCGAGGTATGTTTTTCAACAGATCCCGTACATAGTTGGCAAAGGATATGTAGCCAAATACAGAATATCTTCTTTTGATCGCCTGCATCACTCTCTTTTCAATCTTTGCTCTGTCTCTTTCCAGTAACATACCTGTCAATTTGAGATAACGATCCCCTGTGCATCCTGATGCAGAATTGGGAACACCGCTTTCACTAGATATACGAACACGCGCGGCATCAAAAATGGTTCTGTAGAATCCCTGTTGAATCGTGGGTGGTGCAATAAGAATCACATTATCTCTAGGAAAAGCCTCCAGCCAGGCCTCCGCAATCTGTACTGCTGCACACGTTTTTCCTACACCTACTCCGTGATATAGGAGTGCAGACATATAAGGACTCCGAGGACTCATCAGATTCGCCACAAATCGTTGCACAGGTGTCACCTCAAACCGATCACTGTCTCCACATGGATCCTGTGACGGCTCCCAAGTTTTCTGAAGACTTTCGGCGAATTCTCTTTTGGCCAGAAGTTTCTGTAAGAACTCAGGGTCATCCTGAAGAGGATATGCACCCGTCTCCATTTCCCATCGCGTCATTCCTACCGTTGGAAAAAGGTCACGCTCTTTCAACGCTGCAATAATACTATCACGTTCTTCAAAATCCACAGTTGACTCCCATCTCTCTAATAACTCTGCATCGGTCGCGCCAACTGTGGCCATTCCTACACTGCAACCATATTAAACCAACGGGCAAAAGTTGCGCATAATACGCCCAGCTTTTAGTAAAATTTCCCTTTTTTCTACATTATCCGGACGAATTTTCTGAACTGCTTCCTCTAAATTGAACCATCCTATTGCACCTATTTCACGGGCCATATGCGGATTGCATTCATTGAACTCTACTTCCAAATTGTGCGGACATATTGCCAAATAGTATTTATGGCAATAGTGAATATGATTACTGCCAAAAAATGTTTCAACGAGCGGTTCAATATTGGAAATGATTTTGAAATTTGCCTGTGTTAAGTTCGTTTCTTCATTAAATTCTCTTATGGCGCACGTTAGGTCTCTTTCATTTTTACTCCGACGCCCTTTAGGAAATCCCCATTCAGGCTCTTCCCATTGGGCCTTATTCTCATCCAGTAGAGAAAACAAGTTTTCTTTGCCAAGATCATTGTATTTCCGTTCCGCGTTTTCAAAATCGGTGCGATAGGTGTTCGCAGTTTCTCCCCACAGAATTGTCCATAACTCTTCAAACCCCATCTCACGCAATTTACTCTGTTCCTTTTTCGTCATTGCTCGCATCAACCGTCCAAGATATTCTTTGTCCTCTTTGGACCATTTTCCGCGGATAAATTCTATGAAAGAGAGACTGTCGCGGCGCTGAATCAATAGAATCTGCAGATCGTTGGCTCGCTCAATTGCCGTTAAAAGTCCGCGCTTGGAACAGAATTTTTCTGTTGAATACATACCTGTTTGTCCTCTCATTGCAATTATTCCATAACTCATCACGGGCGATTGACAGGCACGAAAAAGATGCCCTGTAAGGCCACAATTTGTACAATAATATTCTTTTCTTGTTCTATTTCCTTGTATATTGGCGACCAAGGCCATTCCCTGGTAGCACCAGTATATTTCTACTTAAGTCCTTATTTTCATTTTTTTGTTCTTCAGCCACTTTTGCGCGTAATATTTCTTTTACCCTTTCTTATCTTTTGACTGTGGCCACGACCACGACCACGACCACGACCACGACCACGACTACGACCACGACCGC
>Ga0214917_10002059_pt1 | contig 25083 bp, 20 predicted proteins | sample LL_1208_BB_MetaG_FD_177983 | JGI IMG/M metagenome (GOLD analysis project Ga0214917, IMG submission 177983) | Freshwater microbial communities from Lake Lanier, Atlanta, Georgia, United States - LL_1208_BB | ecosystem: Environmental > Aquatic > Freshwater > Lake | place: USA: Georgia | collected...
GAGGGGCTGGAGCGGCGGGACTGTCCCGCAGGCATCTCGATCGGCGACGTGTCGGTGGACGAGGGCACCGCGGCCTCCGGCATGGCGCGGCTCACGGTCACGCTGTCGGAGCGGGCGTCGTCCACCGTGACGGTCGATTGGGCCACCGTCGACGGCACGGCGACCGTCGCCGACCGTGATTACCGGCCGGCATCCGGCACGCTCGTCTTCGCCGCGGGACAGAAGTCGAAGACGATCGCCGTCACCGTCCTGGCCGATGCGACCGTGGAGTCCGACGAGACGTTCGTCGTGCGGCTCTCCAATCCGGTCAACGCGACGCTGCTTCACGACACGGGAACCGTCACGATCCGCAACGACGACGTGGCCGCATTCGAGCCCCCCACGGTGTCGGTGGCGGCGCCGGCGGCCCTGCCGGAACGAAACGTCGGCCGCAGCGAGGCGACGTTCGTCGTCAGCCTGTCAGGGGCGGTCGACGTGCCCGTTTCAGTCGACTACGCCACCGCGGACGGCTCGGCGAAGGCCGAGGACGGGGACTACCTCAAAACGTCGGGCAGGGTGACGTTCGCGCCGGGTGAGACGACCAAGAACGTGACGGTCGGCGTCCTCGGCGACACCAGAATCGAGCAGGATGAGACCTTCCAACTCGTGCTCTCGAGCCCGGTCCGGGCGACGCTCGGCACCGCCTCCGCGACGGCCACGATCCTCAACGACGACGTGCGGCCCGCCGCGCCGCCGGTGGTGACCGTCGTGGCCACCGGCGGTGCGTCCGTGCTCGAGGGCAACGCCGGGGATGCAACCGCCACGTTCGAGGTGCGGCTCTCTTCCGCGGCGGCCGCGCCGGTCACCGTGACCTATGCGACGGCTGACGGCACCGCCCGCGTGGCCGACAGCGACTACCGCAGCCAGAGGGGCACGCTGATCTTCGCCCCCGGCGAAACGGTGAAGCAGGTGTCGGTGGCCGTGATCGGCGACAGGAAAGCGGAGTCGGACGAGACGTTCTCACTCGGACTTCTCTCGGCGACGGGCGCCTCGGTGGATCGCGGCTCCAAGGCCGTCGCCTTCACGATCCTCGATGACGACACGCCCCCCGCGATCAGCGTGGACAACGTGACGCTGACCGAGGGCGACGCCGGCTCGGCGCCGCTGACGTTCACCATCACGCTCAACAAGGCCTGGTCGCAGGAGGTCACCGTGGCCTATGCCACCCGCGACGGCTCGGCGACGGTGGCCGACTCGGATTATGTCGCGACCAGCGGCACGCTGACGTTCGCCGCGGGCGAGACCTCGAAGACCGTCTCTGTCACCGTGAACGGTGACACGAAGGGGGAGAGCAACGAAACATTCTCGCTCGTCATGTCATCCCCCACGAACGCCACGCTCGGCAAGGTCGAGGGCGTGGGACAGATCCGTAACGACGACGCCGGCGCATGGACCATCATGGTCTACATGACGGGGGAAAACCTCAACACCTACGCGTTCCAAGACATCAACGAGATGGAGCGGGCGCTCACCGGCATGCCCGCTGGCGTGAACATCGTGGTGTCGTGGGATCAGCCGAAGACGAGCGTGGGCACGGCCTATGCGACGGGCGGCGGGTCGCAGGCGGCCTGGCGGACCTACGGCCGGTCGGTGCTCACGCCCGACGTCGATTCGTCGAAGATCGCCTCGACGTTCGACCTTTCATTCGGCGAGAAGAACACCGGCGACGCCGCGACGCTCACCGACTTCGTGCAGTGGGCCGCCAAGCAGGCCCCGGCCGAGCACTACCTGCTCCAGATGTGGGGCCACGGTGGCGGGCTCGCGGGCTCCCAGTTCGACAGTGAGTCGGGCGGCGACCCGATCGAGATTGGCGAGATCGCAGGGGCACTGGCGGCGCCCGGCATGCCGACCATCGACCTCGTCTCCTACGACAACTGCCTGATGGCGATGGCCGAGGTGGGCTACGCGATCTCCTCGCGGCTCACCGGCCTGTACGTCGCCTCCGAAGAACTCGTCAATGGCACCGGCCAGGACTACACGACCGCGTACAGCGCGCTGAAGTCGCCCGCCAATCCGTTCAGCGTCACGGCGGGCCAGATCGCAGCGTCGATGGTGACCAGCTACGGCACCCAGTACCAGAACGACCCCACGGACGACACGTTTTCGGCGGCGACCACCTCCGGCTACGCCGGCCTCGCGTCGGCCCTGAGCCAGTTCGTGACGAGTTCCCTCACGCTGACGTCCACCGATCGCACGGCGGTGCTGACTGCGGCGAGAAACTGCGTCGGCTACGACGAGCCATCGTTCCGCGATGTCGGCACGTTCATGGCCAACGTGTCGGCGACGACGTCGTTGCCAGCCGCGCTCCGATCCGCCGCCGATGGCGTGACGCAGGCGATTACGGCCATGATCGCCACCAAGACGGCCGACCATCGCCACAGTTCCGGCGTGTCGATCTATCTCCCGTCGGCCTCGAATGACCCGTACCTCTCCACGTACACGACGACCGCCGCCGCGTTCTGCCAGGCGACGAACTGGAACACGTTCGCCAAGTGGCTGGCCACCGGTTCTCGCGCGGCCTCGGCGGGCACGGCGGCCGGCAGCCCGGCTCGGCCGCAGTCGACGGCAGTGGCGCGGGCTGCACAGGCGATCGCCGCCGCACGGAACGACTGGGCCACCTTCGTCGCCGGCTCGACACCGGCAGTCGCAGGCTCCGCTCCGGCATCCCGTAGGGCCGTGCAGCGGGCGTTCGCCGCCATGGCGTGACGGCATGCTCTCCGCGGCGCGGATCGTGAAGCCGAGGGTGCACGCGTGAACACGGTCTGCGTCTACTGCGGCTCGAGCCCCGGGGGCGATCCCGTCTATTCCGACTCTGCCCGCACCGTCGGCCGGCTCCTGGCGGAATCGGGCCGCACGCTCGTCTACGGTGGCGGCCACGTCGGGCTCATGGGGACCGTGGCCGACGCCGCCCTCGCGGCGGGCGGCCGGGTGATCGGCGTCATCCCCCGGGCACTCGCAGAGAAGGAGCTGGCGCACGACGGTCTCACCGAACTACGGGTCGTGGGATCGATGCACGAGCGGAAGGCGATCATGGCCGAGCTCGCCGACGGATTTCTCGCTCTGCCAGGCGGCCTCGGCACCCTCGAGGAGCTCTTCGAAACCTGGACGTGGGGCCAGCTCGGCCTGCATGCCAAGCCCTGCGGTCTCCTCAACGTGGCGGGCTTTTTCGACCCGCTGCTCGCCCTGGTCGACCACATCGTGGACGAGCGGTTCGTGGGACCGGCACACCGCGACCTGCTGCTCGTCGACTCCGCCCCCGAGCGCGTCCTCGGGCGGATGGCGGCCCAGCAGGTCGCGTCGCTGCCCCGTTGGCTGCATTCCGATGAAACCTGAACCCGCCCCGGCGCCGCCGCAGCCCCAGCCGCCGGACTACTGGTTCCCGGCCAAGACCTACGGCTGGGGCTGGGGGCCGCCGCAGACCTGGCAGGGCTGGGTGGTATTCGTCGCCTACATCGCCGCGGTGACGCTCGTCTCGGTGCTGTGGCCGCCGCCGCGCCACACGGTGGCCTTCGAAACAGGCATCGCGGTCGCGACGCTCGTCCTGCTCGTGATCTGCTGGCTCAAGGGTGAGCCGCCCCGCTGGCGCTGGGGCGAGTGATTCCCGTTGCCCAGCGAGTGTTGGAAACGGCGTCACGCCGTCCGCACTTCATCCCGTTCTTCGCCTGCCCCGGCAGAGGGTGTGGGCAAGGCAGATGGTACTCTTCACACCACGTGAACCTCCGACACGACGATGAACGGCCATGCACTCCAAAGACCGGGCTTCTGTGATCGCTCGTATGCGAAACACGCTCATCCAGATCCTCGACAGGCCGGGAGGAAGATGTGTCTTGGGACTGGTCGGCTCGAGTGTCTTTCGATCGGTTTCCAGCGCACGCGACGCAGCGATTTTCTGGGACGGCTCGTGGTTTTCGCGCGAGGACGGAGTATGCATTTCCGACGGCATGGAATTCGCCTACAGTCGAAGAGGATTGCGCGAGAGGAGGTCTGCTGTCGATCAAAGAATTGAAAACGCCAGAGATTATTGGTTCTACAGATACATCCCGAAGGATGGGGACGTCGTCGTGGATGTGGGCGCCGGAAGCGGATCGGAAATCGGTGTGTTCTCCACTGCGGTCGGCCCGTCGGGCAGAGTGCTCGCAATCGAAGCCCATCCAGGCACGTTTGACCGACTGGAAAAGACGTGCCGCTTCAATGCCTATTCGAACGTCACGTGCGTGCATTGCGCGATCGCGGACAAAGCGGGCACGGTCGTCATCGACGACAACCCAAATGACGAACTCAATTCCATATCGAGCGATTCAATCGCTTCTTCTACACATCCCGGGCACCGCATAGCTGCATTGACCCTCGACGAGGCTTGCGCGAGGAACGGCATCGGCACGATCGACTATTTGAAGATGAATATCGAGGGGGCTGAGCGGCTCGCCATGCAAGGCATGAGCACAATCATTCAGAGCACATCGATTGTGACAATCGCGTGCCATGATTTTCTCGCAGAGAGTACTGGCAACGAGTTCTACAGGACTCGCGATTTCGTCGTAGGGTTTCTTCGCGAGAACGGATTTGCCGTGAGCATGCGACTCGACGACACACGGCCGTATGTACGTGACCACGTTCATGCGTGGAGGACCTGATGAGGTCGACGCCCCCACGTGACGGCCGCATTCAGCCCGACGCTTCTCGGCTGTTCCTGCCACCGGCCCACTCCGCGTGGCCGACGCTCGCCGAAACGCCACGGGCCGACGAGCCTTCGCCCGCATGAAAAAAGTCGTCAGTTTTTGTCTCTACGGAACCGCCGATCACTACCGGGCGGGCGCGGTCCGCAACGCCGAGTTGTGCCGGACGTTGTACCCGGGCTGGGAGGTGTGGTTCTACGTGTCGGCCGCCATCCCGCGGGCCGTGAACGACCAACTGCGCGAGCGTGGCGCCCGGGTCATCGTGGTGCCGAAGGCGCCGGACAACGCATTCTTCATGACCTACCGGTATCTGCCCTGCGCGGATCCCGCGGTGGAGATCGCCATCTTCCGCGACACGGACTCCCGGGTCGAAGGCAGGGAAGCCGCCGCCGTCGCCGCGTGGCTGGAGTCGGGCAAGAGCCTGCACATCATGCGGGACCATCCCTGGCATCCGCCCCGCCCCGAGCAGTACATGATCCTCGGCGGCATGTGGGGCGTCCGGTGCGCGATGCTGCGCGATTTCGTCGGGCTGGCCGAACGCTGCACGGCGGATCTGGAGTACGGAGCCGACCAGCGGCTGCTGACGCGTTATGTGTATCCCAGGTTTGCGGCCGACGGCGACCTCTGCGTCCATGACGATCTCTTCGACCGGAAGCCCTTCCCGACGGCGAGAACCTGGATTTCCATCGACGGGGAGAGCCTGCCGCTTTTCGTCGGGTGCCAGTTCGGGTCCGACGACCGCATCCTCCATGTGGAGCATCTCCGGGTGCTCCGGGACCATCTCGCCTGCGAGGAGGCGGTGCCGCCGTCGGAGGACGCGCCGCAACTTGCCCCGAAGCATCCGCCCCTTCCGGCGGATCCGCGGGCTCGAGGACTCATCGCCCGCCTTCGTTCCCGGATCCAGAGCGGCTGGCGGGCGTGGGTGCCGTGACAACGGCGGCTGCTCGTGCGTTTCCTGCGGCTCCGCGACCGCACAGGGCTGATCTGTTGGAGGGCAAACCCCTTCGCCAACCCCTTCGCTGAAAAAAACTGGCGTCAGTCATGGGAGCCAGTCACCCCGCGCCGGCCGGCGCGGCTGAACAAAAAAACCCCCGCGAAGGCCGCTGTTGTCGGCACATCGCAGGGGTCTTCGAAGCAGAGGCTCCGGTCGGAGTCGAACCGACGATGGCGGATTTGCAATCCGCTGCCTTAGCCACTTGGCTACGGAGCCGAAAATCTCCTCACCCGGCGACGATCGCCCTGCGGCCGCGAACCACCACGGTCCAACCAGCCGGGTTCACGCTACGGGAGGCTGGGCCGTTTGGTCAAGCTGTAACCGTCGCGTGGACTCGTCCGGTCCAACCGCGAAAAGCGGCTGTTCCGGCACTGACTAGCAGATCGGCCACGGCCCGCCCGTTCCTTCAGTCCGTTCGGCCGGACGCCTGCAGGCCCGGTCGCCCACGCCGCCCCGTGTTCTTCGAACCGCAGCTTCCGGGGCTGTCGCCGCCGCCGATTGGCCCGCTCCCCCTCGGCCTATATAGTCTTCGCCATCCCCGCCGACCCCCTCGTCCGGGTTTCTCACCACAACTGTCCGACCACAAACGGCATCCACCAGACACGTCCTCACCACAGGGAGCTTCCTCGCCATGGGCACTCAGGCATCGTGCGACATCGGACTGATCGGCCTGGCCGTCATGGGCGAAAACCTCGCCCTCAACATCGCCAGCCGCGGCTTTCCCATCGCGGTCTACAACCGCACCGCGAGCGTCACCGACGCGTTCACGGCAGGCCGCGGCAAGCAGCCGCACGTCGTCGGCTGTCATACGCTCGACGATCTCGTCGCGGCCCTCAAGCCGCCGCGCAAGGTGATGATGATGGTCAAGGCCGGCCCCGCCGTCGACGAGCTCATCAAGACGCTCACGCCCCTGCTCTCCAAGGGCGACGTGATCATCGACGGCGGCAACACGCTCCCCTCCGACACCGACCGCCGCACCCGCGAGGTCGAGGCGAGCGGGCTGCTCTACATCGGCACCGGCGTCTCCGGCGGCGAGGAGGGCGCGCTCAAGGGCCCGAGCCTGATGCCCGGCGGCTCCGCGGCCGCGTGGCCGCTCATCAAGCCGATCTTCCAGGCGATCGCGGCCAAGGTCGGCCCCAAGGGCGACATCCCCTGCTGCGACTGGGTCGGCCCGCGGGGCGCGGGCAACTACGTGAAGATGGTCCACAACGGCATCGAGTACGGCGACATGCAGCTGATCTGCGAGGCCTACTGGCTCCTCAAGCAGGGGGCCGGCCTGACCAACGACCAGCTCGCCACGGTGTTCGCGGACTGGAACCGCGGCGAACTCGACAGCTACCTGATCGAGATCACCCGCGACATCTTCACCGCCAAGGATCCCGAGACCGGCGATTTCCTCGTCGATCGCATCCTCGACACCGCCGGCGCCAAGGGCACCGGCAAGTGGATGAGCCAGTTGGCCCTCGACCTCGGCGTCCCCAGCACGCTCGTCACCGAGGCCGTCTACGCCCGCACCCTGTCGGCGATGAAGGAGGAACGCACCCGGGCCAGCCGCGTGCTCAAGGGCCCCGACATGCCCTGCCACGGCGACCCGCAGCAGTTCGTCGAGGAGGTCCGCCAGGCGCTGTATGCCTCGAAGATCGCCAGCTACGCCCAGGGCTTCGCGCAGCTGTCGGCCGCCGCCAAGGAGCAGGACTGGAAGCTCGACTACCGCTCGATCGCCATGCTCTGGCGGGGCGGGTGCATCATCCGTGCCCAGTTCCTCGAGCGGATCGCCGAGGCCTACGACGCCCACCCCGGCCTCGAAAACCTCATGCTCGCCCCCTACTTCGCCGAGGCGCTCGGCAAGGCGCAGAAGGCGTGGCGGCACGTGATCGCCACCGCGGCCACGATCGGCGTGCCCGTCCCCTGCTTCATGACCGCCCTGGCCTACTACGACGGCTACCGACACGAGCGGCTGCCGGCCAACCTGCTGCAGGCGCAGCGCGACTACTTCGGCGCCCACACCTACCAGCGGACCGACAAGCCGGGCACGTTCCACTCTGAGTGGCTGGAACTGCGCAAGCCCGTCTGACCGCCGGGGCCCGGCCCGCAGTCGGCGGGATCCTCGCCGCCTCCGCGCTGCTCCCCTACCCCTCACGCAGGACACGTCCATGGCCGAATCGTTTCTCGACAGTCTCTTCGGGCTCTCCGGCCGCACGGCGGTCGTCGTCGGCGGCACCGGCGTGCTCGGCGGCGCGTTGGCGGAGGGCTTGGCGCGGGCCGGCGCGTTCGTCGTCGTGGCCGGCCGCGGCGCCGATCGCGGCGAGGCCCGCGTCGACGCCATCCGGGCCGCCGGCGGCGCCGGCACCTTCGTATCCGTCGACGCGGTCGACCGGGCCAGCGTGCGGGCGCTCCTCGAGGCCGTGATCCACGCCCGCGGCCGTGCCGACATCCTCGTCAACTGCGCCGGCGTGAATTCGGCCGTGCCCTACTTCGAGATCGACGACGACGACTTCGCGAAGGTGCTCGACACGAACCTCAAGAGCACGCACCTCGGCTGCCAGATCTTCGGCGGCCACATGGCGGGCCTCGGCGGCGGCGCGATCCTCAACATCGGCAGCGTCACGGCCGACAAGCCGCTCTCCAAGGTGTTCGCCTACTCCGCCTCGAAGGCCGCGGTCGTCAACTACACCCGGAACGTGGCCCGCGAACTCGCCCCGCAGGGCGTGCGGGTCAACGTGCTCTGCCCCGGCTTCTTCCCGGCCGAACAGAACCGGAAGATCCTCTCCGCGGAGCGGACAGCGTCGATCATGAGCCAGACCCCGATGAACCGCTTCGGCAATCCCGAGGAGCTCGTCGGCGCCGCGTTGCTGCTCTGCGCCCCGGTGGCGGGCAGCTTCATCACCGGCACCGATGTCTACGTCGACGGCGGCTTCACGGGGATGCGGTTCTAGCTTCACGCCTGCGGGGCCATCCATGGCCCCGCAGGCTTGCGGCCGCGGGCCATGCACGGCATGGCCCGACGGCCGGGCGGTCGCACCTCCGGGCGACCGTGGGCCGCCGCCACCGCGGCGGCGGGAGGCACGCCGCAGGCCGCTGCCGACCGTAAGCCGCCGAAGGCCCGCAAGGGATTCGCCGGCGCGATATCAAGCCCATCCATGGCCCCCGCTCTTCAGGCGATATCAATTGAGCGGTATCCTCATCGACAGAGTGACCGGGCCGGATGCGTCCACCCCAGGGCGAGCCATCACGACCACCATCCCGGCGAATCCCAGCATGTCCCACACGATCGTCATCTTCGGGGCCTCGGGCGACCTCACGAGCCGCAAGCTCGTGCCCGCCCTCTACACGCTCTTCCGCAGCGGATCGCTGCCCCCCGACACGCGGATCGTCGGCTTCTCGCGGACGCCGCTGAGCGACGAACAGTGGCGGACCCAACTCCGCGAGTCGACGACCGCCCACGTGGACGGCGGCCCGCCGGACGACGCCTCGTGGCAGGCGTTCGCGGCGGGCGTCCACTACCAGCCGGGCGACATCGGCAGCGCCGACGACTTCCGCCGGCTCGCCGGCAGGCTGCAGGCGCTCGAGGCGGGGGTCGACGCCACCCGCGTCTACTACCTCGCCACCGCCCCGCAGTTCTACGAGCCTGTGGTCGCGGCGATCGGCGGCCACGGCATGGCCGCCGAGGATCACGGCCCCCGGCGGATCGTCGTCGAGAAGCCGTTCGGCACCGACCTCGCCACCGCGCGGGCGCTCAACGAGCACCTGCACCGCGTGTTCCACGAGAGCCAGGTCTATCGCATCGACCACTACCTCGGCAAGGAGTCGGTGCAGAACATCCTCGCGCTGCGGTTCGCGAACACGATCTTCGAGCCGGTCTGGAACCGCCGCTACATCGACCACGTGCAGATCACCGTCGCCGAGGAGGTTGCCGTGGGCCGCCGGGGCGGCTACTACGACGCCGCCGGCGTGCTCCGCGACATGTTTCAAAACCACCTGCTGCAGCTGCTGATGGTCACGGCGATGGAGGCGCCCGTGCGGTTCAACGCCAGCGCCGTCCGCAACGAGAAGGTGAAGGTGCTCGAAGCGATCCGGCCGCTCGACCTGGCCGAGGTGGCCACGGCCGGCGTGCGCGGGCAGTACCACGGCTACCTTTCCGAGCCGGGCGTCGCCGAGCGGAGCCAGACGGCGACGTTCGGGGCGATCCGGCTGGAGATCGACAACTGGCGGTGGCAGGGCGTGCCCTTCTACCTCCGCAGCGGCAAGCTGATGAGCTGCCGCACCACGCAGATCGTCATCGCCTTCCGGCAGCCTCCGCTGGAGCTGTTCGCCGAGGGCAAGCACAAGAGCCACCGCGAGGCCAACCGGCTCGTGATCCAGATCCAGCCCGCCGAGGGGATCCAGCTGCACTTCCACACGAAGGTGCCCGGCGACGGCATGAACCTGCGGCTCACCGACCTCGAGTTCAGCTACTCGCGCGAGTTCACCGGCAGGCTGCCGGAGGCCTACGAGCCGCTGCTGCTCGACGTGATGACGGGCGACGCCAGCCTCTTCGCCCGCGCCGACGAGGTCGAGAAGTCGTGGGAGATCATCGACCCGTTCGTCCGCGCCTGGAGCTCCGTCGACATGCCCCCGATCGAGCACTACGAACCGGGCGACTGGGGGCCGCGGGAGAGCGTGGAGTGGATGGCCGCCCAGGGGCGGTCCTGGTTCGATTCCTGCCCGGTGCTCTCGTGAGGATCGGCGGCGTCGCGCTGGCGTCGCCGGTGGTGCAGGCCGCGCTCTCCGGCTACAGCGACCGCCCGATGCGGGTGCTGGCCCGTCGGCACGGCGCGGCCTACGCGGTCTGCGAGGTGCTGCTCGACCGGTTCGTGACGGAGGTCGGCACCAACCGCCGCAACCTGGCCCGGCTCGCCGTGGCCGACGAGGAGCACCCGGTCGGCGGACAGCTGATGGGCGCCAACCCCGACGACTTCGCCCCCGCCGCCCGGCGGCTCGTGGCCGAGGGCTACGACGTCATCGACATCAACTTCGGCTGCCCCGTGAAGAAGGTGCTCGGCCGCTGCCGGGGCGGGTATCTGCTCGGGGTGCCGGAGACGGCGCTCGAGATCGTGTCGCGGGTCCGCGACGCGGTGCCGCCGGCGATTCCGGTCACGCTCAAGATGCGCCGCGGCATCGACGACACCGCCGCCAGCGCCGACCGCTTCTGGACGATCTTCGACGGCGCGTTCGCCCGGGGGGTCGCCGCGATCACCGTGCACGGCCGCACCGTGCAGCAGAAATATGTCGGCCCGAGCAGCTGGGACTTCCTGGCCGCGGTGAAGCGGCACGCCGGCGACCGCACCGTGATCGGCTCGGGGGATCTCTTTTCGGCCGCGGCCTGCGTGGCGATGCTGCGGCAGACCGGCGTCGACGGCGTGAGCGTCGCCCGCGGCGCGATCGGCAATCCCTGGATCTTCCGGCAGACGCTCGCGCTCCTGGCGGGCGAGCCGCCCCCGCCCCCGCCGACGATCCGCGAGCAGGCGGCCGTGCTGGCCGAGCATTTCGCGCTGGCGGAGGACCTGCACGGGCCCGACCTGGCGGGCCGGCTGATGCGAAAGTTCGCCATCAAGTATGCCCGGCTGCACCCCGACTACCTGCCGGTCCGCGACGCCTTCATCGGCGTGAAGGTCAACGACGACTGGCGGACGGTGCTCGCCCGCTTCTATGCCGTCGACGGCCCCGGACGCGACCCCGCGGACGACGTCGACGAGACGGCGGAGTGCGGCTGAATCGCCCGGCCCCGCTCCTGTGGCCGACGACGGGCTGCGGCGACGACGCCCCCCTCACGCCAGCGCGGCGTCCAGTTCGCGGCGCACTTCGGCATCGTTCTCCACGCCCTGCCGCGCGGCGAGCGCCGCCCGGGCCCGCTCAGCCAGCCCGGAATCGCCGCGGCGCCAGCACCCCAGCGCCCAGGCAGCCGCGCCGCGGACGACCGGCTCCTCGTCGGCCAGCGCCGCGGCGAGCGGCTCGAACGCCGCGGGGTCGGGGGCGTTGCCGAGCGCGATCGCAGCCGACCGGAGGAGACCCCGTCGCTTGGCCCGCAGCAGCGGCGTGCCGCGAAACCGGCGGCGAAATCCCCCCTCGTCGAGCTGCAGCAGTTCCGCCAGCGGCAGCGTGCCCGGAGGCTCCCCGGCCGCGGTGGGCCGCGGCTGCAGGGCCGGCTCGGCGGAGCCGGGCGCGTGGCGGTTCCACGGGCAGACCTCCTGGCAGACGTCGCAGCCGAAGACCCATGCCCCCATCCGGCCGCGGAGCTCCGCGGCGATCGGGCCGTGGTCCTCGATCGACAGCCCGCTGATGCAGCGGCTCGCGTCGAGGAGGCGGGGCTCCACGAAGGCGGCCGTCGGGCAGGCGTCGATGCACGCGGTGCAGGTGCCGCAGTGATCGACCTCGAGCGGCGCGTCGAGCGGCAGCTCGAGGTCGGTGAGCAGCGCCGTCAGCAGGAAGTAGCTGCCCGCGTCCGGGTCGATCAGCATCGTGTTCTTGCCGAACCAGCCGAGCCCGGCGAGCCAGGCGAACTCCCGTTCTGCCAGCGGCGCCGAGTCGACCACGCCTCGAGTGCGGCAGCCGGGCACGCGTGCCTCGAGCCAGGCCGACAGTTCGTTGACCCGCGCCCGCAGCAGGTCGTGGTAGTCGCCCCCCCAGGCGTAACGGGCCACACGGCCCCTGCCCGGATCTGCCGAGCCGCCGCGGGGGGCGGTGGTGGCATGGTCGGTGGCGAGCATGACGACGCTGCGGGCTCCGGCCAGCAGCTGGACGGGATCGGCACGCAGCGGCAACTGCCGTCCGAGCCACTCCCCGACCGCTCCCGCGAACCCGCGGTCGATCCAGCGACGGACCAGCTCCTGCCGTGGAGGAGGCACCGCCGCCGCGACGCCCAGTCGGGAGAACCCCAGCCGTCCGGCCGCCGTCCGCAGTTCCGCCAGGATCGCCCCGGGGTCCGTGGGCCGTGCTCCATCGCCGGTCCTGGTGGCAGTCGTGGCGGCGGCCTGCGGGCCGGTGGCCGCGGCGGGACGCGCGGATGATTCGCCGCTGGTGTTCATGGCGGGGCGTGCGACCGGCGGGCAGGAAGACGCGGCAGGCTGCGCAAGGAAGGACGGCGGCGACCTCTTCGGAACGCATCGCATCCGATCCCGCCCGGGCTTGGCGGCCTTCCTGAGACGGAATTTCTCGGCGACGGTGCGTGCGGGGGCTGGGGGTGCATGGTGGCGTGGCGGTCGGGGAGCCGAAACCCGCTCCCCGACGGAGTCGCGGAACCTGCGGGAAGCGGAACCTGCGGGAAATGGTCTGGACCCGGTGCCGCGAGTCAGTATCCTCCCGCCCCACATTGTGCAGCCGCGTTCAGCTTGTCCAGCCGCGCGGCCGTCCAGCCATGAACGAACGAGCCCCTCGTCCGGCGTTCCAGCCGTCAGCCCGCGGAGAGCGAGCCGTGTTCAACGATCCCACCAGCCTTCCGAGCCGCCGGCAAACGCATCGCGACTCCCGTGAAGGCGGCACCGCGTTGCGGCTCCGCGATCACGGCACCTACCTCTGCCTCGCCACGGCGGCGCTCGCGGCGGTGGTGCTCCTCGGGCTCGCAGGCTGCCAGACGCCCCCGCAGACGGCCGCCCCCGTCTACGGCTCCACCGTGGCACCGCCCGCCACCGGGATGATCGGCCAGCCGGCCCCCTACGGCACCACGCCGCCCGCCGTCTCCTTCGCGCCGCCGGCCGGCGGGCAGCCGATGCCCGGCCCGGCCACCACGTGGCAGGGGGTCGGTCAGCCGGGGGTCGGTCAGCCGGCCGCTCCCGCCGCGAATACCTGGAGCTGGTCGCAGCCCACCGCGCAGCAGCCGGTGCAGCCGCCGAACATGCAGCAGTACGGCAACCAGATGGCCAACCAGGCCAACCAGTACCAGCAGAGCCTGTCGAACCAGGCCAACCAGTACGCCAACCAGGCGCAGCAGTCGCTCGCCAACCAGACCCAACAGTACGGCAATCAGCTGCAGAACACCGCGAACCAGTACCAGCAGGGCTTCAACAACCAGGTGCAGCAGTACAACAACCAGATGCAGCAGGGGATGCAGTCGGCCCAGCAGCAGATGAACGCGCAGTTCCAGCAGGCCAACACGCAGATGCAGCAGGCCATGCCGCAGATGACCGGGCCCCAGCAGCAGACGACCAACGGCAGCTGGTGGCCGTTCAGCAACACGAGCGGCATGCCGCCGGCCCGGGCCACGCCCGCCATGCCGACCCGCTACTGAGTCGGCGCCGCGGCACCGTCGACGGCAGCTTGCCCCGGCCCGCAGGCGTCGCGGATACTTTCCAGACGCCGCCGCGGTCGCGTCGGCGCGAGGGAGAGGGTCGCCATGTTCGACTGGTTGCCGGGATTGCCATTCGGCCGGCGGCCCGCGATCAACGGCTCCACGTGGCGGACCGTGGAGCGGATCGACGCCCTGGCGGCCGAGATGGCCGATCTCGACGACCTGGCCCTCAAGCGGCTGGGAAGGTCGCTCTCCTACCGCGCCCGCGCGGGTGAGCCCGTCGACTCCCTGATGGTCGAGAGCTTCGCCGCCACGCGGGAGGCGGGCCGCCGCCGTCTCGGCATGCGGCACTACGACGTGCAGCTGCTCGCCGGCGTGGCCCTCGTCCACGGCGCCATCGTGGAGATGCAGACGGGCGAAGGGAAGACGCTCGTGGCCACGCTGCCGCTGGTGCTCTACTCGCTCTTCGGCCGCGGCGCGCACCTGGCCACGGTGAACGACTATCTCGCCCGCCGCGACGCGGAATGGATGATGCCGATCTACGAGGCGCTCGGGCTTTCCGTCGGCATCGTCGAGTCGCAGATGGACTTCGATCCGCGTCGGAAAGCCTACGCCCGCGACGTCACATACGGCACCGCGAAGGAGTTCGGCTTCGACTTCCTGAAGGACCGGCTCATGAACCGCGAGATCACCGAGGGCCGCGGCGACCTGGGCGCGGTGCTCACCGGCAAGGCCGCGGGCGGTGCGGCCAAGCTCCTCCAGCGGCCCTACTGGTTCGCGCTGGTCGACGAGGCCGACAACGTGCTCATCGACGAGGCGAGGACGCCATTGATCATCGCCTCGCCGCCGGGCGAGGCCCAGGCGGCCGAGCAGATGCTCTTCCGGTTCGCCGCGGACGCGGCAATCGGCCTCGAGGCCGGCGAGGACTTCGAGGTCGACGTCCAGAAGCAGACCTGCGAGCTGCTCGGCCGCGGGCGGAGCCGGGTGCGGGCGCTCGAGCGGCCGGAGGCGATCGAGTCGGTGAGCCTGCTGGCGGTGTACGACGCGGTGGAACGCGCCCTGCGGGCCCGGCGGTTCTTCATCCGCGACCGTCAGTACGTCGTCCGCGACGGCAAGGTCGTCATCGTCGACGAGTTCACCGGACGCGCCGCCGAAGGCCGCAGCTGGCGGGACGGGCTGCACCAGGCCGTCGAGGCGCAGGAGGCCGTGGAGGTGACGGTGCCCTCCGGCCACGCCGCCCGGATCACGATCCAGGATCTCTTCGCCCGCTGGCCGCACATCGCGGGCATGACGGGCACGATCGCCACCAGCGCCGGCGAGCTGGCCCGCACGTACGACGTCGCGGTGGCCGTCGTGCCGACCAACCGGCCCGCCATCCGCCGCAGGCTCACGCCGGTCGTGTCGGAGAACCAGGCGGAGAAGTTCGCCAGGATCGTCGACGAGGTGCAGGAGATGCACGCCACCGGGCGGCCGGTGCTCATCGGCACCCGTTCGATCGACAAGTCGGAGGCGCTGTCGCGGCTGCTGGAGGCGGCGGGGCTCCCGCACACCGTGCTCAACGCGCGGCACATCGCGAAGGAGGCGGAGATCGTGGCACAGGCCGGTCAGCGCGGCCAGATCACGGTCTCGACGAACATGGCCGGCCGCGGCACCGACATCAAACTCGGCGAGGGCGTGGGCGAACTCGGCGGCCTGCACGTGATCTGCACCGAACTGCACGATTCGGCACGGATCGACCGGCAGCTGGTCGGCCGCAGCGGCCGACAGGGAGATCCCGGCACCTGGCGGCAGTATGCGGCGCTCGACGACGAGATCCTGGTGGCCGGCTACGGATCGGCCCGGGCCGCGCGGATCGCGGCGCGGCTGGCCGGACGGCTCAGCGGGAACCCCGAGGGCCTGCTGGCCGTCTTCCGGCGGGCACAGAAGCGGGTCGAGTCCCGCCACGTGCGACAGCGCCGGGTGCTCGAATACGTCGAGCGGCAACGGGCCGAGGCGCACATCCAGATGAGCCAGGATCCCTACCTCGACGCCGCTTCCTAGCAGCCCGTGGGTACGGTCGACCGCCGCTGGATGCGACGGCAGTCGATCCAGGAACCCCTCGGCGTCTCCTGCGGTCGACTGCGTGGACCATCTTTGCCGGTCGCCATGCGGCCGGAGGGGGCATCGATGACTTTTTTCACAGGCAGCGACAACGCCGCCCGGCGGCGCGGCGCTCCCGGCTATCATGGGGCCATGCTTCGCCGTCCCGCCGCGCCGCGCGTCCTCCTCGCAGCCGTTCTTGCCATGGCCTGGGCCATCGACAGGGCTGCGGCACGTCTGGACGCCGCCGACGCGGCGGCCGGGCCGCCCGCCGGCCAGGCATCGCCGCCCGCGGCGGGGCAACAGGCGTCACAGCCGCCGGCAGCCCAGCCCACCGACGCCCGCCGCGAACCGCGTGCCGACGGCACCGTGTCGGTCGTGGTGGCGGCCGACCGCGCCGAACCGCAGCCGCCGGAGTCCACGGCCACGGAACTCGTGAACCGGGTGCTCGAACCCCTCGCGACCGCCGACGCGATCCCGGCCGACAGGCCGCCCGCCCCCACCGCTCCGCCGCCCGTGTCGGCGGTCTACGCGCGGCCGCTGTCGCTCGTCGAGGCGCTCGAGCGGTCCGGCGAACGGACGCGGCGGCTCTGGATCTCGCAGGCGTACTGGAAGGTGTCGGCGGGATTCGCGCTGCTCCGCTGGAGCATCGAAGCCCTCGAGCGGCTGGAACTCATCGCGCCCGGCGGGGATCCTCACGACCGAGCGGTGCTCGACGTGACGGTGTCTGCGGCCCGGGCCGACCTCGCCGACGCCCGTGCCGATCTCGTGGCGGCACAGCAGGAACTGGTGGACCTCGTCCGCCTGCCGCCCGGCGATCCGCTGCCGTGGCCCGTCGACCGCCCCCTCGCAGGGCCCTACCAGACGCACTTCGAGACGCTCTTCGCCACGCGGCCCGCCACGGGCCGCATCCGGGCGATCGTGCGGATGCTGCCCGCGAGGCACGAGGCGCTCGAGGCGCATGCCGCGGCCGTGGCGGCGGCGCAGCAGGCGATGCAGATGGCGGAGGCCGCCCATGCCCGCGGCCGGAGGCCGATCGAGGCCGTCACCGCGGCGCACGCCGCCCTCGTCGGCCAGCAGCGGGAGTTCATCGCCGCATTGAAGGCCTACAACCTCGACATCGCCGAATACGCGATGTCCGTCGCCGATCTTTCCCTGCCCGACGACCGGTTCGTGTCGATGCTCATCGGCACGCCGATCCAGTTGCGGCCCCAGCCGCCGGCCTCCGCCGGCTCCGCCACATCCGCGGCGACTCCGCCGCCCCAGACGCCCGCCCCTCCCGCGACCGTGACGCCGCAGAACTGACGCGGCCAGCAGCGACACGCCATGACCGGCTCACACGACACACCTGCAACCGCTCCGCCAGTCGGCGGGCTCGACGCCGCACCGGGCCGCGACGGGCCCGGGCCGCTCGCGATCGGGCCGGTCATCGTCGACCCGCCCGTGCTGCAGGCGCCGATGGCGGGCTACACCAACTACGCCTACCGGCAGGTGGTCCGGGAGTTCGGCGGCGCGGGCCTGTTGGCCACGGAGATGATCGCGGCCCGCAGCGCCACCTGGCTCGAGACGCATCGGGGCGAGCATCCCGACCGGCTCTGGGGCGTGCGGGAAGAGCCCCGGCCGCTGGCCGTGCAGATGTGGGACAACGACCCGGAGAACCTCGCCCAGGTCGGCCGTCGTCTCGCGCGGGACTTCCGCGTGAGCGTCGTCGACCTCAACTTCGGCTGTCCGGTCCGCCAGGTCACCGACAAGGCCCACAGCGGCTCCTGGCTGCTCCGCGATCCCGACCGCGTCGGCGAGATCGTCCGCCGGGTGGTCGAGGCCTGCGACGGCGTGCCCGTCACCGCGAAGATTCGCCTCGGCTGCAGCGACACCTGCCGCACCGCGGTCGAGGTCGCGCAGCGGATCGAGGAGGCGGGGGCCTCCTGCCTCACGGTGCATGGCCGCGTGGCCGCGCAGTTCTTCACGGGCCGAGCCGACTGGGAGGCGATCGCGACGGTCAAGCGGAGCGTGTCGCGGATGCCGGTCGTGGGCAACGGCGACATCGATTCCGCGGAGACGGCGGTGCGACGGCTGCGGGAGTCGGGCGTGGACGGCGTCATGATCGCCCGGGAGGCGTTGGCGAAGCCGTGGATCTTCGCGCAGGTCGCCGCCCTGCTCCGCGGTGAGCCCGTGCCGCCCGCTCCCACGCTCGAGGAGCAACGGGAACTGGTGCTTCACCACTACGACCTCGTCTGCCGCCGCTTCGGCGTGGAGCGGGGCACGCTCCTCATGCGGAAGTTCGCCTGCAGCTATGCGCAGGGGCTGCCGGGGGCCCGCGACTTCCGGGGGCGGGTGTCCCGCGTCACCACCCGCGAGGAATTCCTGGAGGTGATCCGCACGGGTTTCCCCCGGGAAGCAGCCGCGGAACGGCCGGAACGAATTTCCACAGGGGAGCTTGTCTAATATCGGCGAGGCTCTACAGTACAGTGGTGCGGAACCATCGTCCGAGACTTCCATGCCCAGCCCCTCCCGCCAGCCCAGCCCCTCCCGCCAGCCCCGAACGGCCCGGCAGCCCCGAAACAGCGCCGCTGCGGCATCGCGACCGGGCAGGGATGCCATCATCGACCTCCTGCTGGCGGAGGATCGGCTGGCGGTCCGGGATCTTGCCATGCGGCTCGCGGTGACCGCGACGGCGGTCCGCCAGCGATTGGCCCGACTGCTCGATGAAGGCCTCGTCGATCGGGCTCCTATGGCCCAGACCGGTGCGGCCGCTGGCGGAGCCGGTCGACGCCGCCGCGGTCGCCCCTCGCACGCCTACCTGCTCACGGAACGAGGCCGCCGCTCCGCGGGGGACAACTTCCGGGATCTCGCCCTCGTGCTCTGGCGGGAGATTCGCAGCGTGCGGGAACCCGCGGTCCGCCAGGGGCTGATCGCCAGGATCGGCGCGGCCATGGCCGGGATGTACCGCGATCGCGTCGCCGGTCAGTCCCGCCCGCAGCGGCTCGAATCGGTCGTCAGCCTCCTGCGCGGCCGCCAGATCGCCTGCGCCATCGAGCGTCCCGTCGACGGCGGCCTCCCCGTGCTCGCCAGCTACGCCTGCCCCTACCCCGATCTGGCGGAACAGGATCGCGGCATCTGCGCCGCCGAGCGGCTCATGCTCCAGGAACTCGTCGGCGCGTCGGTCGAACTGTCGTCCTGCCGGCTCGACGGCGAAGCCTGCTGCCGCTTCACCGTGGGCACCGCGGCCGACGGCCACGGCTCCGTCGCGGGCTCCCTGCCGCCGCATGCAGGGACTTGCAACAATCCCGACCGAAGCATCGAATGCCGTCGACCGCCATCGCCGGCGGAGCCGTCCCTGCCACCTTTCCCCCGCGCGGATCCTCGTACGGAGCCTTCCCGATGACACAGCCCCTGACCGCTCCCCGGCCCTGGATCGAGGGACGCTTCGAGGAAAACCTCGTCCTCACGACGGTCGAACAGGCGATCAACTGGGCCCGTCAGTCGAGCATCTGGCCCATGACGTTCGGGCTGGCGTGCTGCGCCATCGAGATGATGGCCGCCGGCGCGAGCCGCTACGACCTCGACCGCTTCGGCGCCGGGGCGTTCCGGGCGACCCCCCGGCAGGCCGACCTGATGATCGTGGCCGGCACGGTCACCTACAAGATGGCCAGCCGCGTCCGTCGCCTCTACAACCTCATGCCCGACCCGAAGTACGTGATCGCGATGGGCGCCTGCACGACGGGCGGCGGGCCGTACTTCAAGTGGGGCTACCACGTGGTGAAGGGTGTCGACCTGGTGGTGCCGGTCGACGTCTACGTGCCCGGCTGCCCGCCGCGGCCGGAGAGCCTGCTCGAGGGTCTGATGCGGATTCAGGACAAGATCCAGGGCCAGCGGATCGCCAGGCAGACGGGGGGCACCGGAAAGGTCGACGACGAGATGCCGGTGCCTCACCACTCCGGCTACGTGGTGTCGCCGGTAGGCGACCCCGGCCTCGTGTTCGACCATCAGAAGGTGCAGTCTTGAGCCGCATGCGACGACGAGGAAGTGATGGCTGAAAAACTGATCATCAAGGGACTGCATGCGGCCGTCGACGGCCAGGAGATCCTCAAGGGGGTCGATCTGGAGATCGGCCGCGGCGAGATCCACGCGCTGATGGGCCCCAACGGCTCGGGCAAGAGCACGCTGGGCTACTGCATCATGGGCCATCCGTCCTACGAGGTGACGGCCGGCTCGATCGAACTCGAGGACGCCGCTGGCGTGCGTCACGACCTGCTCGCCATGGAGCCCGATCAGCGGGCCCGCGCCGGCGTGTTCCTGGCGTTCCAGCGGCCAATGGCGATCCCCGGCGTCCGGCTGGCCGACTTCCTGCGGCACGCCGTCACCAACGTCCGCAATCCCGACCGCAAGGAGGGGCAGGAGCTGATGCCGATGCGGGATTTCCGCAACGAGCTGAAGGCCAAGATGGCCGACCTCTCGATCGACACCGAGTTCGCCCGGCGGTACGTCAACGACGGCTTCTCCGGCGGCGAGATGAAGCGGGCCGAGATCCTCCAGCTCGCCATGCTCCGCCCGAAGTTCGCGATCCTCGACGAGACCGACAGCGGCCTCGACGCCGACGCCGTGCGACTCGCCAGCGAGAGCATCGCCCGCATCGGCGGCACCGGCCAGGCCGGCGACGGCGCGATGGGCATCCTGATCATCACCCACCACGAGCAGCTGCTCGAGCACAACATCCCGCTGCGGACCCACGTGATGCTCGGAGGCCGGATCGTGGAATCGGGCGGCCCCGAACTGGCGGCCGAACTCCACAAGAAGGGCTACGAGCGGATCCGCGCCGCCTACCCGGAGGCCGCGGCCGTGGAGCAGTCGCTGCGAAACTCCGCCGGCAGCGGACACCGTTCCTCGCAGCCGGTCACCGCCTGATCACGCGGCTTGACGCCACCACCACATCCCCGACCGTCCGCAGGAGACACCACCATGGCAACCGGCTTGAACGGCTCACCGGCCGATCCGGCGACGATCGCGCTCGGCGAGATCAACAAGTACGACTTCCGCACCGACGCGCCCGCCGTGTTCAAGGCCCGTCGCGGCCTCGACGCCACCATCGTGGAGCAGATCTCGGAGATGAAGCGGGAGCCGGCCTGGATGCGGGACTTCCGCCTCAAGTCGCTCGAGATCTTCAACTCCAAGCCGATGCCCCACTGGGGCGGCGACATCGCCGTCGACTTCCAGGACATCTTCTACTACCTCAAGCCCGCCGAGCAGCAGGGCAAGACGTGGGAGGAGGTGCCCGACGCCATCAAGAAGACGTTCGACCGGCTCGGCATCCCGGAGGCGGAGCGGAAGTTCCTCTCCGGCGTGAAGGCCCAGTTCGAGAGCGAGGTGGTCTACGGCTCGCTCCAGGAGGATCTCGCCAAGCAGGGTGTGATCTTCACCGACACCGACACCGCCGTCCGCGAGCACCCCGACCTGCTCCGCGAATACTTCGGCCGCATCATCCCGCCCACCGACAACAAGTTCGCCGCCCTGAATTCCGCCGTCTGGTCGGGTGGCTCGTTCATCTACGTGCCCAAGGGGGTGAAGATCGAGTTTCCCTTGCAGGCCTACTTTCGCATCAACGCGGAGAGCATGGGCCAGTTCGAGCGGACGCTGATCGTCGTCGACGAGGGGGCCCAGGTGCACTACGTCGAGGGCTGCACGGCGCCGATGTATTCCACCGAGAGCCTGCACTCGGCCGTGGTGGAGATCGTCGTGAAGAAGCACGGCCGCTGCCGCTACACCACGATCCAGAACTGGGCCAACAACATCTACAACCTCGTCACCAAGCGGGCCATGGCCTACGAGGGGGCGATGATGGAGTGGATCGACGGCAACCTCGGCAGCCGGTTGACGATGAAGTATCCGGCCGTCTACATGATGGAGCCCGGCGCCCGCGGCGAGATCCTCTCGATCGCGTTCGCCTCGGCCGGCCAGCACCAGGACGCCGGTGCGAAACTCGTGCACGCCGCCCCCCACACGTCAGGCCGCATCGTCTCCAAGAGCATCTCCAAGAACGGCGGCCGCGCCAGCTACCGGGGGCTCGTCCGCGTGGAGCCGGGCGCCCGCAAGAGCCGCTCGAGCGTGGTCTGCGACGCGCTGATCCTCGACGACAGGAGCCGCAGCGACACCTACCCCTACATCGAGATCGAGGAACAGGACGTCTCTATCGGCCACGAGGCGAGCGTGTCGAAGATCGGAGAGGAGCAGCTCTTCTACCTGACCAGCCGCGGCCTGAGCGAGGCCGAGGCGAGCACGATGATCGTGGGCGGCTTCATCGAGCCGCTCGTCAAGGAGCTGCCGATGGAGTACGCGGTCGAGATGAACCGCCTCATCGAGCTGCAGATGGAGGGCTCGGTCGGCTGACCCGTCCGCCTGCATCCGCCCCCTCGCCCTCGACGCACGAGCACCCCGTCACCGCCGATCCGCCCATGCCCTCCTCCCAAGCTCCGGCTCCCTCCGTCACCTTCGACCGGGACGCGCTCGATCGCCTGCTGGCGACCGACGAAGCGCCGGCGTGGGCGCGGGAGCGTCGCCTCGCGGCCCTCGAGCGGCTCGGCACGCTGCCCCTCCCGGATCGCCGCGACGAAAACTGGATGCGGACCGATCTCCGCCTCTTCAGGCCGAAGGTCTGGGGCCCGCGTCCATCCCCCTCCGCAGACGCCCCGCTGCCCCGGGGCCTGCTCGCCGAATTCCTCGAATCGGGCGGCGCCGCGGGCTCGGCAGACCCGCTCGACGACGAGATCGTCTCCCGCGGCGGCACCCGGCTCGCCGGCCGCCTGCTCTCCCTCGACGGCCACGTGCTCGTCGACGAACTCGACCCGACGCTCGCCGCCAGGGGGGTCGTGTTCGGATCGGCCGACCGGCTGCTCGCACGGCACCCGGACCTGTTCGCGAACCACTGGTTCGGCGTCATCGACTCCGCGTGCGACTGGTTCGCGGCGACCCATGCTGCGTTCCACGCGGCCAGCGCCGTGCTCTACGTGCCGCCGGGCGTGCGGATCGCGGAGCCGCTCCACGTGCTCTCGGCGATCGGAGAGGGCGGCGTCGACACGGCGCACGTGCTCGTGGTGCTCGGCGAGGGCGCCGAGGCCACCGTGCTCACCGAGACCACGGGCGGCGGCGCCGCGTCCTCGGGCGCCGCGGGCTTCCATTGCGGCGGCACCGAGATCGTGGTCGGCCGCGACGCCTTCCTGAGGATGGTGAACCTCCAGAACTGGAACACGGGTGTCTGGCACGTCGCCCGGCAGAAGGCCGTGATCCACGAGCAGGGCCGCCTGCAGTGGACGCTCGGCGCCCTCGGCAGCCGGCTCTCGCAGGTGGCGCAGGACGTCGCGCTCGTCGGCCGCGGCGCGTCGGCGCAGGTCAACGGCGTGATGTTCACCGAGGGCCGCCAGCAGCTCGTCTACAACACGCTCCAGCACCACGAGGCGCCGGGATGCCGCAGCGACCTGCTCTACAAGGGCGGCCTGCAGGACCGCTCGCGGCTCGTCTGGCGGGGGATGATCAAGGTCGACAAGGCCGCCCAGAAGACCGACGGCTACCAGCGCAACGACAACCTGATGCTCTCCCGCGAGGCCCGCGCCGACTCGATCCCCGGCCTGGAGATCGAGGCCGACGACGTCCGCTGCACGCACGGCTCGACCAGTGGCCGCGTGGACGAGGAGCAGATCTTCTACGCGCAGGCCCGGGGCCTCTCCGCCGACGAGGCTGCCCGCCTGGTGGTGGCCGGCTTCTTCCAGCAGGTGTTCGACCGGATCACGATCCTCCCGGTGCGCGAGGCGCTGGCCCGGGCGATCGGCAGCCGCATCCGCCGCGTGACGTGAGGATTCCCATGGCTGAATTCGTCCGCGTCGCCGACGTCGCCGACCTGCCCGACCCCGGCAAGCTGCTCGTCGAGGTCGATGGAGAGGTGGTGGCGCTCTTCCACGTGGAGGGCGGATACCACGCGATCGACGACATCTGCACGCACGACGGCGGCACGCTCGCCGACGGCGAGCTCGTCGGCCACAAGATCGCCTGCCCGCGGCACGGCGCGAAGTTCGACGTCCGCACCGGCGCCGCGCTGTCGATGCCGGCGGTGCGACCGACGCGGTGCCACCAGGTGAAGGTCCAGGATGGCGGCGTGTGGGTGCGGCTGGGCTCCGGCCCCGGGTCCACGCCCGGGCCCGACAACCAGTCGGCCGACTTCCGCAGCTATGCGCCGACCAACACGGCCAGCGCAGCGGCCGACTCCGTCCCTGCCTCGCCGGCCGCGGTCGCGGCTCCTGCGGGGGCCGACGCGATGACACCGGCGACCGCAGGCGTTCCGGGCGAGGAGATCGTCCGCGAGTGGCTCAAGGAGGTGAAAGATCCCGAGCTGTTCGTGAACATCGTCGACCTGGGACTCGTCTACGGCGTAACGCTCTCGCCTGCGGCCGACGTGCCGGGCAAGCAGCACGTGGCAATCGACATGACGATGACGAGCCCCGCCTGTCCGGCCGGCCCGCAGCTGATCGCCGACACCAAGCGAACGGTGGGCAGCCGCGAGGGCATCGCCTCCGTCGAGGTGCGGATCGTGATGGATCCCCCGTGGACCCCGGACCGGATGACCGACGCGGCCCGGGACCAGCTCGGGATTTTCTAGATACACGCGAAACATGGCCCTCCGGGCCAGTTTCGCTTGGCGGGCTCCGCCCGCTGGTGCTGCGCGTCGCATCCATGCGACGCTGCACGGCGGCGCTCCCACCCGATTGCTCCCTCCCGCAGCAGGATGGCTGCGCTCAGTCAGCCGCGTGGCGGGCTCCGCCCGCTGGTGCTGCGCGTCGCATCCATGCGACGCTGCACGGTGGCGCAGCCGCCCGATTGCTCCCTCCCGCAGCAGGATGGCTGCGCTCAGTCAGCCGCGTGGCGGGCTCCGCCCGCTGGTGCTGCGCGTCGCATCCATGCGACGCTGCACGGCGGCGCTCCCACCCGATTGCTCCCTCCCGCAGCAGGATGGCTGCGCTCAGTCAGCCGCGTGGCGGGCTCCGCCC
>Ga0214917_10002061_pt1 | contig 25074 bp, 24 predicted proteins | sample LL_1208_BB_MetaG_FD_177983 | JGI IMG/M metagenome (GOLD analysis project Ga0214917, IMG submission 177983) | Freshwater microbial communities from Lake Lanier, Atlanta, Georgia, United States - LL_1208_BB | ecosystem: Environmental > Aquatic > Freshwater > Lake | place: USA: Georgia | collected...
GCCGGCAGCGTGGTGCTCAAACCCAGATGGTCGACGAGGTAGGGGTTGTGAAGGGATTAAGCCCCGACAAGAGCCCCGACCAGGTCGGGGCAGGTACGGGGCGCAGACGCGGGGGTTATGGGGTTAAGGAAGAATTTGCTCACGTCACCGCGGTTGCGGGACGCGCTCTCGCGCGCCAAGGCTGCCATGGGCGTGGAGAATGTTTCGACGTTGGCCCCCTTGGACCTACCCCCACCCAAGCAGGGATGCTGCTCCGCAGGGGGTGGTTTGCTCGCTTACGCGAAGGCTTTGTGCCAAATGTCGAAATGTGGGGCAGGGGAAGAAGGATTATTTTGCAGAGAACGTTTCGACATTATGCAGAATGTCGAAATGAGTGAGATGGAAAAAGAAATGGATAAGGATGGTAGCGTGGTGTTTAGAGTTGGATGGGCGACGAGAAAGGGATGAATGTGCAAAACCCACAGTTGGTCTCGCTAGTAATTCTTCATACGGGAATTTTGCTGTATTTCTTATGGTGCGTCTTCAAGAAAAAGAAATGAGAAAGGCCCTGAAAGAAATCATCCGGCTGGTGGAAGGCTGGGTGGATTCGGATGAAAGAAAGGCCGCGGCCACAATGCTCAAGATCCTCAACACCGCACTGGAAGTGGTATGACTTGGTATCTGGGATTGCAACTGACAGGCCTCAAAACAAAACAAGAGGCGTAAAATAAGGACACGTTATGATTAAAATTCTGGCTTCTTTCATTAATGAAAAAATATTGATAACCCTAGATGATGATGATGTTGTTTTAGTAAATACTGAACATGATGTTATTAATAAAATTATAAAATCAGCATATGCTGATGCTCGCAAGTCATACGGTCCAGAATGTGGCTTCTTTGGTAAATATATGGCAATGGAATTGGTTAAGTATGGTGTAAAAATCCTAAAAGTATCAGATACAGAGGAGGATGAAGCAGAAGAAAACAGGGTCTGGTAGGCTTTAGTGTTTTGACATAAGGAGGCCATTAGCAAGTTGGTTTGAGATGGCTCGGAAAAAATAATAAGAAGTCATGACCTAGCCCCGCCAATGTCCTAGGGGGTATGGAATGATTCCTTAGATGAAAAGAAATCTACTCATGATTGCATGGTTGATAGCTGGTTCTGTTTGGGCCCAGGAAGCGGACGGATATTATGGCATCCTGAATGGCAATGAGTCGTTGATCGATTCGATCTCGAACCCGACAGGCACTTTGACGGGTGACTTTTCGACGCAGTCTCTGTTGGGGCCTGTGGAGCGTGCTCAGTGGGCGACGGACGGGCCGGTGGTGGTCTCAACGAGTGGAGAGGTGTTGGGAACGCTCAGCACTGTGGAGACGAATACCCACTCGATCTTTAATGAGACGATCTATGTGCAGATTCCTTACACAGATCGGTGCGAAGCCTGTATTGGTAGTCTCAACGATAACTTCTCGACCGTCGGTCCCAAGATCTACGACTCTCAGTCGTCCGAACTGAAGGATAAAATCGGTGAGGTGATTGGTGCGCCCTTGCAGGAGAATCCATGAGCCTGCTTTTCGAGGATGATTGGGATCGGTCTGACAAGCCTCCAAAGCTTGGGAGAAGTGCCTCCAAGGCAATCCATCCGGGTGAAGCAGTGCAGAATATGAAAGAGGATGTGCTGAGTTTGCCTAAATTATTGATTGGTTGGATCCTTTGCCCGGCAAGTTACTTGGTGTTCGCCTTATTTGTGGCCATACCGCTTGTTTATTACACCAGCTTTGCCCTCCTATTCGATTACCTGCCAGCGAGAGCCTTTGGATACACAAAGGGAACCCAGCAGCTCGATATTGGTTTGTGGACAGTGCTCTCGATCATTGGTGGGCTGGTTATTTGGGGCAAGGTCAACCGGGCCCGGGAAAAGCAGCGGTTAGCAGACAAAGTGGATGCATTAAGGCAACGGACTGGGGAACTGCAGGCCAACCTTATCAGGGTAATCGAGGAGAAGGGGAGGAATCATCCTGAGACGGGTTACGCGTATCGGGAGTTGGGAAAAAATATGGAGGCGTTGGGGCAGAGGGAGCAGGCCCGGCAGATTCATTTGCAGGAGCGAGAGATATTCAGGGAGACATTGGGTGCAGCCTCACCCGAGGCCAGTTATTGGAAGAAACTCGACCTAGAGCCGCCGATACTGATTCACCCCAAACCAGTGGACGTTCAGGTGAGGCGCACAGCGTGCGGAGAACTGGAGATCTTTGATACAAGAAGGACCCTTATTAGCATCTTTGGCATGCTTTTAGGCGTCTCGGTCATGTCGGCTGTGATCATCGGCTTTGGTTTCGGAATCGAACTGATCCTATCGATTCTTAGATAGCAAAAGTTCAAAGAGGAGGGGGGGTGGGTAGACAAAAGAATTTGCTTTTGCTAATTACTAATTATGAACAAAGTCACCGGAAAGGCGCGCAATGGATTCATGGAAAACGAATCATCTTTTATCTATCAGATTTTCCATGGTTCTTTAGTTCTAATATGTGGGATCATCATGATCCCAATTTCTATTTATTTCCTGATCTATGTATTCTTCCCTTTAGCGGGTTTTTGTGTCGGAGCAGCTTACGGGTTTAGTATTTTAACAGCCATTTTGGCGTCACCCATTCGCGCATCATTACAAAAAGTTGGCTTCTCTGAAGCCTGGGTCGAAAAAGCCCAGACGTCGGTGATCGGATTCTTATCCATTTTGTCTGGCTTATTATGTGCTTGGCAATATCTGTTCTTCTTTCATCGATAATATTTCAATCAGATGTGGATCGCATCCAAGATCGGATTCTATTCTATTGTCCTCCGGCCTGAGAAAGAGGGGGCCAAGAACAATGTTTATCACGTTCGAGCTCGCACTGGGGCCGATATCGATGCCGTAATTTCGCTGCTTGAGCCGGTGCTAAAGCGCACCCTCCAGCTCTTTGAGACACCTGATGTCGATTATCATTGGCGGATCATTCTGAAGCCTGAAGAATTAGCCCCAGCGTTGGCCGCCCTCGCAGCCACAGTCGACTACCCCAACTTCAAAGACGAGATCCACAGCAGCGACACCCAAGCTGAAAAGCTGGACGCCTATAGCGACCTCTGGTCTGCGCTTTACGATCTCCAGTCCCGCGAATCCTGACCTATTTTCCTGGCTCCCACGCCGTCACGTATTCTTCCTGCTCCGGGGTATTTGGAGTGTGCCAGAAAAACTCCATCTGTTCAGCCGTAAGCTCCTTTAGGCGAAATAGCACGCCTTCTTTGGTGGCATATCGATTCCGCACCAGCCAGCAGCCCACCACTGTGCCGGTCCGGCCTTTACCACCCCAGCAGTGGATGTAAGGCACCCTCCCGAGCTTCAGAAGCTCGTCCACCTTGTCTAAAATCTGGGCCATATAGGCTTCCTCCGGCACTTCCTCGTCGGGGATCGGGAAGTTGTGCATCATTGGCTTTATTCCTTTTGAGGCGGCATCTCGGTAATCGTTGATATATCCACGAAAGGATTTCCCGCCCATGCCGGTTTCATCGTCCCACACCAGGTTGATAAAGTCGGTGATGCCGCATTCGATCAGGGAAGTGATGATTTCCTGGTGCTCTTTGTTCTTAGGGTGTGCCGGATAAGCGCCAGCCATCAGCTTTCCAGGTACAATCCAGTAGGTCTTCTCGGGGGCTTCAGGTGTTCGCATCCTTCCTTCGTAGCACGACCGTCAACCCCCTAGCCCAGCAAATGTCCTACCCTTACTTGTAGGGTGTTTTAATGACCAACCATCCTCAGTCTCTAAAAGTCGACGGACCGTTCAGCCACTCCAACCTCTCCCTGTACTTCCTTACTCTGCCGGAGACTCAGACCGTCACCGGCTCTCAGTATTTGCTCCCCTTGGACCGGGCCATCCAGGAGCAAACCGTCGTCGTCCATGAGACCGGTCAGGTCGGCCTCCTGGAAGTTGAAAATCTCTCCACCGACGTGGACGTGCTCATTCAGGACGGGGACATCGTCCGTGGCGGCCGTCAGGACCGCGTTGTAAGGATCGATTTCATCCTGCCCGCTAAGTCCGGTCGCCTGCCGTTGCCCACCTTCTGCGTGGAGAAACGCCGCTGGGGGCGGCGCGGAGCCGAGGCGGCCCACAAATTCAGCGGCTCCGGACATGTTTTTTGTCTCCGGGCCATGCGCACCGCCATGCGAAGCGGTCGTACGAACCAGGCGGCGATGTGGGAGGAAGTCTCACACATGCAGTCTAAGCTATCGGCGTCGATCGGGGAAAACGTGGCGGCCGCTTCCTCACCCAGCAGCATGGATTTGTCCCTAGACCACAAAGCCCTCGAACGGCGCCGGAAGGCTGTCCGGGAGGAGCTGGGTTCCTTGCGGGAAAAATATCCGCAGGCGACCGGCATGATCGTGGCGATCAACGGCCGGATCGCCGGGGGCGACCTTTATTTCAACGGCGAGCTTTTTGGCCAGCTGTGGGAACGTCTGCTGGATGCCGCCGCCAACGAGTCTGTTGGGGAACTCCTGCAGTTCACCAAGGCCCAGCTGGAGCGTCTGCCCACAGCTCCCCATCTGGCTGAGGTCGTGCAAAAAGGGCTGAAGTTGAAGGAACAAGGGTTGCATGAGCTTCCTCCACGTACGCGGATCACCTTGCGCCGAGGCCAGGCCCAGCGGGTCTTCACTACGCGCGATGCCGGCCGGGCCGGTGAACCCGTCCGCACAGCGATCGAATTTCTCCAGGCATGAAGAACTTATACTATTACATCATAGGTGTCGTTATGGCATGTGGAGGTCAGGCCAAGGCGCAAACCTTTATAGCGGATCCCGGGTTGGCGGCAGCGATCCGGTTGTATGGGGAACCAATTATTTCGGCCAACCCGGATCTATTGAACTCCACCTCCAATGATGTGGGTCCGTGGGGGTCGCCGGATTTCCTCTATTCGTTTGCCAACGATGTGGGGCCATTGGGATCACCCGATATGCTGAACAGTGTAACTAATGAATATGGAACAGGCCTTAAAATCCGGCTTTTGGATGCACCACTGGAAGCGCCATTGGATCTTGAGGCGCCTTGATAAAGGCAGTTTGAGTATAGAGAAAGCTTGGAATGAACTCTTTAACATACAGTCAAATGGATCTGCCGATGGAGATTGAGGAGTCGGCACCGCGCCCGATTAAATCCTCCGTCATGGATACGTGCGTCCGATTTATTTACTGGAATCGGCTAAATTACTTTCGGTCGTATCGTGAGGATCGAAAGGCAGTTTGCTTTGAGCTGCCGATTTGTAAGGAAAGGATCAAGCCGTGGGTGTGGATCGAGGATATTATGAAGAAGAGGCAGCTCCGCCTCACCACCTACAATACCGATGTGGCACTGCGTAAAGACGTGAGGGAGGCGGTGGAGTCAGTGGGGGAATTGTGGAGGATGGAGAATCCGAGAAACAAGTGCCAGATCTTGTTCAGGACCAAATATGTCCGAATCCGTAAGATCGTTCCTTACAATCTCCGGGAGGAGAAGCCGCTCTTTGAGCGCCGTCTTACGGATGGGATTGTCGGAATCCGCCGGGCGATGGAGTACATCTTCCCTGAAGCGGCAAAGAACATCACGTTAATCCACCGTGTAGCTTCCAACTGGCCACATCCTAATCGCCTGGAGATCCTTTAAAAAAAGACTTACGATTCCACAAGGTAAATATCGTGCAGCAGGATTTATCAATCGAAGTCAATCTAGTTGAAAGTCGTAAAGAGCTTGATGTATTTGTCCAAATTGGCTCGTTTCCATTGGTAAAAGTAGGGTCCGTATCAACCCTTGAGGGGTATTCGGTCGAGAAACTAATGCAGCCAGTCACGGCCGCCGCGGGGCGGCCCTCCATCAACCCAAAGAACAATCGCAAAACATATAAATTGAAAAAACAGCGAATCTTGGAAGACAGCACGGAAATAATTTTCCCAAGGCATGTAACCCCCCAATCCTTCTTGGGTGAGCTTTATATACAATCTGCAACACAGCTTTTGTATAATGAGGGCGGGAATAGTGATTTGTGGGGTAAACCGCTGGATCCAATTCTTGCGAAAACTCCGTTCATCTGGCGCGATAAAATCCTGAAATCTATCGATGTCTTATGCCTAAAAGATGTTAATTCAGGTAACCCGGTGTTTGGATATAAAACATTCCGCCCATCGGAATCTGCCCTTGCATGGCTCTTTTGGGCTGAGCAGCAGTTTCAAGCATATTCAAATCCCCAGATCTCAAAAATCGATCCCAACCAAATCGTAGTGAAATAACTTGGTCTTATGAAAGGATGAAAAAGCCTGGACTAAGGCGTATTAGAAAAAAGAAAGACGAACTAAACTAAGCATTATGAAGACAGGGAAAAAAGAAGAGATCTATATTCGGGCTGTGTTGGACTACGTATTTCCGACGCCAGATCTTATTGGTAAAAGCGTAAACGTATTTGCTAAATACAACTGGAACCCAGATAAAATTAAGCCTCTCGAGTACTGCGCAGGGATCAAAAACGGATTTTTCATTCGGAATTACTTTGGTTTTGAAAATGGAACCCGATTCGAGAAAGACAGTCTATTTCTCCCAAGATTGTTGAAGCCTAGTTATATAAAAATCGAGATTGGGCCCAAGGGGCAGGCTACCGCAAATGAATCTGTTTTATTGGATGTCTCCATTCAATATTACTTAGGAATACACGTTTCAGTAAAAGCACTTATTGAGATGCGAAAGAGTGAAATCACTAAATTGGAAACAGCGACTATGCAGGAAATTGAAAAACATATCAGAGGGAACGCTGAGTGGACTGAATTTATGAAAAGTAAACCCGAGCGCGACCAGGACCCAAGAGACTATATGGTTAGGCGAAGTGGCTGGATTTTGCCCGGCCACTTCGGTGGAAAATCAGGGGGCTAGATAACCTAAAGTGCTGGTAATTAGGGTAATAAAGTAAATTATAAAAAAAGTGCTAATTAGCACTTGACGGTGTTTATAGAATGCTGTTTAATTCAAAAAGTACCAAATGATACACAGCGAACAAACGGCTTTATTTGAGCAAGGGAGGCCGAGCTCCCGGATAAGCGGCGGATTTCGTCCCAAACTTGGGCCTGAGGAGCTAGGATTTTCAAAAAATATAGGCGGTGCGTTGACGAGTCGCTCAATCTTGCTTTATCAGGCGGTCAAACTTTTTACCATCTATCAAAAAGTGGGGTTAGTGCAGCCGCCTAAACATTATGTTATCGATGAAAACCGTCTTGGGATTCCAACGCTCTCAAGTCGTCAAAAAACATGTGCCTACCTAAAGCAAGAATACGGATTCTCCGAAGAAATTCTAATCTTTAATGGCTTGTTTGAGTTGCACCGAATCCATGAAGAAGAGGCCAGCCTTTCCTTATTCTTGTTGGCGTGGGCACGTGATGCTTTGTTGCGTTATGGAACTTCAGAAATCCTTGGAACGAGGCCTAATGAAGTCTTGAGATCGGCAGAAATCTTCGACGTCATATCAAGTGAAACTGAAAATCGGTATCGTGAGAACATTTGCGAAAAGATTGTTGGAAATTGGATGGCTTCATGGACTCAATCAGGGCACCTCAGCGGAAGATCAAATAAATTCAGGGCACAGGTAAAAGCCGGACCTGTTGCATTAGCCTTTGCCTGTCTTTTGAGCACTCTTTCAGGTGAAACGGGCGAAAAAATATTTTCTTCAATATGGATGCAAATCCTCGATTTAAATCCGGAACAGGCACGCGAATTAGCTCAAAAAGCTAAAGAAATAGGTCTTTTAGATGTTTATAGCATGGGGGGAGTGACCCAAATTTCTTTTCCAAGGCTCCGTGAAATATTCCCAGGTAAACTATAATTATGAGTGAGATTCAAAATCTAATTCAAAACTATGAAAGGCATATTGCGTTGCCATGGAAAGCGGAGCTTCCCGGTGCGCAGAAAATAGTTTTTGTTATTTATCATCCTCAAGAGGAGCGAAATCTTCGGGGGAAAATGAGGGACTTTGAATCTTCCACCCGGTTGGCAAAACATGCTTGGCACGAGTGCGATATGACCCATTTCCTTCCGAAATGGATCGAGGCGCAACATAAAGAGCAAAAAGAGCTTTATGGGGATAAAAGCACACTTAACTACCACACAGACTTTGATTCTCTTCTTATAGCAGCGGATGAGATTCAGGAGGACCTTTGTTCTGATTTGACCGAAAGACTTCAAGACACAAACGTAACAGAAAACGATGTTGTTGCTGTTTATGGGGTTGCGGGTCTTTTCGATATTCTTCATACGACGACCGTTCTTAAAAAAGTTGAAGATTCAATTCGTGGTAGACTGCTCCTGTTTTTCCCTGGCTACTATAAAGGTGGTCAGTATCGGTTTATGGATGCACGCGATGGCTTCAACTATTTAGGCGTACCTATTACCCGTGAGGCCAGTTACATGCCATCTTATGAGTAAAAAAACAAACACCCTAGTCCCGCTTCGAGAGCTGTTCCTGCGTGATCCGGGCGACATCTCGCTGCCCAATAATGGAGTTTCTAAAGTCGAGGAACTTTCCCGAAAGCAACAAAAGGGAATCGATGTCCTGCGTTTTGAGATGGAAACCTTTGTATGCGAGGGAGCCTACGAGCGCGGTCTAACCCAGGTCATGGGGGGATTTCTTGGGGCGCTTGGACAACCGGAGCAAAAAGCTGCTTGGATCAGTGGCTTCTTTGGAAGTGGAAAATCTCATCTAGTGAAAATGTTGCGATATCTGTGGGATGACTACCGGTTTCCAGATGGGGCTACTGCTCGATCTGTTGTAAAACTGCCCGGCTCGGTTCGTGATCTATTCGTTGAGCTGACTACCCGGGCTAAGCCGTATGGGGGGGTTCAGGCTGTATCGGGAACCTTGGGCAGTGGAAGCGACCTTAATATTCGGACTGCTTTTCTGCAGATTCTCTTTCGAGGGATGGGCCTTCCGGAAAAATACCCTGCCGCCAGATTCCTCCTAGATATGAGAGAGAGAGGGCATGAAAAAGAACTGCTAGCTACTCTCGCTAAAAAGGTTACTGATCCAACCGCAGAAATTAATAATCGGCTTTATATGTCCGTTCCGCTCTCCGAGGCGATTCTAAAAATCGAACCTAAATACAAAGATGAAAAACACGTTCAAGAAATGCTAAAGAGCCAATACCCGGCTCAAATATACCCGACTATTGATGATGTGATTAAAACGACCAGAGATGTCTTTCAAAAAGACGGGCAACTTCCTTTGGTGCTAATTGTCGCGGACGAAATCCAGCAATTCGTTGGACAAAATCTGCAAAAGATATCGGATATACAGGAAATAGCTGAGAATATTTGTACGCGCCTAGACAGCCGTGTTTTATTGGTAGGAACCGGTCAAGAAGCGCTCACGACAACACAAAATCTAGGCCGCCTGCAGGCACGTTTTGCCATTCGCGTGGGCTTGTCGAATGCGGATGTTGAGTGCGTCCTTAGAAAAACCGTACTGGCTAAAAAACCAAACCAAGAAAAAACAATTGAGAACGTGCTAGATCAGCACGCTGGAGAAATCGGGCGTCATTTGCAAAGCACACGACTATCGATGCAGGAACAGGATCGAGAGGTGCTTGTAAGTGATTATCCTATCCTGCCAACTCGCAGAAAGTTCTGGGAGAAAGTATTGCGTACAGTAGACACAACTCAGGCTTCCTCACAGTTACGAACACAACTCAGGATCGCTTACGAGGCTCTTAAAGAAAACGCTTCGCAGAACCTGGGATACGTTATTCCCGGAGACTTTATTTATGACAAGATTCAGACTGATCTCCGCAACCAAGGCCGCTTGAGGCAGGAATTCTACGAGATAATCGAAAAACAGTTAAAAAAGGGTGCCGATGGAAAACTCCGGAGGCGTATTGCTTCCTTAATCTTTCTGATTGGGGAGTTGCCTCGTGAAAAAGGGGCTGACGATGGAGTTAGAGCTACGCCTGATAATCTTGCCGACTTACTTGTTGAGGATCTTGAAAAAGATCCTGCTGTTTTGCGTGAAAGAATTCCCGGTCTTCTAGACGCGATGCACAAGGAAGGTGACCTGATGCTCGTTGGGAATGAGTATCTACTTCAAACCCAAGAGGGAGCTAGTTGGAATACGTTCTTTGACAAGAAGCTCATTGAGCTCAAAAGCAAAGCTCAAGATCTTGCAGCCATTCGTGAAGAAACACTCGCGAATGCTCTACTTGAAGAAATGGAAAACCTCTCCGTTACTCAGGGGGCTTCTAAGACAAGTCGCCAGATCGCAATTGTCACCGGGGATCAGGCTCCACAAGAAAATACAGATCAAATACCTCTTTGGGTTAGGAATGGATGGAATGCGCAAGAGAAAGATGTTGTTTCGTCAGCGCAAGCTGCGGGGATCACTTCTCCTACCGTTTTCGTGTATTTGCCCACCGATCAGAGAAAGACAGACAGCCTTCACGAAGCCATCGCGACAAGAAAGGCTGCCCAAGCAACTCTTGAAAATCGTGGCCATGTAACGACTTCGGAAGCTATTTCTGCAAAAAGATCGATAGAGAGTCGCTCTATCCAAGCAGAAGAGGAAATTAAGAAAAACATTCGTGTGATTCTTGAGAACGCAAAAGTTCTGAATGGCGGAGGGCAGGAAGCAAATGGAGTTACTTTACTCGATCGAGTTAAAGAAGCGGCTGAAACAGGTGCTGCTCGGCTTTATCAGCGATTCCATGATGCTGACCATACGGGTTGGCCTATGGCTAGGACACGGGCAATCGGTGGCGACGTGGGTGCCCTGCAGGCCGTAGGCCATAGAGGTGATGTAAAAACGCACACTGTTTGCAGCGAAATCCGCTCTTTTGTGCAGGCCGGAAAAAAAGGGAAGGATGTCAGAGAAAAATTTACCAAAACCCCGTATGGTTGGCCCCGGGACACAATCGACGGAGCCTTGATTGTGTTAATGTTAGCTGGAGAGCTGAGGGCAACATTAAATCACAAGCCGGTTACCGTTAGGGAGCTACCTCAAAATCAAATCGGACAAGCCAACTTTTACGTGGACCATCCTCCTCTTGATATGGGGCAGAGGATGGAGTTGAAGGTATTATTCAACATCCTGAACGTAAATTGTCCTGTGGGTAAAGAAGATGAAGCTGCTGGGATCTTCCTGGATGCTGCCCTAGCAACTTCTGAAAAAGCCGGAGGAGAAGCGCCACTCCCGGAGAAGCCAGCTGTACAGTATATTCGTGAACTTCAGGCTCTGAGCGGGAATCAGCAACTTTCCCAAATCCTGCTAAAGAAAGACGATCTTAAAAAAGATCTAGAGGAGTGGAAGCGCCGGTCGGAAGCCATTCAGAAAAAACTTCCAGCGTGGAGGGAGCTAAATGCTTTGTTAGATCTTTCTGCAGGACTCTCAGATTTATTTCAAAGAAGAGAACAGGTGGAATCCATTTTGGATGAGCGGCGATTACTTGCGGATCCTGATGTGATCCCAGAACTATCTTCTAACTTGGTCGATGCCCTGCGGAAGGCCTTGCAGCGTACTCGCACAAGTTTGGAGTCTGCTCATGCAACCGAAAAAGCTGACCTGGAAAAAAACAGTGCCTGGCAAAAAACTCCTGAGGAACAGAAAAAGATATTACAACAAAAGTATGGTCTTAGCCTAGATCCAGCGCCGGCACTTGGTTCATCGGAAGATGTTCAACATGCCTTGAAGACAAGAACGCTGGATGCCCGCGACTTGGAGGTCAGTGCGCTGCCTGAGAAATTTAGGGCATCAGCCGCAGAAGCTGCGCAGCTTTTGGAGCCAAAAATTAGGCGTATTAAATTGCCTTCCGGGAGCTTTAAGTCTGAGGCTGATATTGAAAAGTGGATATCCGACGTTGAAGTGCTTCTGAAACAAGAGGTTAAAAAAGGGCCGATCATGCTATGAGCAACTTGCCAGCTATTCCTACTTTCCAATTGAGTGGCAATTGTGTTGCGCCTTATTCTGTAAATCCATCATGGAATACAGATAATCCGTTATGTCCGAAATCTGCATCCCCCTTAAAACGGCCACTGAAATTCTCCGGGCAATCCAGGATGAACGTTATGAGATTCAAGGGCTTAGGGCTGAGGCAGGGGATGGACCTTCTGGATCGGACACATGGTACTTTTTTCATGTCGAGGGCGGGAACCCCGAGATGTGTATTAAAAAACTACAGCAGCACTTGGGCAATAACCGCGCCTTTTGGCAGAAATACGATGATCGAGGAAAGATTCTTAACGCGCATTGGCATGGGAGCATCCGTTATTACGAAAACGACGATCGAATCCAAAATCATATCTATTCAGAAGTCGTCCTCCAAGAAGACAGCATCTTTCTCCGTTTCCACAAACTCCGCCGACGCCAAATATATACACAGGAACGCAAACGATGAGTGATTCCGCAAAAAACTGCCCAACATGCGGGAAACAGGAGTATCGCAAGGTTAAGGAAGATTATATTTTCGAACTGCAGGACGGAAATGAACTAAAGATTCCAGATCTCGAGTTTTCAAAATGCGCAGCTTGCGGCGAAACAGGTATTCCTCCGGGCTCCATGCGAAAGATCCGCGAAATGGTAGCTGAGCTCACTGAGCAAATCTCCCCTGAGGAGTTGGAGAAAATCCGTGAGGAACTGGATATTCAGAACCAAGACGATATGAGTGAAATTCTTGGTCTTGGGGCGAAAACCTATGGTCGTTGGGAGCGGGGGACGCAGCAGATCAGTAGATCTATGGGATACTACCTTCGAATTCTAAGGCATTTCCCGGAAGTCTTTGCCTGGCTGAAAAACCGTGGCTGGAAAAATACAGACCAACAGGAAGGTATGATCAGTGGGCCGAGAGTTAGATTTAGCGGCGACAGCCCGTTGCACGTATCGCCTGGAGGACTTAAGCCTCAGGAAAGTATATCCTATAATCCTTGCTTTATTTGGGGCGGGGCAGGGAAAAACTAAATGAAACCTTTTTGGGTCACTTTTTACTCCTACAAAGGTGGAGTTGGACGAACCATGGCAATGGCCAATGTGGCTGCTTTGCTAGCAAGAAAAGGTCGCAAAGTTGTAATGCTCGATTTCGACTTGGAAGCGCCCGGATTGGATAGTTTTGAAGAGTTTAAGCCTGCCCATGAGAAACCTGGAGTTGTTGAATTTGTTCAGAAATATCAAAAGACTAAGACATTGCCGCCTTTAGAGAACTACATCTTCGAATGTCCCCTGGAGGAGGCTATTAGTGTAAATTGGTGGCGAAAGGCGGGGCGAGACACGGGGGAAGTCATTGGAGAGCTGCGGGGCCGCGTTTGGTTAATGCCGGCAGGCAGAAAAGACCAAAAATACAATCATGATCTAGCCCAGATTAATTGGCCTGCCCTTTACGAAAACAATGAAAGCGGAAGATTTGTAGAGGCTTGGAAAAAAAGCATTGAGGAAAAGTATTCCCCAGATTACGTGCTAGTGGATTCCAGAACTGGCCTCACAGATGTCGGCGGCATTTGTACGGGTCACTTGGCTGATCTGGTTGTTCTTTTATCAGGACTGAATCGACAAAACGTCGATGGAGTAAAAAAGGTCTATGACACGCTAAGAGGTCTGCCGCCGGAGCACGCCCCAGATCTGTTGCCTGTGTTGACCCCCGTTCCCACGGGTATTTTTAAGGAAATCAACAAAGGCAAGATCAAGGGTGACATAAGCATGGCCGGAGCTGGAAAAATCTCGGAAATAGCTGCCTTGTTTGGAGCACCGGCAAACCCGTTAACTATTCCATACGAACCTTACGCGGCGTTGTACGAACGTCTTTACGTTCTGACGAATAACTTTCCGTTACTTAATCAAAGTTACAAAAATCTTCTTCAAGCCATTATTGAATGCAATCCGGAAGGAATCGATAACCTAAGAGAGCAGATACGATCTGTAATTCTAACTGGGTCTGAGCGACATCAACTTCATCTGTATAATAACTTGAAGTCGAATGATAGTAATCCAAGCAGTGATACTGAATTCGGCCTTTATCTTTTAGAGCGGAGCTTAGGACGAAGAGACTCTGCGGAAGTTCATGCACTAAAAGCTGTTGAAGCTGACCCAAGAAACAACGAAGCATTTACTACTTTAATAAAAGCTTATTACGCTACAAATGACTTTCAAAAGATTGCAGATATTTGCGATAAGCGACTGTCGCTAGGGAAATCCAAATTACAAAAAGAGGACACTGTTTCACGAGCCCCGCTGTCAAAAGCAGACCAGTTGGGAACATACTTTGAGTTGGCTAGGGCCTACATGGCCATGGCAAATCAGCTCAGTAGCTCTGAACAGAAAAATGCTATTGAGCAGCGTCATCTTCTGTTGGGTCTTGTCAAAGACCTAATACTTTTAATCGATGTGGAGCGAGAGAAGGAAGATATAACATTACCCTCAGGATCCAACTTTAGCCTTCAGATAATCTTGATCGAAGCAGAGCGTAGACGGCAAATTGGCAGCAAAAACATCGTGATCACCGTAAGCAAAAAAGATCTGCAGGACAATCTTCTCGACTTTACCTTTTATAAATCTTTTCTAGGGGGGCTCGCACCCACTGCTGTTGAAATGATATTTGGTAAAAAGAGGGTGTCAGAACCTATTATTTCAAAAGAATCGCATTTATCCCTTCAAGATCTTCAGGCTGCTTACTTAGGCTTTGCACTGTTTGGTGAATATGAATATAGCCTTCAAGCTCTCGAGGCTGCTGACCATAAAATAGAAAAGGCCCCAAAGATTGGTGAGGCATTTAGCCTTCGTCAGTTTTGTCCAATCTTTCTTGAGGATCTTAAAAAAGAAATCGCACTTTGCCGGGCTATGTTGGATGAGAAAAAGCTGTGGGATGGGATGCCGATCGATTCCATTCAGTTGTCCGAATAACGTATGTTGCCCAAACCCCTTTCGCAGGAGTTTCGTCGCCTTTTACAAAAAGCTGTTTTAAAAGCACGTGCTGTTGCTGAAAGAGGGGCCCGGGCGTCTCTCGAATCTTTAGCGGTTCATGAGGCAGATCCTTACAAAACCCTTCGCCCGGAGCAAAAGGAGCTGCGCAGGGAGCTGATTGCTTTGTCTAAGCAACTTGGGGACGACGAAGATCCAAGAAAAAGGGGTAGTCTTAAGATCGATCACCTCTCTGAGAAGTTGGCCTACCAGGCCTGGCATCGGCTCTTTTTCGCACGACTCCTTTTAGAGAATAAATTACTAGTTCATCCCAAACATGGGGTGGAGCTTAACTTTGAAGAGCTTCAGCACTTTGCACATGAGGATAAGACTGGCCTGACCGATCCTTGGAAGGTTGCGAGTGACTTCACCGTGCAGCTCTTGCCCGGCGTCTTTCCACCAGACGATCCGTCAAATCATGTAGATATTCCTGCCCGGGAGGCACAGGAACTCCGCAGGATCCTTACGGATCTGCCCATCGATGTCTTCTTGGGCGGAGATACCTTGGGGTGGAATTATCAATATTGGCAGGAGGAGCGGAAACAGGAGATTAATGATTCAGGGGTGAAGATTGGGCAAGAAGAGCTATCACCGGTTACTCAGCTCTTTACTGAAGATTACATGATCGATTTTCTCCATCACAATACCCTGGGAGCGTGGTGGGCAGGTAAGAAGTTTCCGAACGGGATCGATGCCACAGATGAAGTTGCATGCCGGCAACAGGTGCAAGTGGGGGATGTGGAGTGGAAATACCTTCGATTTATTCAGGACGAAAAAACTAAAAAATGGAAACCAGCAGCAGGTGTTTTTGAGGGCTGGCCTAAAGCTGCGAAAGAAATCAAGTATCTGGATCCATGCATGGGGAGTGGGCATTTTATTGTTTTTGCCCTGCCCATTCTGGTGGCCATGAGGCAAGAGGAGGAAAAACTATCTGTCGGAGAGGCAGTTGACGCGGTGATCCGGGAGAATCTCTACGGCTTAGAGCTAGACCCGAGGTGTACGCAGATAGCTGCCTTCCATCTGGCTTGGACGGCATGGATGATGGCGGGATACCGGCCACACCCGGAGTTGAATCTAGCGTGTTGTGGGTTGGCTCTGCATGGGAAAAAAGAGGCCTGGGAAAAACTGGGAGGTAAAGATACCCGGCTGCAGGCGGCCATGGGGAAGATGTATGATCTATTTAAGGATGCTCCTGTTTTAGGAAGTTTGATTAACCCTCGGAAGCAGGCGGGGAATTTAATTGAGGCAGAGTTTCACGAAATTCAGCCGCTCTTAAGTAAAGCTCTGGCGAAAGAGGAAGTTAAAAAGGACGAGAACTTGGCTCAAATGGGATTGGTAGCAAAAGGCAATGCCAAGGCGGCAGAAATTCTTGCAGGCCGGTTCACGCTGGTCGCCACCAACGTGCCTTACCTTAAACGAGGGAAACAAAGCGAAGAGCTACAGGAGTATTGCGAGCGTGTTCACACGGAAGCTAAATCCGACCTTGCCGCTTGCTTCATCGAACGGTGTATAGACTTCTCCTGCCTAGGCGGAAGCACTGCGCTTGTGACGCCACAAAGCTGGTTGTTTTTGGGAACGTATAAATCGCTTAGGAAGACCTTACTCCAAACGCCTACATGGAATTGCGTTGCACGGTTGGGCGCAGGTGCGTTTGGAACAATTTCAGGAGAGGTAGTCAACGTCGTGCTGTTTGCACTTAGCCGAACTACCTGCAACACCAGTGGTAGGTTTCTTGGCGTTGATGCAAGTTCCGTTGAAGCGGTCGCCGAAAAGGCGTCGTTTCTCAAAGTTGGCGCTACCACTCAAGTCAATCAGCATGAGCAGCTAAAAAATCCTGACTGCCGGGTTGTGTTCGCGGAGTTGGGGAACATTGTGTTACTAGAATCTTACGCTGAGTCCCTCAAAGGGATCACGACTGGCGACGACTATAAATATCGCCGCGTCTTTTGGGAAATGCCCAGTATGGTTTCCGAATGGGTGTTTCAGCAAAGCACCACCATTAACACGCAAGTGTATTCCGGAAACGAAAGCATCATCTGGCTGGCTCAGATGACGACGCCATATATTCAGCCAGGCGTATATCTTAGGGCTCGTGAAGCCTGGGGTAAGAGTGGAGTAATGGTTAGCCAAATGGGGGAATTGCCGGCGGCTCTATATTTGGGCACTGCGTTCGATACAAATGCTGGAGCAATTATTCCCAAAGACTCTAGGAATCTAGCGGCCATCTGGTCCTATTGTTCTTCCATTTTATTCAATGAGGCAGTTCGCGAAATTGACCAAAGTTTGAAGGTAACCAACGCGACTCTTGCCAAGATTCCCTTCGACCTGGCGCACTGGCAGAAGGTGGCGGCGGAGAAATATCCGGACGGATTGCCGAAGCCTTTTTCCAGCGACCCGACGCAATGGCTGTTCAACGGCCACCCTGCCGGAGCAGACCAGCCGTTGCATGTCGCCGTGGCCCGCTTGCTCGGCTACCAGTGGCCGCGCCAAACCGGTTCAAGTTTCCCTGATTGCCCGGCCCTCGGCCCGGATGGTCTCGAAAAGCATCAAGATAACGACGGTATAGTTTGCCTGAACCCCATTAGTGGAGAAGCTCCAGCAGCTGATCGCTTGCAAAGCCTGTTGTCAGATGCTTACGGAAAAGACTGGAAGGCAACAATCCTTAAAACACTTTTAGAAAAAGAGGGGTTTGAGACGACTGAAGATTGGCTTCGGAACAAGTTCTTTGAATCCCATTGCGCTCTTTTCCACCGTCGGCCATTCATTTGGCAGATCTGGGACGGGAAAAAAGACGGATTTAGCGCCTTGGTCAACTACCATAAGCTGAATAAGGCAAATCTGGAGAAGTTAACCTACGTTTACCTTGGTGACTGGATTAAGAGACAGGAGCAAGATGAAAACCAGGGGAAAGCTGGAGCTACTGGGAAAAAAGAGGCTGCCATCGAGCTGCAAAATAAACTGAAGCTGATTATTGAGGGGGAGGCCCCTTACGATATCTTTGTTCGGTGGAAGCCGCTGCCCCAGCAGGCTATGGGCTGGAATCCGGACCTAAACGATGGCGTCCGTTTAAATATCCGGCCGTTCGTGGAAGCAGCTATTTTAAGAAAGGATCCCAAAGTTAAATGGGATAAAGATCGCGGCACCGAACCGATGCGGGATAAGGGTGAATTCCCTTGGTTCTGGAATGAAAAAGAGCCTGGAACAGATCCAGTCGCTGAAAAAACTTTCTCCGGACGCCGATGGAACTGTGTTCACCTGACTCTGCAAAGGAAAAAAGAATCTATAAAAGGTGGCAATGAATCATCGGTCACGTTGAGGTCAAGAGGACTCCCGCCGCAGGAACAATCATTAAAGTTTGAGTAAAATGACTAAAACATCCTCATCATCAGCTGCCTATCAGCCGAAGGCAAAGACGCCACCTAAGTCCAAAAAGGGTCAAGCCAACCTGGCTGGAGCGCTTATCGAAAAGCTGCGAGCAGCTGCCAAGGAGCATATCAAAGGAAACACTTCGGAACCATGCGCTCTTGTGTGGCCAGATAAAGGTGGGCAATGGGCTACAGTAGTTGAAAAGATCCAAGGAGATTGCGACGAGCTCTTTGTTCTAGGCGATTACTGTCCTGAAAAAAGAAAAGGCCCTGCCATGTGGCTAAGGGCGGTGGAAGCTCGAACAGTTCCTGAATCACCCAAAAAAGGCCTGCCACCAATATTTTACCTGCCCGGAATAGGGCATGATGATCTTAAGGATCTAATGAATCTCCAAAGAGAGTTGACACCTATCCTAGATCTTCTTTTTCGAGGTTCCGCATGGGTACACCCCGGGACAGGAAGGGATTGGCTCCCAGATGCTTTTCTTCGCGATGCCACCCACGGTTTCGGACTGGAGGTTGAATCGAATGAAAAAACGATTGAAGCCTTAAACAGAACCTTGCCAGCTCTTGTAGATCTTTCTTTAGAAGTACTTGCAAAAGAGAGAATCGATGAGCGGTATCTCAACGGTCTTTTAAGTGGCGATACAGAATCTGAAATTATCCGTTGGATGAATAATCCGGCAGCCTGGAAGAAACAGAAGACTAAGGAAGAGCGGGAGGCTTTCCGTCAAGAGTGCCAGCGCCAGTATCATTTTGATCCTGATAAGTCCAGCGCCTTGGCGGCTGCTGAGCTAATGTGCCAACGCGAAGGGCCGTGGGAGCTTGTTTGGAGTCGTTTTGAAGACTCGGCGGTTAACTATCCGGAGCTGGTTAAGATTGTTATGAAGGTCACGCCACAAGAAGGAATGATGTTTGGGCAGAGTGACTCGTATTGGAAACTGCAGGAAGAGGCAAACGAATCACTCCTTGGGGAGCTTAAAAGAGTTTCCAAGATTGAGGCGCACACTGCTACCGAGGAAATCCAAAAGCTCGCAGAGAAGCACGGGAAGCGAGCCGATAGTATCTGGGGAAGGCTCGACCGTTTGAAAATCGTGAATGCCATCCAAAGTTTAGCTGAGATGGCTCAGCGTTGTCTTAGCCCTTTGGCGGCTGGTACGCTAGAGGATCTTGCAAAACTCTACATTGAAGAGGGATGGAAAACCGATTGGTTAGCTCTCGAGGCAGTAAAAGACGGTCAAGAGCCTAAGTATCAGGAGTCGGTACAGTTAGCGGTCCATAACATCTACGGGCATTGGCTCGATCAAAGTGCCAGGAACCTGCAAAAACTTTTAGAAAAAACAGGAAAGGTGCCTCGTTCTTCATGGTCGAGCGGAACGGTAGAGGCTGGGACAGTGGTCTTATTTGCTGATGGGTTGCGTATGGATCTGGCTAAAAAGCTTCAAGAGAAAATGGCGGATCAACTGGAAGGTCAGTTGGAGTATGATTGGGCAGCTTTGCCTACAATTACGTCTACCGCAAAGCCAGCCTTAACACCTATTGCAGATTCGCTCTTGGGGGGGGATGAAGCTGAGGAGTATCAGGTAGTCTTCCGGGAAAAGCGGCAGGTGTGGAGTCAGGACCGCTTTGTTAAAGCTATGGAGCAAAAAGGATTTCAATTTCTGAAGCCCAGAGAAGCAGGAGATTCACAGGGACGTGCTTGGACTGAGATAGGAACGATTGATAAGGATGGGCATGACGATGGTTGGAGGCTGGCGTTACGGATCGATGAGGAGCTGGAGCATATTCAAGCCCGAATCCAGTCGCTGATTGAGGCGGGTTGGAGCCAGGTCATCGTGGTGACAGATCACGGATGGTTATGGGATCCCAAGGAGTTGCCTAAGGTAGAGCTGCCTAAGTATCTGGTGGCGAATCGGCGTGGCAGGTGTGCCTGGATGAAGAGTCAGAACGAATCAGATCTCCCTCAAAGCAAGTGGTATTGGAATGAAGAAGCTAGGGTCTGTTATCCCTTCGGGGCTGCATGCTTTAAGGCAGGTCTAAACTACGCGCATGGTGGTTTATCAATCCAGGAGATGGTTGTTCCAAGGTTAACATTCCGGGCGATGGCCCGCAGGGGTAGTGGAGGCATTCTTTCGATCAAATGGGTGGGATTAAGGTGTCAGGTGGTCGTAAGTGAGGGTATGGCGGGAAGAGAGATGGACATACGCCGTCAAGACGCTGATGCTAGTTCTTCCATGGTGGAGGGGCGCAAGCCAAGGGTAGTTTCCGAAAAGGGTGGTTGTTCACTCCCCGTTGAGGACACATCTTGGGAAGGGAAAGAGGCCGTTGTGGTGTTACTTTCCTCCCAGGGAGATGTTTTGGCCAGGCAGGTAACAAAAATTGGAGGATAAGTGATATGCCGATCGAACTCGACGAGATTGATAAATTAGCCGCGAAAGGATTTGAGGGAGTAACAGTCCGGAAGGATTTAATCCGGACCTTTAAAGGGCAATATCCTGTTCCTACCTATGTAGCCGAGTTTCTCTTGGGACGATATTGCTCGTCGATTGATGAATCAGAGATACGGGATGGTCTGCAGATTGTGGAGAGACAACTCTCTGAGCGAACTGTGAGAGCTGGAGAGCAGGAGCTATTCAAAGCGCGAGCTAGAGAGAAGGGGTCGATTAAGCTGATTGATTTAATATCTGTACGGCTTGATTCCGATGATGACGAATTTGTCGCCACTTTACCAAGTCTTCAGCTCAGAGACGTCCGGATTGGCTCCGACCTTGTGCAGCAACATGAGCGGATGTTGACGGGTGGATTTTATGCGGAAATTGAGCTGACCTATGATCCGATTATCGCTCAAGAATCGAGCGGTCGAGCCTTTGGTGTGGCTAGTTTAAGAGAAATTCAGGTTTCGATGAGAGACGTTCTGGCGACGCTTTATCGTGGCCGTGAAATGTTCGATTTTGAGCAGTGGAAAATCTTCCTGCTTCGAAGTATTGGCATTGAAGGAGAAAAACTAAGTCCTCGAAGTCGGGATGTTATGCTGCTGCGAATGCTTCCTCTTGTGGAGCGGAACTACAACGCGGTTGAGCTCGGCCCTCGTGGAACAGGGAAGAGCCATCTTTTCCAACAAGTCTCTCCATATTCCCACCTAATTTCCGGTGGGAAGGCCACGGTCGCTAAAATGTTTGTCAACAATTCCAACGGGCAAAGAGGCCTTGTCTGTATGTATGACGCTATTTGTTTCGATGAAGTTTCTGGTGTCTCTTTCGATCAAAAAGACGGCGTAAATATCATGAAGGGGTACATGGAGTCCGGGGAGTTTAGCCGAGGCAGAGAAAGCATTCGGGCCGAAGGAAGTATTGTGATGGTCGGGAACTTTGATGTGGATGTTCAGCATCAGCAAAAAGTTGGGCACCTATTTGGCCCTTTGCCCCCCGAAATGCGCGATGACACCGCCTTTATGGATCGTATTCATGCCTATATCCCGGGTTGGGATTTGCCGAAAGTCTCGAAAGAGATATTAACAGATCACCTTGGTCTGGTGAGCGATTTTCTTTCAGAGTGTTGGAATCAGTTGCGAAAACAAAGCCGACAGGCTGTGGTGCAGGGGAGAGTTCATTTTGGAGGTGCTCTGAGCGGGCGTGATACTGGGGCCTGTCTGCGAACTATAAGTGGGCTTATCAAGCTCATGTATCCCAATCCAACAACTCCCGTTCCGGATGAAGTATTGGAGTGGGCAGTGAAACTTGCATTAGAATCAAGGCGAAGAGTAAAGGAGCAGCAAAAAAGAATTGGTTCTATTGAATTTAGAAATACGCATTTCAGCTATATCTTGGGGGATCAAGGCGTAGAGACATTTGTTAGTACACCAGAATTGGCAAGTGAAGAAGGGATTGGAGCTGATCCTTTGCCGCCCGGGCAAGTCTACGTGCTTTCACCTGGCGCCGACCAAGAAAACCCGGGTCTGTATAAAATAGATGTGACGATAGGACCGGGCGGCAGCGTCAGGATTGTAAATACCCCAACGCCTGCACCGTTTAGGGAAGCCGTAAGATGTGCTGAACAGAATTTGCTTAGTCATGCTCGTAAGCTTGTGGGAGATAGAAACCCGCGCCAATACGACTTTACAGTGCAGTTACTTGCGTTGGATTCCTCAAAAAGCGGAGCCAATACCGGTGTTGGATCCTTGATTGCTCTCTGTTCGGCCCTTTTGCAAAAAAGCCTAAAAGGGGGCCTTATTGTGGCAGGAAACATAAACTTAGGAGGTTCGATTGAACCGCTTTACAACCCTGTCAACATTGCTGAGCTAGCAATCGAAAAAGGGGCTACTACGCTTTTAGTTCCTGTAAGTGCACGCAAGCAAATGATTGATCTGCCAGATACCCAAGCTACTAAAATCAACGTGACATTTTATAGTGACGCACAAGATGCACTTGTGAAAGCACTTATAGAATAAAGAAACGATGGCTAAGCGTAGAAAGTTTTCTGGCCCTCCCCCAAAAAAGAAGGACAGGGGATTTGGCATGAAAGAGCTGCGGCTCGGAATGAAGCGAATCCGAAAAAACTGGGAATTCCTTAACCGACCAGCAAGTAACTACCTAAAGGTTACGGATCGTGATGGAAGTATTTATATTGTCGAAAAGGACATGACATTAATCTACATCCAGCCTGATAAAAAAGAATACCGGGCATACAGTGACGGACGTAATACGTTCAGTGATCCATCAAGAAATATTGAGGAAAGAAACTTTATTGGAGATCCGGATTACGTTGAAAAGATATTTAGAAATAAGAAACTTATTAAATGAAATGATGGTTGGTTAGGTAAAACCAGGCCATCAAACATGGGGATCATGCTCGACCCCAAAACACCGACGTTTTGATCATTTAAGACTGGTTGAAGGTGGAAGGGGGCAGGTGGCACAGAAGAAAGGGATTAAGGGGTTAGGGGGATTTCGAAATTCGAAATTCGAAATTCGGAAAGGGGGGGATTGAGGAGGGTTCTCGCTCTGCCTGAAGAAGCCAAAAATGAAAATGGCATGGACTTAAACTGAGGTGGAACGGGGAATTCGTATCGGGTAGATTGTGGGGATGTTGAATGAGGTGGCCTTGGGGAGCTTGGGCGTGGCGGCGAAAGGCTGATCGGGGGCGGTCATGGAGCTTATGCCGTTCCTGGCAGATGCCGTGGGTGGGGAAGACCTGCTGGTTCGCGGGGCCGCGTTGGCGGCGGGTTTGTACCTTTTCTGGGTGATGACCCGGGCGGTGGTTTGGGGCATGTTGGTGCCGCGGCCGAAGCACCAGAGTATAGTTCGTTGGATCAGCCGCGCCGTTCATGTTCTTTTCCGCGGCATGGCCCATCGCGCGCGCAATTATGCGCAGCTAGACCAGTGCCTGGCGGCGCAGGGCCCGGTCAGTGCGTTGGTGTATCTGGCCATCACGTTCCTGATCTTCGTCGGCGTCTTTGGCCTATTGGAATACGGCCTGACGGGGTGCGCACCGATGGAGGCTCTCTATCGTGCCGGCTCGAGCCTAACGACGATCGGCGTGGTGAATGCCTCGGGCTTTCTCGCCCTGACGGTCATGTTCGTCGCAGCCTTCACGGGATCAACCATCATCGCGATCTTCATCGGCTTCCTCTTGACCTTTTTTTCGGCCTATACGGCCCGGGAGAGCTATATGACCAAGATCTCGCTGTTGGTGGGGGAGCCGGGGTGGGGGGCGGAGATGGTGGCGCGGGTGCATCGGTTGCAGACCGCCTGGTCGGACGGCGAAGTTAGCAGGTGTGCGGACTGGGTCTGCACGATGCGGATGAACCAGTACATTTTCCCGCTGCTCAACCATTTCCGCTCCCCGGTGCGCGACCGCCACTGGACGGTCACGCTGCTGGGCATCATGGATGGAGTCGCTCTCCAGGCCACGGTCATTGAGGGGAAGCTTTCGACGAGTACCGCCCGGCTGCTCGCGCAGGGGGCGCAAACGTTCCGCTCGCTGCGGGCGATTGAAATGTCCCGCATCGTCAGCACGGAGGGCGAGAACAGCATAGTGGGCTGGTTGTTTGAGGAGCAAATGATGGGCGCCCAGTCGAGTGGGGCGGTGCCGGACAGCGGCATTCAGCGCGCCGATTGGGACCAAGCGATGGACTTTCTCGCCGCCCAAGGCGTTCCGTTGCTCCCGGACCGGGAATCGTCATGGCGTGCCTTTAGCCGCATCCGTTCTTATTATTTCGAGCCAGCCTACTTTTTAGCCAAGCATCTGTCGGCGGTGAACGCCCCGTGGTCCGGGCAGCGGCATCCAGCCTTTGAGTTTCCCCGGGCGTTGCCGGAGCTGGCCCGGCGGTTTTTCACGTAAGGCTGAATTTACGGCTAGTAAAATTGAAGGGGGGGAGGAGGAGGGGGGGAGGGATTTTCGGAGGTGTGAATGTGAGAAAGAGGGAAGGTGTGAAGGTGAGAAGATGAGAAGGTAGAAAAGTTAAAAATGACCGAATCCTTTTGAGTTTTGAGCGGTTTGATATGGGATGGGGAGTGATCTTGTTGAAGGAATCGCATGAAGGTAAGGGATATGCTGAAAAAGCTTATGGATGATGGGTGGTTTTTGGCCCGAACCAAGGGGAGCCATCGCCAGTACAAGCATCCGACCAAGAAGGGTCTGGTGACAGTGGCGGGTCATCCTAGTGACGATCTTGCCCCCGGGACCCAAAATAGTATCTTCAAGCAGTCGGGTCTTAAACAACCATGAGCCGTTATCTCATCATCCTAGAGCCATCGGAGA
>Ga0214917_10002062_pt1 | contig 25072 bp, 21 predicted proteins | sample LL_1208_BB_MetaG_FD_177983 | JGI IMG/M metagenome (GOLD analysis project Ga0214917, IMG submission 177983) | Freshwater microbial communities from Lake Lanier, Atlanta, Georgia, United States - LL_1208_BB | ecosystem: Environmental > Aquatic > Freshwater > Lake | place: USA: Georgia | collected...
TTTTAAAAGATAAAAATTCCCAGAAGAATTTTCCAGTTGAGGAAAAAAACGCAGAAAAAAGAAGGAGCGTCTGATTTAAAAAGGCTATTGATATTTCTGAAAAGTGGTTTCCACTTTCTGCAAGCAAAAAGTTAAATGGGTTCATTTGCTTTCTGCAACAAAATAAAAGGCCTTATTGCTTAATAAATTTTCCAATCCATCTGCTGCCGTCTATCATTTTCACCTGTAAAATATAAATACTTTTTTGCATTTCTCCGACGGGCATGCTTACTTCCTTGGTTGAGAAAACGGCTGCTTTTAATTTTTGGCCTTGAATATTAAGGATTTCAACTGTTTCAATAGATTTTTCTGATTTTATCACAATTATATCGCTGGACGGATTAGGAAAAATCTGTACCATCGATTCATTATTCATTGGTTTTTCTACTGCTGTTGTAGCACATTGTAGTTCATTTACATATTTCCAGATATTGTCATTAAGTAAAAATGGAACTGGCAGATTATCTGGAGCCTCCCCCATTCTTACCATTACCATCTGCTGACCTGGAATCACGTTTAAAAACTGTCCATCTTTGCCCATGGCTACAAACATTTCAGCAGGAGCATTTGGGTTTAAATATCCCGGAAACACTGTTTGCGAAGTCGGAAGCATATAAGATTGTTTACCATTCAGCCACCATAAATAACCGTATGACTTATTTAAAGATTGTGAAGGACTCACCATTTGTTTAAAATATATGCTGTCTGCCATAATTTGGTTTTCACCCCATTTTCCTTTATTTAACATCAATAACCCGAATCTTGCCATACTTCTTGCTGTGCTGAAATATACATTATTGTAACCCACAGGAATAAATGACCCGGTCATTCCAATTGGGGTTTTTAATTTTTGTGTTGTGTAATTATTCAGCGTTTGACCCGTTGCCTTTTCAATAACTCTGTCCAGCAAGGTATATGGTCCATTATGATAAGCCCATCTGTCCCCAGCATCAGCCTTGTATATTAAGCAAGTGTCAATAGTGCAAAAATGATCCAGCACCTTATCATCAAGACCAGAATTCATGGATAACTGGTGTTTAATTGTAATCTTTTCCTCTTGTTTAGGGGTACAATCTGTCCAGCCTTTACCCAGATAGGTTGAAGTAGTGTCATCTAAGGACAAAAAGCCTTCCTGTTGCGCCATACCTACCATGAAGGAAGTTATTGTTTTACCTGCCGAAGCCCATTGCCAAGGAGTTAACTGAGTATGTGTACCAAAATACTTTTCCAGTACAATCTTTCCGTTTTTTAGTATTATAAATGCCCGTGTGTTGTTTGCCTCTAAAAAATCGTACAATCGGTCAATATTCGTTTGACAATACCCAAGCGTTTTTGGCGAAATGGTATCCCATGTACTTCCCGTTAATGGTGGGAAATAAAGTGATTGAGCGTTTAATGGCTGTAAAATGAAAATTGCTGAGATTAGAATAATAAAGTTTCGCATTTCTTGCTTTTTAATTTTAGACCAAAGCATGATCAAAAGGTTTATACAGAAGGATTTAATTCCTGCATTTTAAATGAAAACCCACAGATGAAATTATCAACAAAATGGCCATCAAAGCTTTGTTTAAAAGTCTTTTTAATTGCCCTTTTATCTAAAGGGAAGGATTTAAACTTTAAAGGTGGAGCTTTCAACTATAATTAGTCGAAGAAAAAGTATTTCCAATGTTTATGTCCTGTATTTCCTGAAGCATACCATCCCTGGCTTGCTTCTTCTTGTTCTGTGGGAAGCAGCCAAGATGTATGACTATAAACACTATTTTCATCTAACGGATTATAGACAACCCATTCTCTTGTCCCAAATCTGTCAAGAAGAAATCGAGGTTGTTCAAAATAAAGATTGTACCCTTTTCTATGAGGTGCATAAAAATATTTTTCAACTCCTACGACATCTGGAAAATAGTCTTTGTTTTGTGCTTGCAGCGTCAAAGGATAAGCACCACGCAAAGTTTTAAATTTTTCAATATCTCTTATAAATCGATTTGCATTTTCAATCGCTCGGTTTCTACTTAATTCAGTCAGAGGTTTTGCAAGTATTAATTGTAAAACCAAGGTAATAACGGGAACACCAATTAAGTAAAGAGGCAAAAAATCAAATTTGTTTCCTGTTGTTATTTTTAGCTTTTTTATCAGTGGTAGCAAAAGTGTTGCTATAATTATCCATATAAAAAGAATAACTATTCCAAATGATTTTCCAACACTTAAGGTAGCAAAAAGAGCTAGAATCAAGGTTATGAAAAAACTGACAATAATAGCTACCACAGCAAAACCAAAGCGGTATTTTGGCAATGCCAACCATAAAATACCAATAGGAACAAAGGAAAGTCCTATAAGACCGAACACCTGTATGATTGTTGAAATGGGTATTGCCAAGCGATCAAAATCTCCTTTTAAAAAAGGATATATCATTCCCAACAGCAGAATAGATATTAAAAAAATCATATATATAATATGTTTCACCCTATGATCATTTAATAATTTTATCTTTTTGAAATAGACACTGATACATAATTATCATGCTGGTAATTCCCATCCTTTTCTTTCTGCTTCTTTAATATACATATCTGCCTTTGGCAAGCCCTTTGCTTTCATATTTTCAGCATCCCAGTTTATTAAGACACCCCCCAAGCGAAGGGAAAGTACGCCTAATAGAGTAATTTCGGTAAGATGAGCACCATATTCAAAATGAGAACTTGCAGCAGGTCCCCCTTTAATTGCGTTAATCCAGTCCCGATGATGTCCCGCTGTTGGAGGTAATTTAAAGGTAGTTTCCACAGGATTAGAAAAATTAGATTCAGGAAAAATTTTAGGAATGGTCCCATTGCCTGTTACCATGATTCCTTTCTCTCCAATGTACATGGCACCGCGTCTTGAAAAGTTGAAATCTGCGGGAACCTGGGCTGGTTTTTTAGGATACAAGCCCCCCGAATACCATGTAACCTCAATAGATTCGTTTTCCTTTTTACCTGGAAAGCTGAAATATCCAATCTCACCATAAGGAATGATATCGGCATTACTAAATCCAGCCGGATGAACCTGTATTTTTTTTGGTAATCCAAGTTCTAATCCCCAGGTAGCGGCATCCAGATCATGACAACCAAAATCACCTAAGGCTCCCAGTCCAAATTCCCAAAAATCTCTCCAGGTAACAGGAGCATAGACCTCATTAAAAGGACGGTATGCCTTCGGGCCAATCCATAAATCCCAGTTTAACCCTTTTGGCATTGGCGATTCCATTGTTGGAACTTCCCTTAGACTGTTTGTCCACCTGGTTGCTGGAACCCAGGAATGAACCTCTCTGACATCGCCAATTACACCTGAACGAAGATATTCGACCGCATTCCTAATGGCAGGCGTACTATGCAGTTGATTACCCATTTGAGTTGCCAAGCCCGTCTTTTTTGCCATTTTTGAAACCTCGCGCGCCTCATGAATATTATGAGTCAGCGGTTTTTCACAATATACGTGTTTGCCTGCTTGCATGGACAAAATGGATACATAAGCATGTAAATGATCCGGAGTAGCGCAAAGGATTGCGTCCAAAGATTTTTCTTTAGAAAGCATTTCCCTAAAATCGGCATATTTGTTTACTTTTGAATAACCTGATTTTTCCTTATAATGATTTTCAACCATTTCAGTAACTGGCTCCAAACCTGCAAGGGTCTTATAATAAAAACGGTTTAAATCCCAATATTCAGCAGGATCCGCTATACAAGTGACCTGAACATCTTCCAGTTTAAATAAATCCTGCACATTTTCCTTTCCTTTTCCGCCAGCACCTACCAATCCAACGTTCACTTTATCACTTGGTGCTGTAAAACCTTTTCCTCCCAAAACATGCCTGGGAATAATCATAAAAGAAGCAGCTGCTGCCGCTGTGGTCATAAAGTTTCTTCTATTTATTTTTTTCATAACCTTTTATTTTTTAAAAATCCTTCTATAAGATAAATTAATCACTAAAAATAAGAATAACCTAATTTGTTTTGTACTTCCATGGCATAAATTTACTTGTATGATAAATAGGTCTTATATTTGGGTATATTTTTTAGTTATGAATTTAAAACACTGCCTTTTTATTTTAACATCTTTATTTATACCCCTGCTGCATTCATGTAAAAAGGAGAAAAAAAAAGAAGTCGTTCCTTCTGTTGTGGGCAGTGTTTATGTCAGATATTTAAATCCAGAAGGCTACTATACTGTTCAGGTTGAGTTCGGAGAGCAATTATCAGACAGTACTTTACAGAAACCCAACTGGAAATCAGTCCCAGCTTTCAATAACTTTTTATTACAGGAGAGACCTCGCTCAGTTTATACCCGATTTTATTCAGGAGAATTCCTGGCCTCTTATCAAAAAGAAATGAAAGTTGATTTAATACACTGCCCTAAAGGACTTCAAAAGATAAATCTTTTCCTTTCTCAGCCTAAAATATCAGTTAAGGGAGATAAATTAATTGCTTCAGCTGATTTTTTCTTTACCCTCGAGGACGAAAAGCTTGTTCAGTCAGAAGAGACCCTGGTTATTCTGTTAATCGATGAAAATCAACAGGCTGTAAATTTAGAAATTAAAGGACCACAACCAGACAATGAATTTATTATTCCTGCTGGATTCACAAATAATCTTAAAAAAGGGAAAATAGAATTTAATTTAATAAAAAAGAAGATTTATTCTTTAAAAGAAGGAAATAGCAAAATATTAATAAACTTAGAACACTATTCTCCCCCAATTATATTGGATTTACAATAAATATTTACATTATACCTAATATTTTAAATTGGATACAGACAAAAAAGGTCTGGTAAAATCCCTCTATTCCAAGTTGTTAATCTTATATTAGCGCCAATTTAACGATAACCAACCCATGCCTAAAGATTCTTCCATACATTCCGTATTAATTATCGGAAGTGGCCCTATTGTTATAGGTCAAGCTTGTGAATTTGATTATTCAGGATCTCAAGCTTCCCGTTCCCTGCGAGAAGAGGGTATTGAAGTTAGCTTGATCAATTCTAATCCGGCCACTATTATGACGGATAATATAACGGCAGATCATATTTATCTGCTGCCCTTAACTGCGGAAAGTATTATTCAAATACTGGAGGAGAGGAAAATTGATGCAGTACTTCCTACTATGGGAGGGCAAACTGCCTTGAATCTTGCAATTGAGATGGACAAGATGGGCATCTGGGAAAAGTATGGAGTAAGAATGATTGGTGTTGATGTGAACGCCATTGAATTGACAGAAAACCGGGAGGCATTTCGTCAACACATGATAAATATTGGCTTGTCTGTTGCACCCTCTTTCATTGCAAATTCATTTTTAGAAGGCAAAGAAGCGGCACAAAAAATTGGCTTTCCATTAGTTATAAGACCCTCTTACACTTTAGGGGGAACCGGAGGTGCCATTATCATGCAGGAAGTTGATTTTGACGCAGCTTTAAGACGTGGTTTAAATGCCTCTCCCTCTCATGAGGTCCTCGTTGAAAAAGCCGTTTTAGGATGGAAAGAATTCGAACTGGAACTTTTACGCGATCAAAATGATAATGTCGTTATCATTTGTACCGTTGAAAATTTAGATCCGATGGGCATTCACACAGGTGATTCCATAACGGTAGCACCCGCAATGACACTTTCTGACACCGCTTATCAGCAAATGAGGAATGAGGCTATTCTGGCCATGAGGTCTTTAGGAAATTTTTCGGGAGGATGTAATATTCAGTTTGCTCAGGATCCCGTTACAGAAAAATTAATTGTCATAGAAATAAATCCCAGGGTTTCCCGTTCTTCTGCCTTAGCTTCAAAGGCAACAGGATATCCTATTGCAAAAATTGCAGCAAAACTGGCTTTAGGTTATCATTTAAATGAACTAAAAAATCAGATAACCAAAACAACATCTGCTTATTTTGAACCAACACTTGACTACGTTATCGTAAAAATTCCACGGTGGAATTTTGATAAATTCCCTGGTGCTGATCATCGCTTAGGTTTACAAATGAAATCAGTAGGTGAGGTAATGGGTATTGGCCGAAATTTTCTGGAAGCACTGCAAAAAGCTTGTCAGTCTCTGGAAAATGGTAAAATTGGCCTTGGTGCCGACCAGCAGGAATGGACCAATATTTCTAAAGTTTTAAATCGACTGGAAGTGGTTTCAGATGACCGTCTTTTTAGACTCAAAGATGCCATGAAGCTGGGGGTTGCCACCCAAACCATTCAAAGTCTTACGCGCATTGACCCGTGGTTTTTAAAACAAATCAAGCGCTTGATAAAATATGAAACCAGTTTAGAAAAATATCATACCATCCATGATGTTCCAGCTACTTTTTTAAGAGAGTTAAAAGAGGTGGGCTATTCCGATTTACAGATTGCCAGATTGATGCATGAGGAAGAAGAAAATGTTCAGGCACACAGGAAATCTTTGAATATTCGGAGAACCTTTAAAATGGTTGACACCTGTGCTGCCGAGTTCGAAGCAAAAACGCCTTATTTCTATTCTACTTTTGACCAGGAAAATGAAAGTATTCCAAACAATGATAAAAATAAAATCATTGTTCTTGGTTCTGGTCCAAATCGTATTGGTCAGGGAATTGAGTTCGACTATTGTTGTGTTCACGGATTATTGGCTATAAAAGATGCTGGCTATGAATCGATTATGGTTAATTGTAATCCAGAAACTGTTTCAACAGATTTTGATATTGCCGATAAGTTGTATTTTGAACCCGTTTTCTGGGAACATCTGGAAGAAATTATCGAATTGGAGAAACCCTTGGGTATCATTGTTCAGCTTGGGGGACAGACTGCATTAAAACTGGCCAAAACTTTCCATAAAAAAGGAATTCCTATTATTGGCACTTCTTTCCCTAATATGGATCTTGCCGAAGACAGAGGAGCTTTTTCAGATTTATTAAAAAAACTTGAAATACCTTATCCGGAATATGGGGCTGCTACCGAAGTTGATGAAGGTATAGAAATTGCTAAAAGAGTTGGTTATCCTGTTTTAGTCAGACCGTCCTACGTTTTAGGTGGACAAAGCATGCGAATTGTAATCAACGATCAGGAGCTTGAAGATCAGATGCTTCATATTCTAAAAAATCTCTCCGGCGATACCATTCTCATCGACCATTTTCTGGACAGAGCTAAAGAGGCCGAAGTGGATGCCATTTGTGACGGAGAAACAGTTCATATTATGGGTATCATGGAACATATAGAACCTGCCGGTGTACACTCAGGCGATTCTTCTGCTGTTCTGCCAACTTACAGTTTAAGTGTTGAGGCAGTTACGACAATGGTTGAATATACCGAAAAATTAGCCTTTGCTTTAAATATTAAGGGACTTATCAATGTCCAGTTTGCTATTAAAGACAATAAGGTCTATGTCATTGAAGCAAATCCTCGTGCTTCAAGAACAACCCCATTTATTGCGAAAGCTTATCAGGTTCCTTATTTGCAGATAGCAACGAAAATAATGTTAGGTACAAATAAATTGAGTGATTTTGATATAAAACCTCAACCACGCGGTTTTGCCATTAAAGTTCCTGTATTTTCGTTTGATAAATTCCCTAATGTGGATAAAAATTTAGGTCCTGAAATGAAATCTACCGGAGAAGAAATCAGATTTATTAAGGATTTGAGTGATCCGTTTTTCCGGATGCTTAACAGTCAGCGTAACATGTACCTCAGCCGTTAACCTTACAGAATGCTTATTTGCGTTCACCTAAATCGACCAGTGAAAACTTAGCGTTTTTGATACCCACCAAGGTATCAGTGCGCATATATTGTGTTATCGATATATTATAATTTCCTGTAGATGGAAAAATGATTCGCTCCTGAAGAGGTATTTCAACCTGGCAAATCTGTTTATTGCATTCTCCCGCCCAAACACCCGTTTCGTTGGTCAATTGCAAAGACAAAATTTGAGAAATTCGTTTACCGTCAGGAAATTGGGTGTGAATGCGGGTATAAATGTTTTCATAATTGAATTGAGGATCAAAACCAAGTTGAAACCTCATGGCATAGAACCTGGAAGTATCATTCACAGAAAAATCAACATCGAGACTATCCGAGAAAATCCATCCTGTATTTTCTTTAATTAAGGCATTTTTTTCCAGAATAATCTTTTCTTTATTACAAGAAAAGGCGAAAAAAGCCATTAAAAAAAAAACGGGACGAATATTCATAAGATCATTTATTTAAAGTAATCGCGCAATTTTTCGTAGAGCGTACGATCTGATTTTTGAGGAGAAGGGGTAAAGTTAGGCATAGATCTCATCTTCTCAAGCAAATCTCTTTCCTCATTTGTTAATTTCTTTGGCGTCCAGACATTGACGTGAATCAGTTGATCTCCTTTTCCGTAACCTTGAACAGAAGGGAGTCCTTTGTCTTGTAAACGAAATATTTTACCAGATTGTGTACCTGGAGGAATTTTTATTCTCACTTTTCCATCCAAGGTAGGTACTTCAATCTGGGTGCCAATGGAAGCATCGGCGAAACTTAAAAATTGCTCATAGAGGATATTTTGACCGTCTCTTTGCAAAAATTCGTGTTCTTTTTCCTCTATATTTATGATAAGGTCTCCAGCAGGACCTCCCTTTTGACCCATATTTCCTCTGTTACGCATACTTAATTGCATACCAGATTCTACTCCTGCCGGGATATCAATATCAATGGTTTCTTCTCCATGAGTAGTACCGGATCCTTTACAAACACCGCAGAAAGAAGAAACTATTTTTCCTGAACCATTACAAGTAGGACAAGTAACTGTTGTCTGCATTTGTCCAAGGAAAGTATTTCTCACCTGACGCACCACCCCATTTCCACCGCAGGTATTACAGGTTTTGACAGAACCTGAATCTTTTGCACCAGAGCCATTACATGTACTACAAGCAATATCTTTTTTAACTTTAATTTTTTTATGGACTCCGTGGGCAATTTCCTCCAGGGTTAGCGCTACTTTGATTCTTAGATTGGCCCCTTTTTGACCTCTTTGTCTACCAGAAGCTGAACCTCCACCCCCGCCGAAGAAAGACCCAAATCCAGAATCACCGAAAACATCTCCAAACTGACTAAAAATATCATCCATCGTCATGCCACCACCTGAAAAACCACCTTGTCCATCAACCCCTGCATGGCCATAGCGATCATATCTGGCTTTCTTATCAGGATCACTCAGGACCTCATAAGCTTCTGCTGCCTCCTTAAATTTATTTTCAGCTGCTTTATCATCAGGATTTCTATCAGGATGGTATTGAACTGCAAGTTTACGGTAAGCCTTTTTTAGTTCCGAGGCATCAGCAGATTTAGATACACCTAAAACCTCGTAATAATCTCTTTTAGCCATATTTAATGGTTCTTCTTGTTAAATTGAGTTGTAGATTCTTAGTTTCCAACGACGACTTTAGCGTAACGGATAATTTTGTCTCCCAGTTTATAGCCTTTTTCAATCGTATCGATAATTTTTCCCTTTAATTCTTCACTTGGAGCTGGAATCTCCGTTAGCGCCTCATGCAATTCAGGATCAAAATCCTGAAGATGTGTTTCCATGGGTTCAAGGCCTTTATTTTTCAAAACAGCGTATAGTTTATGATAAACTATGTTTGCTCCTTCGCTAAAAACTTCTTTACTTCCTGGTTCATCAGCTATTTTCTTTGCTCTGTCAAAATCGTCTAAAACAGGCAAAATGGCCAGAATGGTTTCTTGAGCGGCCGTTCGCATCAAATCAAGGCGTTCCTTGACAGTCCGTTTTTTATAATTATCAAACTCCGCAAAAAGCCTAAGATATTTATCTTTTAGCTCCTGATTTTCCTTTTCAAGTTTTTCGATACCCTCGGAAGTATCTTCATTTTGAGTTGTTTCGTTTTCAATTTCCTCTTGTGGTACCGCAGCATCATTGTCAGGAAGTTCCTCATTTTCTAAATCAAAAGATAGACTCATATTTATTTATTTTATGGTAATAAAACATCAATTATATTGCCATTCTATATTTTAAGACAAATTGTCATATAACTAAGAGCAGATATACCTATTTTATTCCTTTTTGGCATTCTTTTGCAAAAAAGAATCCAGCATTAACAAATCTAAATTTCTTGCCATCACTTTTCCATCCGGACCAATCAAATAGGTGGTAGGCACTTCTTTAATTTTGAACAGAGAAGAGACAGGAGCATCAAAAAACCTTAAACTTTCGGATAAATCTAAAATATGATAAGGCCAGTTAAGCCCATCATTTCTGATCGCCTGTAACCATGCACTTTTTGATTTTTCTATACCGATACTTACCACTTGAAAAGAATTTGCCTCTATAAACTTTGAATTTTTAAACTTCTCATATACAGCCCTAAGTTTAGGATTTTCTCTTCTGCAGGGTCCGCACCAGCTACCCCAAAAATCAATGAATACATAACTTCCTCTAAAATCTTTCAGCCTAAAAATAGATCCTGATAAGGTTTTTGCAGAAAAATCGGGTACTTTATCATTTTCCAGGAAAGTAGGTTTAAAATAAAAATACCTCCCAATAACAACAACGAATAGAACCAAAAGCAATAAATAGGTAATTTTCAGCTTCATTTTCCTTATTTTACTTTTTAAACTTAACATAGATAATAGTTAAATAGCGAAAAAGGTTGTTTAATTATACTTATATTCGGCTTTTAATAAGCCTAAAAAACGATTGCTATGAAAGCCATAATTCCTGTTGCAGGCGCTGGCACTCGATTACGTCCTCTGACATATACTCAGCCAAAACCACTCATTCCTGTGGCTGGTAAACCAATAATATCTTTTATTCTAGATTCACTTATTGAACAGGGAATTACCGAGTATTTATTCATATTAGGTTATCTGGGAGAAAAAATCAAAAATTTTGTTGACCAGCATTACCCTAATCTCTCTGTGTCTTATATTTATCAGGAAGAAAGACTTGGATCAGCGCATGCCTTATGGATTGGCCGCTCTTTTTTTCAAGATGAGGATGAAGTCCTTGTGGCTTTTGGTGATGCAATCATCGATGTTGATTATTCTTTGTTCATGAAATCATCCAATAGTTGTATTGCTATAAAAAAGGTGACAGATCCAAGAGCATTTGGAGTCGTTGAAATTGGAAGTAATAATCTGATAACCAAAGTGGTTGAAAAACCTCTTATTCCAAAATCAAACAAAGCGATGGTCGGAATCTACAGAATCAAAGAAGTACCGCAACTTATTGAATCTATTGAATTTAATATCACTAACAATATAAGTACGGATGAAAAATTCCCTTTAACTGATGCCATAATGCGAATGATTTCTTCTGGCATTTCCTTTTCAGCTATTGAGGTTGATAACTGGTTCAATTGCAGCAAAAAAGAAGTTCTTTTAGAAACAAATGCTATTTTTTTAGACAGAGAAGGGTATGCCTCTGTCGATTTACCCCCTTATGATAACACCATAATTATACATCCAGTCAGTATTGGTAAAAAGTGTAAATTAACCAATTCTATTATAGGACCGCATGTTACTATTGGAGATAATGTGGAGGTAAACCAATCTATCCTGTCTAATTCCATTATTGGGAATTATAGTAAACTAAATGAAATTATTTTAAAGAAATCAGTGGTTGGCAACGACGTTAGCCTGTCCTCAGCGGGACAAAGTCTAAGCATAGGAGACAACACAGAAATTGATTTTGGGCACCAATAAAAAAACCGACATTTAGGAAGAAGCAAGAGCCGAAGCACCCCCAACGATTTCCAGGATTTCTTTTGTAATAGATTCTTGTCTAGCTTTATTGTAAGATATTTTAAGATCTCTTAAAAGTTCATTGGCATTATCTGTGGCTTTGTCCATAGCTGTCATTCTGGCTCCATGTTCTGATGCATGGGTATCGAGTAAACATTTTTGAAACTGGGATTTCAAAATTGATGGAATAAGAAAAGTAAGCAATGAAGCTTTATCGGGTTCAAAGATATAATCAGCTTTATTTTTGTTCCCTTCTTTGACATCTAATGTAGGAACTGGTAAGAAAGCTTCTAATTCTGCAAACTGAGTAGCGGCATTTTTGAATCTGCCATAAGCAATATCTACAGCATCAAAATCTCCATTTTCGAAAGCACTCATCAAAAATGCCGGAACTTTAGCTACATTATCAAAAGACAAATTTTCAAAAAGAGGAATATAATCTGTGATAAAATGAGCTTTAGGATATCGCTTAATTAAATTTTCGTATCCTTTTTTGCCTACACAAAGAATGGTAAGATTTCCATCTTCCAGTACTTTTTTGTATTTATCTTCTATAGCCTGAACAGCTGCCTTAACCACATTTGAATTAAAGGCACCACAAAGACCTCTGTTTGAAGTAACGACAACGACACAAGCATTATTTACCGTTCTTTGCACGCTAAAATTAGAAGCAAAGTCACCATCTAAATTAGAAAGAATATTCCTAAGTAAAGAAGTTTGCTTTTCGGCATAAGGTCTCATTTGTTGAATGGCTTGTTGGGCGCGTCTCAACTTAGCGGCAGAGACCATTTTCATAGCCTTTGTAATTTGCTGGGTATTATTTACCGAGCGAATTCTTTCTCTTACTTCTTTTAAATTAGCAGCCATAATTATTTCTTTAACCTAAATTAAACCGCATATGCCTTTGACAACTCATCGGCAAGAGCCTCAATACGTTGAGTGTCTTCCTTTTCTAATTTACCTGCTTTAAAGTTTTGTAAAATCTCAGGGTGTCTATTTTCCAGCGTCACGAGAAAATCATTTTCAAATACTGAAACTTTATTCACAGGAACGTTGCGTAATTTTCCAAACGTACCAAGGAAGATGATGGCTACTTGTTTTTCAACTGAAAGAGGAGAGTATTGTGCTTGTTTAAGAACCTCCACATTGCGTTTTCCTTTCTCAAGAACGGCCTGTGTAGCCGCATCAAGATCGGAGCCAAATTTAGCAAAAGCCTCCAATTCACGATATTGGGCCTGATCTAATTTTAAGGTACCTGCCACTTTTTTCATAGACTTAATCTGCGCACTACCTCCAACTCTGGAAACAGAAATACCTACGTTAATGGCAGGACGAATACCTGCATTGAAAAGGTTTGTTTCAAGGAATATCTGACCATCTGTAATAGATATTACGTTGGTAGGAATATAGGCAGATACGTCTGAAGCCTGTGTTTCGATAATGGGTAAAGCGGTTAGTGAACCCCCACCTTTTACCATTGGCTGGCCATTTGCATCTTTGCCATTTTTTAACGATTCTGGTAAATCATTCATTGTTCTGGCGATTCCATCATTATTGATGATTTTAGCCGCTCTTTCCAACAAACGAGAGTGTAAATAGAATACATCTCCAGGATATGCCTCACGACCAGGAGGACGACGAAGAAGTAAGGAAACTTCCCTGTAAGCGACTGCTTGTTTTGACAAATCATCATAAACGATAAGAGCAGGACGACCTGTATCACGGAAGAATTCACCTATGGAAGCACCAGCAAAAGGGGCATAAAACTGTAATGGCGCCGGATCAGAAGCAGAAGAAGAAACAATAACCGTATAAGCCATTGCTCCGTTTTCCTCTAATGTTCTGGCAACTTGTGCCACAGTAGAAGCTTTTTGACCAGACGCTACATAGATACAATATACAGGTTCTCCTCTGTCAAAAAATTCTCTTTGATTTATAATCGTATCAATAGCAATAGCTGTTTTACCTGTTTGACGATCCCCGATAATCAACTCTCTCTGACCTCTTCCAATGGGTATCATAGCATCAATAGCTTTGATACCAGTTTGCAGAGGTTCATTAACGGGTTGACGGAAAATAACACCTGGTGCTTTTCTTTCCAATGGCATTTCATAAAGATCTCCCTGAATTGGACCTTTGCCATCAATAGGCTGACCTAAGGTGTTAACAACACGACCAACGAAACCCTCTCCCACCTTAATGGAAGCGATTCTATTGGTTCTGTGTACTCTGGAACCTTCGCGAATCCCGTCTGCTGAACCCATTAATACCACACCGACATTATCTTCTTCCAAATTTAAGACGATGGCTTGAGTACCGGTGCTAAATTCAACCAATTCACCAGATTGTGCATTATTCAATCCGTACACACGAGCAATTCCGTCTCCAACTTGTAGAACGGTACCGAATTCTGCTAATTCAGCAGTATCATTAAATCCAGAAATTTGTTGTTTCAGGATTTGGGAAATTTCTTCAGGTCTTACGTCACCCATTTTTTTTATGTTTTGCTACTAATTCAAATAAATATTATCGATTGCGTTAAATTTAACGCGCTATAATTTTAGACTCATAAAGATTTTCTGCAAATGCTTTTCTCAATCTAAACAACTGATTTTTTACACTTGCATCATAAACGTAATCTTCCATCTCAAGAATAAATCCTCCAATTAAGGATGCATCAATGACCGATTCCAATTCAATATTTTTGAAACCAATATTAGAAGAAGAGGCTAATTTTACTATTTTGTCCTGAACTTCTTTTTCTAATGGCTGTGCGGAAATTACTTTGATAGTAGAAATTTCTTTTAACGATTTATATTGAGAAAGAAAGGAATCAACGATGGAGGGCAGATGAAACTCACGGTGTTTTGTAACCAGTAACTGGAGAAAAAGCAAGGTAAGTTTACTTAATTTACCATCAAAAAGAGAAGATAAAATTTTCTTTTTCTTATCATAGGAAATAACGGGACTGTGGACAAATGCTGCAAAGTCCTCATTTACCTTAAGCAAATTTTTCAAAACTTTAGCGTCAGCTAAGACTGAGTCAATCTCATTTTGCTCAACGGCAAGATCAATCCAGGATTTAGCGTAACGAAAGGCAATTTTATTAGTGGTCATTTTTCTTTCCTTGAGGGCATATAAAAATTAATTGTCGAAACGAATCTCGTCCACTAATTTTTGTGTTAATTGTAAACTCTCCTGTTTATCTGATAGCCTTTGATGGATTAACTTTTCGGCAATTTCAATGGACATCAATCCAATTTCATTCCTAACATTAGTCAGCATTTCCATTTTCATGTGTTCAATTTCGAGTTTAGCAGACTGGGCTATTTTCTGAGCTTCTTCTTTTGCTTTATCCTTCGCTTCACTGATAATGGCTTCTTTTGCTTCTTTCGCCTCCTTTAAAATGGCAGCTCTTTCTTCAGCCGCTTGTTTCAATAAATTTTCATTATGAGATTGCAAAGAAGAAATTTCCTCTTTAGCCTTCTTGGCTGCATCCAAGGAATTTTGAATATCTGCTTCTCTTTCCTTTAGAGCATTCTGGATAGGTTTGAAGGCAAATTTACCCATCATAAACCAAAAAAGAAGGAATATTATCGTAGTCCAGATTAAAAGACCTGGTTCAGGGCGGATTACTGAAAAGTCAGCTAAGAAAAGGATCATTTTTATATTTTTTTTCTGGAATCAACCAGTACACTTAATAAATTTTAGAAATGCTGCCGGGTGCCAACCGCACCCGAACTGCATTTCTTTGCTTTTGACCTTGATTACTTAACGAAAATCGATAAGATAATCGCGATAAGGGCAGCACCCTCAATAAGAGCGGCCATAAGGATCATGTTAGAACGGATATCTCCAACAACTTCTGGTTGACGGGCAATGGCTTCCATTGCTTTAGAACCGATGTTTCCAATTCCAATTCCAGCGCCTATTACGGCTAATCCTGCACCAATTGCGGCTAATGTTCCAGTCATGATGACAATTTTTATTATAAATTAATGATGTTCGTGATGTTCTTCAATAGCAGCACCAATATAAGATGCGGTTAAAATACAAAATACAAATGCCTGTACAAAAGCAACTAACAGCTCTATAGCCATCATAAACAAGGTGAGCGGAACGGCCATTACGCCTCCTAAAATCGATCCACCTAAACTTTCTCCCGCTTGTCCAAAAATAAATATTAAACTTACAAATATGATAATTACGATGTGACCAGCAGTAATGTTCGCAAAAAGACGTAACATAAGGGTCATTGGTTTGATAAACAATCCAAGTAATTCAACGGGCGTTAATATAAATTTTATGGGCAAAGGTACTCCTGGCATATTAAAAACATGTTGCCAGTAATGCTTATTTCCACTGAAATTGGTTATTAATGCAGCGATTACGGCCAAGACCAAAGTAACAGAAAGATTTCCTGTAACGTTACCACTTCCAGGGAAGAAAGGCAGCTGACCTACTAAATTTAAGCCCAGTATAAAAAAGAATATCGACATTAAATAAGGCAGATATTTTTCATATTTGCTTCCTAAAAATGGAATAGCAACTTCATTTCTGATAAATTCAAACAATGGTTCAATGACTGCCTGTACTCCTTTTGGCGCCTGGCCTTTTCTGGTAATGTAACTAAGCGCTGCTTTTCTGAAAAGGAAAAACAAAATCAGGAAAGCCAAAATCATGGTAAAAACATTCTTCGTCACACTGAAATCATAGAAGGAAGTGACACCACCGCCCATAATTCCCCCATCATAAGAGGTTTTTTTGTCAAGGTTATAACATTTTTCGTTATAAACAACCTGATAAGTTACTTTACCATCTGCCGCTTCTTTTTCTGTGAAACATGAAACTTCCACCTCGCCTTCCATTGGAAATCCTTCCTGATTTACCCTCATAATAGAACCATGAACCATTACATAACCATCTATGGCTTTTGAACCAGAACCATGGTGGTGCATGTGGAAGGCATTAGACATAATGAACTTAATCCCGCTTTCAGGAGCATATAATAAACATGGTAAGGGCAAGTAGTAATCACCAAATAAATGAAAAGCATTTGCGTCGGCGATATGATGGAAAGCGGAAGCTCCCGGATCATATTTCTCTTCATGATGGCATGAACATTCATCGTGATGGGATGTTTCATGCGATGATTCCTCCGTTTGTTTAGTTGCGCCCTCAGCAATTGAACTATTCGCTATCATAACGAACAAACAGATGAATGGAACCATGAATTTTTTCATTCTAATTATTCTTTTATTGCGCTTTTTTAAAATCGCCACAAAATTAGACATTTAAATGATTTAAAAAAAATATGTGGGAATTTATTTTCTTTATAGTTTACCTTTTTACTTTTGACAGACCTTAAAGATTCAAAATGGCTAAATTTGATGTTCTAATTATTGGTTCTGGCATTGGTGGTCTAACCACGGCAATCAAAATCGCAGAGGATAAACCTGATTTATCAGTCTGTGTGCTTACTAAGACTGTTGAAGGTGAAAGCAATACCCGATATGCTCAGGGAGGTGTCGCTGCTGTGTGGAACCCACAAGTTGATTCTACCCTGAAGCATAAGGAAGATACGCTGGATGCAGGAGACGGACTTTGTAATGAAAAAATTGTTGATATCGTGGTCAATGAAGGCCCTCTTAGAGTCCGGGAAATTATTGAATGGGGTGCTCGTTTTGACAAAAAGGCCACTGACGGTACCTTTGATCTGGGAAGAGAGGGGGGACACTCTGAAAATAGAATATTGCATTATAAAGACCTTACAGGCTGGGAAATGCAAAGAACTTTAATGGCCAAGGCTGATACCATTGAAAGTATTACTATTTTCGAGCATTATTTTGCCATTGATCTTATTACCCAGCACCACCTGGGTCATCCAGTGACCCGCTTAACCCCCGATATTACCTGCTTCGGGGCTTATGTATTAAATAAAGAAACAGGACAGATCGAGACTTTTCTGGCAAAACATACCATCATCGCAACGGGTGGCGCAGGCCAGGTATATCGCTCAACAACCAATCCGGTGATTGCCACTGGCGATGGTATCGCTATGGCTTACAGAGCAAAAGCATGGATGGAAAATATGGAATTTGTACAGTTTCACCCCACTTCTCTCTATAATCCAGGAAGAGATAATCCTGTTTTTCTTGTTTCTGAAGCTGTACGAGGAATGGGTGGTATCCTGAAAGATAGAAATGGTAATCCATTTATGGATAAATACGATGCCCGAAAATCACTGGCTCCCCGAGATATTGTTGCCAGAGCTATTGATAACGAGATGAAAATAATGGGGGAGGAAAATATGTATTTAGATTGCAGACATATTCCCGAAGAAGAATTCATTCAACATTTCCCTACAATCAGAGATAAATGTCTAAGTGTTGGTGTAGATCCTGCTAAAGATATGATCCCGGTGGCTCCTGCCTGCCATTATTTATGCGGTGGCATAAAAACCGATGAAATGGGTCGCAGCTCCATCTCAAGACTTTCGGCTGTTGGCGAATGTACCAGTACTGGCCTGCATGGGGCAAACAGACTTGCTTCCAATTCTCTCTTGGAAGCGATGGTTTTTGCGCACCGAATTGCCCACGATATAAGCCAGGTTATCGGCTCGGCAACTTTTAATCATCAGATACCCGACTGGAATGCCTCCGGAACCACTGATCCCAAAGAAATGGTATTAATTACCCAGTCCATTAAAGAATTAAAGGAAATAATGAGCAGTTATGTGGGGATTGTTCGCTCAAATATCAGATTAAAAAGGGCTCTCGACCGATTATGGCAGTTAAATCAGGAAACCGAAAATTTATATGCTTCCACCACCCTAAGTCCACAGTTGTGTGAGCTTCGAAACCTTATCAATATAGCCTATCTGATCACCAGGACAGCCAGAATGAGAAGAGAAAGCAGAGGATTGCACTATAATACTGATTATCCGCAAAAACAAGATATTGCGCAAAGTCTAATTTTATAGCAGCACCTTGTTATTTTGAAAAGTCAAACAATGAAAACCGGAAGATTCCCTTCCTGTGGAGGAAATGCATACAAGCGACTTTTAGAACTCCAAGACCATATATCAGGCTTCGTTTGAAGTTGATAGAGGAGGCATCGGCGAAATACAAAGTAGGACAGGTTATTTCGCCAATGTTAAATCCACCATAAATAGCCTGTGCCAACATCTGGTTGTCAAAAAGGAAATCCTCTGAATTTCGATTAAACGGTATTCGGAGCAAAACTTCCTTTGTAAAGGCTCGGTAGCCTGTATGGTACTCCGATAGTTTATGTCCGCTTAATAAATTTTGAACAAGCGTTAAAAACCTGTTAGCGATATATTTATATAGGGGCATTCCACCCTCGAGTGCTCCTTTACCCAATATCCTGGAACCAAGAACCACATCGAACAGACCCTCTCCTAACAAATGAATCATGGGAATCAATAATTTTGGGGTATATTGATAATCCGGATGAAGCATAATTACAATATCTGCATCAAGAGCCAGTGCGCGCTGATAAAGAGATTTTTGATTACCTCCGTATCCACGGTTATGTTCATGTAAAATCAACTCCTCGATACCCAGCTTTTTAGCAAGAACAACGGTACCATCCTGACTGGCGTCATCACAGAGAATAACCTGATCTACCCAATCGAGGGGAATCTCTCTGTATGTTTTTTCCAGGGTTCTTAGGGCATTGTACGCGGGCAGGACGACCACCACCTTTTTACCTTTGTACATGCTCCAACAATTAGGTTATTCGACAACTTCTGCTTCAACAGCTGGTTCCGTAGTATCGAGAAATCCTCTGGTTTCAAGGAAATTAAACCATTTTATGACCTTCTTCATGTCACCAATCTGCACCTTATCCTTATCGTAATTTGGCAATAATTTACCAAAATAATTTTTCACCGTGTCAGCAGAAGCATCAGGATCACAAGGAGGATTTTCCGTTTTGGTATCTTTTATTTTTTGAAAAATAACTTTCAATTCCTCTGTTTCTCCATTATCAATAAAAATACCAATGGTTTCTAAGGGCGTAAACTGATGTTTACGACTAGAGGCAAAACTGCGTTTACCAGTATCTAAATCTTCGATAATGAGCCCATTATTACGATTTGCAACCAATCGAAAAACACCTGAAATACCGGCTACGGCAACTAATTTTTCTAAATTCATTTTAACTTTATTTTGGAAATCCAATGGTGTCATTCCATTTCGAGCGGCAAAATTAAAGATTTTCTTTAATACCGCAGCAAATAATCTAATTTTTCGCGAAGTCTTGCTTTTGGCATAAACTGTTTTTCTAAAATGGGTGAGAAAGGAATTGGGCTGTCCAGGCCTCCGACTCTCAGAACTGGCGCATCCAGAAATTCAAATGCCTTTTCTGATATGAGCGCTGAAATTTCTCCCCCAATACCTCCCGTCAAGGTGTCTTCATGTAAAATAATCGCTTTCCCGGTTTTTTTGATGCTACTTAGTATTGTTTCTTCATCTAAAGGCCACAAGGTCCGTAAGTCTATGATTTCAATAGCTTCATTAAATTCCTGAACGATCTCTTTTGCCCAGATTACGCCCATTCCATAAGTGATTAAAGTGGCTGCATTACCCTCATTTAAAATAGCAGCTTTTCCCAAAGGTAAGGTATAATAATCTGTTGGAAGGGGTCCGCTGACAGAACGATATAATCCTTTATGCTCAAAAAATAAGACAGGATTGGGATCTTCGATAGAAGTTGCCAGTAATCCTTTTGCATCGTAAGGGTTTGATGGATAAACTACTTTAAGGCCAGGCGTGTGAAAGAACCATGCTTCATTGCTTTGAGAATGGAAGGGACCCGCTGCCATTCCACCCCCTGTAGGCATTCGAATAACCACATCAGCATGGGCACCCCAGCGATAATGAATTTTAGCTAAATTGTTAATAATCTGATTAAAGCCACAACTGACAAAATCTGCAAATTGCATTTCAACCATCGATTTATAACCTTTCAAACTCAATCCCAGAGCTGCCCCAATGATAGCACTTTCACATAGCGGCGTATTTCTGACCCTGTTTTTTCCAAATTTATCAACAAAACCTTCTGTTATTTTAAATGCGCCTCCGTACTCTGCAATATCCTGTCCCATAAGGATCAGGTTAGGGAACTTTTCCATTGACTGACTTAAAGACTCAGAAATTGCATCAATAAAACGTTTTTCGGGAACCCCTTTTTCAGGATTGGGTTCGATTATCGCAGGCTGCCAGGGCTTAAAAACATCTTGTAATTCGAGGGTTAAATCAGGTGAAGGATCACTGTAATTTTCAGTTTCCTTTAGTTCTCTGGCAATTTGTTTTTTAAAGGCATCTTTAATATCCACTATTTGTGATGCAGAAAGAACATTTTCCTTTTGAAGAAAATCCTCCATCAATAAAACAGGATCTCTTAAGGCCCATTTTTCCATTAGCTCAGATGGAACATATTTTGTCCCTGAAGCTTCCTCATGGCCTCTCATTCTGAAAGTCATACATTCTACAAGGAAAGGCTCTGGTTGAAGGGAAATTTCGTCTTTTATACTTTTTATGGTATGATAAACTTCCAGCAAATTATTCCCATCTATGGTAATTGATTTCATGCCATAGCCGATTCCTCTGTCTGCCAGGGTGGCACATTTATATTGTTCGTCGGTGGTTGTAGAAAGACCGTAACCATTATTTTCAATAAGAAAAATAACAGGTAATTGCCAAACAGAAGCCACATTTAACGCTTCATGAAATTCACCCTGACTGGTTCCACCTTCCCCTGTAAAAGCCAGAGCCACCTTATTTTTACCGGACAGCGCATCAGCCAGAGCGACTCCATTGGCCAAAGATAACTGAGGCCCGAGATGAGAAATCATGCCTACCACTCCATTTTCTAAAGAGCCAAAATGAAAGGAGCGATCCCGACCTTTTGTATATCCTTCCATTTTACCCTGCCATTGGGCAAAAAGTCGTTTCAATGGCATTTTTCGGGTAGTAAAAACCCCCAGATTTCTGTGTAGCGGAAAGATAATGGAATCTTCATCCAGTGCCAGCGCAGCACCTACGGATATGGCCTCCTGACCAATACCTGAAAACCATTTACTGATTTTCCCTTGTCTTAACAGATTGAGCATTTTTTCTTCAATCAACCGTGGATAAACCAAGGCTTCATAAAATTCAATCAGCTTTTCATTACTTAAGGTACCTCGCTGAAAAGGAGTTTCAACACTTTTCATTTCCATCCTGAATTTATTACTAATAGCCTGAGAAAGTAGGACAAAATACGCCCAATCCTTTCGTTTTTCCAAACCTGTAACTCAACAACAATTCATGCCCACCTAATGTAAACAGATTTATTTGCGTCAGTGGATAAATATAACGGTAAGAAATCTGATAAGTATCTATTTTTAAACCAAAAATCGCTCCAAGGGACAAATTCTCATTTCTAAAATGTATTTGCTCTCTATTCAAGGAGAAGGTACTCCGTAAGGCAACTTTTTTGGAAATGGGTACATTAAAGGTAGCATTTAAATCGGTCTGCCAGTCCCCTAAAGGATTTACCTTGATAAAAAATGAGGGTTCAACATAAAAATCAGCAGAAACCGCCATTTGAAAGCCTGTCAAAAAATGGACTTGATATTTTGATTTATCGGTAAAATCAAGGGTTGAGGGTAACAGATCTCTGATTGAAACACCGGCAAAAAAGGGAAAATGAGAAAAATAAAATCCAGCATGAACGTTGGGTGTAAAACGGGAAGGATTGCTGCCGGTCACCAAGGGATCATTTCCCGATGGCGTAAATTTATCTTCTCTGACCGACCATTGATTTCCAGAAATGGATAATCCGAATAAAATGCGCGAATTTTTAGTATCTGTCTGCCTTCCTTTAAATCGGAGATGATAAGAAAAAGAGGATTCGAATCCCGTATTTCCCGTCAACCCGTTCTGATCCCTGTAAAGCCATCCACCAAGACCAACATTTCCTTTATTTGTCTGATAAGCCATGGTTTGAGTATTTGGAGCATTTGGAAATTCAACCCATTGACTTCTGTAGGTTGCACTTAAAAGTACGCCATTTACCGCACCCGCAAAAGAAGGATTAATGTAAAATGGATTAAGGAGATACTGATTTTGAACGGGCTGATATTGTGAAAATCCACTTTGTGAAAAAGACAATAAAAAAAATAATATAATTAAGTACCTCATGCTATTACCACTTTCCGGATTGATTTAGCATCGTATTGATAAAAACAAGAGATATAATCCTGTAAAAATGGTTTTGCCGCATAATTTTTACCTTAAAACAGTTGAATTACAAAACTAATTTAATTTACCTACAAATTTATATGAGCAATCCTCCTGTCTATTTTATTATTCCTGATTAAAAAGGATATCGTTGTTACATTGAAAGTTATGAAAAGTCTGAACTGTCATAGCAGTCAAAAATCAAATGGTATTCAAAGGATAACAAGTACATCATCATTGGCGTTTCAGGGTAAAATGCCCTCGCTTTGGAAGTTCCCCATTTTTCAAATCAACCACATACCAGTAGTCATTCTCTGGCATTGGCAAAGAGCCAAATGTACCATCCCATCCCTTGACAATGCCTTTGTACTGTGACAAAAGTCTTCCAGAGCGGTCAAAAACGGAGATTATACAGTCAGGAAAGGCTTCAATACCTTTTATCTCCCAAAAGTCATTAAAACCATCTCCATTAGGTGTGAAAAAGTTAGGAATAGACACCTGCGGGACACCTAAAAGTAAATTTAATTTTTGGTCCCTGCAACCGTTTTTATCTTTAACGTAGAGGGAATAATAGTTTCCAGAGATAATAGAAATGGTTTTATCTGCCTGAAAAAAATCATTATCCCGGGAGTAAAAATAAGGTGGCGTTCCTCCTTTAACTTCCAGGGTAACCCTAAAAGGTACAGAGGCATCATAATCGATGAATTGCGGAAGTTCATTCATTCCAACCTTTTTTGCTCCATATCCAATACACCCGCCCTCATCGGTAACCGTAATCTTAAAAGAAGTAGGAGCTGACACTGTCAAAGAGGGGCTTGTTTTTCCGTTATCCCAGAGGTAGGTAGCATACTTTTTTGAGGGTTGAACCACGATGGAATCACCACGGCAAAACGAGGTATCTTTACCCAGGTCAACCCTAAAAGCGGGTAAAGCCGAAACCCTTATACTGTCCTCTGACCAACAGGAACCCTTCCTAACTTTAACGGAATAAACGCCATCTTTTCCCACTGCATTTGTCTGGGTAATGGCTCCATCGGACCATTTAAATTCATTATAAACTGAACCCGCATCGAGGGTAACTTTTCCACCAAAACAATAATTCTGGTCAGGCCCCATCTCATATTGAAAAGGATCTTGTCTTTTTACATGAAAGGAGTCTATAAAGGATCCACATTGATTTTCCAGTTTAATCCAATACAAGCCGGTATCCCTAATTACTTTTCTGTCTGACTTTGAACCATCGGACCAACCCAGTAAATTAAAGCCTTGAGCCTTTGTTACCACGAGCGAATCATTTAAACAAAAAGAAGTATCAGGAATAGCAGACACTTCTGGTATTTGTGTTAAAATAGTAACATTTTTTACGGAATGAAGATCCGTTGATCCACCTGTAGAAGCTGTAAATCCCATGTATCCAGCGTAATTAATAGGGTAAAAACCTTCCAAAACAATTGATTCCGCAACGGTGACCTTAATATTTCCCTGATTATATTCAACGCGTGCTTTGGTATAATTACTGTTTCTCAGTTCCCTTACCCCAAACAAAGTAGGTTGAATATTCGTCGGGCATTCACTGTAATTATTGCCGTTTCCGTAACGAATCTGCAATTCTGGATTTACCCCGCCGCAATTGTTATAGGTATCAAAAACTACCATCAAACCCCTTGGATTTTGAGGAATACCAACGCCGCTGCCAGAAATGTAACCCGTTGGAGGATTAACCAGAAAGCAGAATGCAATACCGTCAGCCCCTGTACCTTCAAACATTCTGAATTCAAAAGAAACGGCCCATTTGCTGCAGATAGAAAGATCAATAGGTTCTTTATAAAACAAGCCGCCATTTCTAAATAACTGAGTTGAACAAAGAATAACTTCATCCGCATCAGAATCTGCATCGCCATTAGTATCGGCTACTCTGGCGTCGGCTATAAGATTCCAGTTATCAATATTCAGGGGTGTTCCTTTTAAAGAAACAAAGACATTATCCTGAGCATGTAAATTAAAGAAGGATAAACATAAAAAAAATATCCCCAATGTTATATTGAGAACATCTGAGGATATTTTATTTAGGCCTGTTAAA
>Ga0214917_10002064_pt1 | contig 25064 bp, 18 predicted proteins | sample LL_1208_BB_MetaG_FD_177983 | JGI IMG/M metagenome (GOLD analysis project Ga0214917, IMG submission 177983) | Freshwater microbial communities from Lake Lanier, Atlanta, Georgia, United States - LL_1208_BB | ecosystem: Environmental > Aquatic > Freshwater > Lake | place: USA: Georgia | collected...
TCTTGTTCTTCCTCTTGTTCTTCTTGTTCCTCTTGTTCCTCTTCCTCTTGTTCTGTTTCCTCTGATTCCTCATCGGTGTTGAATGCATGATTGCCATGTTGAATCGCGGATTCATTGAGGTATTCTGCGATTGAATCCAAATTGGGCACGCATTGTTCGTTTGCGACATCAATGATCTCCAGTTGAATTGGGTCAACCAATTGCGATTGAGTTGATTGGGTTGCATGACATTTGCACTGTGTTTCCAACAAATGTTTCACAAATGGAATTTGGAGAACGGCGTCGTGAGTTTCTTTGTACAATTGATAGTTGGCCAATGCGCGTGCCATTTTGGGTTCCAATGAGTGTCGCAGTTCATCTATTATCAGATTGACAAGTTCATTGGGCGTGGTAGGGGAAGTTGCCATCGTGATTTTGCAGCAAAAGATGTAGTAATGCACCATCATTTGTTTAATACGGTTTATAATACATTTTAATGGTTTCAGCTATGAAAGTAATTTAAAAACAATGACACAGATCATGCACGGATTAAGATAATTATAAATATTAATTATAAATATAAACATAATTGTAAATAATGAATGCGCTGCCACCGCACTTGCAGCACTTGCAGCACTTGCAGGGAGAAGAGCTCATGGCCGCCATTAAGCAAGAATATTTTAATCAAGCGATTGCGTTCATCCTGAGACAAACCACATACGATGAAACAACCGCGGTTGAGCGACTTAACGAATTGAAAGACCCCGTCAAAGTGGTCAAATCGTATCTTGGCGTGGTTCAACCAGATAAATCCGATGCAGCCAAGCCCGTGTCAAAAAATCAAATGAAATATGGAGAGATTCGCAAGTTCATGGATGCAGGAGCAAGGCAATACAACATGCAAAAAGAAATGCGCGCCAAGCAGCAAGCGTATCAAGCGCAGCAGCAAGAACAACAACAGCATTTAGAACAAGAAAAAGAACAAGAAAAAGAACCAGAACAACAAGGCCCTTAAACGCTCCACGATGCATAATCGGTGCTGTAATTCCGGCCGGCCAGAGAGAGGGCCGGGTTCTGCGGGGGTGGGGCTTCAATGACAATTGGTTGGAAGCACAATTCGGGTGGTTTCAGTATGAACGCGCTGCCAGCATCGTTGAACGCTTTGTTGTAAATGTCCAGATTGACGTCTTTTACCTTCGGCATCATGCCAATGAACTGGCATCCAAACACCCTTGCAACATTGAAATTTGCGTTTTCATTGAACGGTGCGTCGGGAAACACGATGCTCATGTTCTTTTTATTGTGGTCGATAAGCGCGTCCATGTCTGGCGTGTTTTTCACGCCCATTTCATATTGCAACTGGTGCAAAAATGGCGAATTTGAGCCAATGTTTAGTAGCTGGAAGAGCTGGAGGTCTTTGTCGGTGCACAGGGGGTTGGATATGTCGGCCATGATGACGACCTTGTTTTGAAATGATGTCATCGGCACTTGCCCTAAATTGTTGCCGGCGTACAAGTAATTGTATTCGGGTCCCAACAACAGGTTTCCGAATTGCGAGTTGATTGCGGAAACAATGTCGGGCACAATTTTCGGGTTGTTGCTTTTAATGCGCAAATTAATGAAGAGCGGGTCCGTGCTGTTGGGCGCTTTTGTAAACGCGTTTTGCGCAATGACTGTCATCGCGTCCAAAAAAGGGATTGAGTTGTAGGTTTCTTTGAAATAAAAGCTGGGTTTTGTGGAGGCCGCCACCACCGGTTTGTCATCCTCGCTGTAAATTTCAAAGTCTAGGCAGCGGTAGCCGTCCGAAATTGCGCTTTTGAGCGGGACGGTGTCCACGTAGTTGTTTTTCCACTCCCCTAAACAACAACAGTTCAACGCCGTTTTAATGTAATAATTTCGCAAAGGCATGGTCATGTGATCCACGACTTGGTTTGCCAGTGTGTTCAACGGGCTAACTGTGCGGTTCATTGTGATGTAGGTGGAGGCAATTTCACTCTGTTTTTGATTCACTTTGTAAATGATGTACCAAATGGTAATGCACAATCCAACTGCCAATACAACCCACAACATGATTTGCAATGGGCTGGTTCGGCCCATAATATCTTTTGCCGCATTCATGAGGGCAGTCGCTTTGATAGCCGCAGCGGTGGCCGCGGCGGTGGCCGCACTGGTAGCCGCACTGGTAGCCGTATTGGTGGCCGCACTGGTGCCAATGACTTTCATCTCTGTATCTGTAGAAGACATAATTCAAATGCAATGATTTAAATATAAATGGAATTATCGGATATTACACTATCGCAATAAAATAATAACATTAATATACAATAATAAATAACACCTCACTTACAAACCATGACGGGCGGATTATTAAACATTGTGTCATTTGGCAATCAAAATATTATTCTAAATTCCAACCCGACAAAAACGTTTTTCAAGACCACGTATGCCAAATACACCAATTTCGGCCTGCAAAAGTTTAGAATTGATTTTACTGGGTTGCGTAATTTGCGCATGAGCGAGGAATCGCACTTCACCTTCACGATCCCGCGCTATGCGGAGCTCCTCATGGACACCTACGTCGTGGTCACGCTGCCCACCATTTGGAGCCCGATTTACCCGCCTCAGTCGTGCGGTGACGCCTGGCGCCCCTACGAGTTCCGCTGGATTGAAAACTTGGGCACGCAAATGATCAAGGAAATAACATTTTCGGTTGGCGGCCAAATTCTGCAGCGCATGACGGGCAAGTACTTGCTGGCCCAAGTGCAGCGCGACTTCAATGGCACGAAGCGATTTCTCTACGACAGCATGACCGGCAACACCGCTGAGTTGAACGACCCTGCCAACTTCTCGGGGCGCAAAAACACGTACCCCAACGTGTATTACAACACGAGCCAGCAGGGACCGGAGCCCTCCATTCGCGGGCGCAAGCTCTACATCCCGCTCAACGCGTGGTTCTGCAACAACAGCCGCACCGCGTTTCCGCTGGTTTCACTTCAATACAACGAGCTGCAGATTGACGTGATCATGCGCCCCGTGCGCGAGCTCTTTGTCACGCGTGACATCAACTACGCGCCGCACCCCATTACCACCAGCACGCCGATGACGCCGGAGGATGTTGCCCAAGCGCCCTTCATTCAGCCCAACTTCAACGAGCAGGAGTACCAGTTTTACCGCTTCCTGCAGCCGCCGCCGGCCGCAAACATAACCAACGCATACCTGGACAAGCGGACCGATTGGAACGCCGACGTGCACCTCCTCTCCACGTACTGCTTTCTCTCGGCCGAGGAGTCGCGCGTGTTTGCGTCGCAAGAACAGAAATACCTGATGAAGTCGTCGTACGATTGGGAGTTCAAGAACATCACGGGCAGTCACCGCGTGGAGCTGCAGAACACGATGGGCATGGTGTCGTCGTGGATGTTCGTGTTTCAGCGCAGCGACATCAACCTGCGCAACCAGTGGAGCAACTACACGAACTGGCCGTACACAAATGTGATTCCGGACGACGTGGTGCCGGCAGAAACAATAAGTGTGAGTGCTGAAAATGGAATTCAAAACCCATGCGACCCGAATCAAGTGCTCGGCCCGGGGTATGAGCCAAGAAATTCCGGTGTCAACGCGCCGTCTGGGCTGTTTATAACCCGGGACTACAATGTGGTAAACCAGCGCGAGGTTTTGCAGCAGCTCGGCATCTTGATGAACGGTTCGTACCGCGAAAACTTGTTGGAATCGGGTGTGTACAATTACGTGGAAAAGTACGTCCGCACGTCCGGTTCCGCGCCGTTTGGACTCTACATTTACAACTTCGGCCTGAATTCAGACAACGACACGTACCAGCCCAGCGGCGCAATCAACATGAGCAAGTTCTCCACCATTGAGTTGGAATTCAACACGTATACACCGCCGCTGGACCCAAGCGCCAACTTTTACACCATTTGCGACCCAGAAACGGGCATCCCCATCGGCGTCAACAAGCCACAGTGGCGCATCTACGACTACAACTACGACCTGACCGTGCTGGAAGAGAGGTACAACGTGATCACGTTCATCGGGGGCAATTGCGCGCTCATGTACGCGCGATGAATGCAACGGGGAGGGGAAAAATGTACCCGGTGTGCTTTTTTTTTGAATATTATAATAATTTAGTATTATAATAACTGGATCAATGAATCTTAAAAACATAAAGCATGCAAAAGGCACTGGCACAATGGATGATGAGGAACCGTATACATCCAGTGTGTTTTTTGATTATGGAATGTTGATGTTGAAAATACTGGCCGAAATCGCGGTGTTTAACTGGATCACCAGCTGCAACTTTTTGAATGCGCTGACCATTAACCCCGCTCAATATTATCCCACCAATGACCCCCACCCGTATTGCCATGGCAACCAATGCATGATTGCGAACCAAGACCCACGCGATTCACGTGCAAAGAACCAGAAGACCATCATTTGGATGATGAAGTGGTGGTGGCAAGCCACGCAAAAGCCGTGTTATGAAACTGGGGGCTGGTTGATGAACGGCTACTTCACCAAGATGAATGAGGTTGTGAGACCCATGAATGATGACGCCGGTGACTCCATATTTTCCTTCATCAAATGGTTTTTATTTGGCCTGTTTACACAATTGTCTTGGTTGACCATGATCATGTTTTCGTTCGTGCTCTCCATTCCCGGCTACATTAAGGGGTTGTTCTCATTCACCACTTACACCGAATTGGAACCGAATAAAATTATTAGATATATTTTGAATTTTTGGTTGTTTTTGTTGTATTTAGGAATCACGTTGTGCTTTGGGTGGGTTTCATTTATTCCCGTGATCTACGCATGCATTCATTTGCTGTATCTCTTTTTCATTAAACCGCTCAGCGACAATGCAACCAGCTTCAGCGCGGAATTCACCAAACGAATGAAGCCGCTCATTGTAGCATTTGTCATTACGGCAATCATCATTGCATTCAATCAGTTGCCAATGGCATCGGCGGGAACCTTGGCCGGCATTGTGTTGTTGGTATGGTTCTTCATGTTTAAGAAAAATGCACAATGACCAATGACCATCCATCCAACGCAGTTCAATTATTAAGTTCAACTATTAAGTTCAATTATTAACTCGTTAATAAATCATAATAAAACCATGGTTATTATGATGGCATGTTCAATGCAACAAATGCACCCCCCGTTCGTCAGCGTGTGCACGCCCACGTTCAACCGCCGTCCGTTTATTCCCGCCATGATGCAGTGTTTCAACCATCAAACCTATCCGCACGACCGCATGGAGTGGATCATCATTGACGACGGCAGCGACCCGATTGAAGACCTCGTGTCGCATCATCCATGCGTCAAGTACTTCCGATTTGGAGAAAAGATTTCTCTCGGCAAGAAGCGCAACATGATGCACGAAAAAGCGAGCGGCGACATCATCGTCTACATGGACGACGACGACTACTACCCGCCCGAGCGCGTGTCGCATGCGGTCGCCACGCTGCTGGACCACCGAAAACGGAAAACGGGCATCAAGCTCGCGGGCAGCAGTGAAATGTGCATTTATTTCAAATCCGGGGAACGTAGTTCCCCGCACCCCTCCTCTTCAGAAAATCACACAACGGCTCCCCAGTCCGGCCAAATGGTGCAGTTCGGCCCCTACGGTCCCAATCACGCCACCGCCGCCACGTTTGCGTTCTGGAAAGAGCTGCTCACCGACCTGCATCTGGTATACGACGAGACGGCGTGCCTGGCTGAAGAGCGCGCATTTTTGCGCGGGTACACCATTCCCATGGCGCAGCTGGACCCCATGAAGGTCATCCTCGTATTTTCGCACGAGCACAACACGTTTGACAAGCGCATGCTGCTTGCAAACCTAGACAAACCAAACTCCGGCATGCGCATCAGCACAAAGGCGGTCACCGATTTCATTAAGGAGCCGTCGTTGCTGCAGTTCTACATGCACGACGTGGATGCGGCACTGAAGGCATACGACCCCGGTCATCCGTCCATGAAACCGGACGTGCTGCAACAAATTAGAGAGAAATTGCAACAAAATAAAATGCAACCGCAACAGCAACAGCAACAATCCGACGCAGTTTTAAGGGCTGTCATAACATTCAAAGCACCGAATGCCGAGCATCGCAGCATGACCGTAGAGGAATTGATTCAAACCGTGCAATCTCAAGCCGAAAAGCTTGAGAAAATGCGGGAATTGTGTAACAAAAAAATCCGTGAAAACTCGGAACTGTTGGACACACTCAAGGACCGCGACGAAGTCATTGCCGCGCACTTGGAGACCATTGAACGACAGAGTGCGATGCTAGACCATGATTGCAACCTGATTTAATATTAAAAATCACGCAAACGTCATTCGTCGCTTGCTGCAATGTCATCATCTTCATGAAGCATTTCACTCGGGCACGTGCATTTGTTCAAGTAGCGCTGCATGCGTTGAATGTCCAATTTCGTGATTTCAAATTCCTCTATGATGGCATCAATGCGCGCATCACTGCTGTGTTTTAAGGCAAACACGTTTGAGAAAAATGCAAACAAGTCCTTTTTGTCCATCCCGAATTTTTGGCACATCATTTGAATGAAGAGCGCGTTGTTGTATTCGGTGCTGTATTTGGTCAGCACCTTTGTGAACCGCACTTCCGACGGGTTGAATTTATGGCGCGTTGTAAACCGGTCGTGGTACAGCTTGTTGTTGTAAAAGGTTTTAATCAGGGAGCTCATTTCGTTGAACTGCCATATTTGTTTTTGAAATGTCATGCGATCAATGTAATCCGCAAAGCAAATGTTGTCCAGCGCGTCCTTGTAAAATCGGAAGGCGTCCATTTTGTGCGGCTGTTTTGCCAACGCGTCCACCACGTTTTCGTGCCACAGCAAGCCCACAATGGTGCGGTCTGTTTCGTTCATCATCGCGGAATGCTCGGTGAATTTGCACGGCGAATTTATCAATTTTTTGACAATGGTTTTGCTGTCTTCATTGTTGGCTTTCTGTTGAAAAATGGTTTGAATCAGCACGCTGTTGTTGAAACTACACAATGGATGGTCGTTGGGAACATGTTGGATGCTGGGTGCGTTGTTGAAAATGCTGCTGATGGTTGCAATTTTGCGAAGATCGCCTTGTATGAAACGCGCAACGGTTTTGTGCAGCGCGGCATTGTCCGAATGCAGTGCCGATTTCAGAATTACACCCACTTGATCCAACGTGGGCGTTTTGAGTTCAAACGTCACGCACACTTTCATCAACTCGCGGATTTTTTTGTCCATGTGATAGTTTCCAATGCACACGATGGGGTTCATCGTCACGTCTTCCAGCCGCTGCTTCTTCGTCTTTTTGGGACGCATCAGTTTGATCAGCGTGTTGATGCCGCCCTTGTCGCCGTTGTTCATGCCGTCTATCTCGTCCATGACAATCACAATTCGTTTCGGTTTTTTTTGAAACATGGAAAGCACGCTGTGCTCGCTCAGGTTGTGTTTGGTGATGAGATCAATTATAGACTTATTGCGTATGTCGCCCGCGTCGTATTTCACAATGTCGTAATTCAGGCTTTTGAGCAGCTGCACGATGAATTCAGTTTTTCCCACACCCGGGTTTCCATACACGTAAATGCCCCGCTTGATCATTAAATCATTTTTTTTGCTGTGAAACGCATTCAGCGCTTCTGCAATCTCAGTCGCAATGGATTCGCGACCCAGCACATCATTGTAATTTATCGGGTCATTGGCTGGCACTGACGCTGACGCTGGCGCTGACGCTGGCGCTGACGCTGACGCTGACGCTGACGCTGACGCTGACGCTGACGCTGGCACTGACGCTGACGCTGACGCTGGCGCTGACGCTGGCACAGTCGTTCTCGCTCTTGCTGTTCCCGGTTTCATTGAATTAAGCAAAGTGAGAACAAGTGATGTTGGAACTGCTCTTTTGTTAGTGTATTACATTCTCAATGTATTTAATATTAAATTTCATTGAATCAATAAATTTGCATGCATTGCATGCATTGCATGCAACCACTAATATAAAAATAAAAATGTATATATATTTAACATTTTAACATTTGACATTTTTAACATAAACAATGGACGCATCCAATGAGTCTAGCTCTTTTAATTTTCAACGCATCATCATCATCATTGCAATCATCATGTTGATTGCATCCATGATTTTCATAGGGTATGCATTGTATGACCAGTCCAGCAATATTTCGTGGCCGCCGGAAATCCCCAAATGTCCTGATTTTTGGAACGTGGATGCAAGCGGAAACTGTGTGAAACCAAACCCACCCGTCAAATGCGAATACAACGGCATTCCTGCTGGAACGCGTGGCATGCCGACATGCCCTCCCAGCTAACCCCATTGCAAATAAACAATGATGTGGTGTTTAAAAATAATTATATGTGTATAATTCAATAACTTATAACCGCAATACACCCCACACCATTTGAATACCTACCCAATGCACAAACAAACGCACGGCTCGGCTTATTCCAGAAATTCAGTTGCAAAAACACACCACAACACGGCGAACGGCCGCATTGACATTTTAGGTCCGACGGTGGAGCAGCAGTTTGCCATGTACGACAAAATCCCCAATTCTAGCACGTGCGCGTCGTTTCGCGACGCCATGATTGGCAACTGGGAAAACACCGCACTCAGCGACGCCTTTTTTAGCACTGGCAACATGAACATCATTCAAAACGCGCTGCGCAACGGCGTCTACACCATGTCCAAGGGGGCGTACTTGATTTCCCCCCAAGACTGCGACAATCTGAAAATGATCATGCGCAGCGTGTTCCTGCAGAGCGCCATGAATTTAGCAACTAACATCCCCGGTCAAATTGCCGCGCTGAATAAGATCGTCGTGGACATGTTTGTGCCGAAACTTTACAATGAAGCATGTGCTTATATTCAGTATAAGCGCGATGCCAGCACCATGTATAAACCCATTGACCGCCCAATTTATTCCGCAGAAAACGACAAGACCTTGGAACTGCAGCCGTGGTTTTAGAACGCCACCAATGCAAGACGCACTTCATAAAAGCATAAAATCATAAAATCATAAAATCATAAAATCATAAAATCATAAAATAAATTAACATGCAATTCATTATTTACAAAAATCGCAAATAGAATAAAAATTGAATTGATGACCGCAGCCAGCAATTCAATCGGCATGTGTAATAAGCAATGACAATGTTGTCGTCATCTAGGATCACCCTGTTCAAAAAATCCGCCGGCCGCAACGACGAGTTTGAAAGATATTTGATGTCGTCGGAAACCCACATGAGTGGGATCATCAATTTAGACAGCACGCGCGCCTATGTCATGACGCTACCACTCTCCTTCTTTGTTTCCGTTAAAAGTGCGGTTAAATGTGCGGATCAAAATGTGGCGGTTGGTCAAAGACCCAGGGGCAAGGCCGATGCCATGCCCTACGAAAGTTTCCGCATTATCAACGTGCATCACCGCGGCAGCAACGCACACTCGCTCGTATTAATCAAGAGTCGCGCCATTAAAACCAATCCCCACCACATTGCCATCTTTGAATCCAACGGCCGCAATGGGTTTTGCAGCATTCGCATTCTGGACGACCATTGTTCTCGCAAAACGCAATCAATTCAAATAAAAAATGTCACCAAGGCGTACACCTCCATCTCCCCTGAATTCAACATCAACTACGGGTCCGATGCAAACAATCCAGGGTATTGCGGCATTTACAGCATCATCTGCATCGTCGCGTTTCGCCATTACCGCAGCAAGACCGGCGCTCGGTGGCTCGCCAATTGGACCAAATTACTAATGCACATGAGCCACTGCATTGACCGTAACGCCGGCTGCTTGGGGGTAGAACTCGCCGCGCGCGTCCAAGAAATCATCGCATCAAATGCATGTTCATGCGCCGAGCGCAAAATCATCGCAGCCATTCGGGCATGCCGTTGAACCTTGAACCTTCACAAACGAGAGTATAAAAATTATATGAAATTCATTTTTGTATAAATTGGGATGATTCATCTGTTCACAATTTTTTCGCCTTTACGATTTTCTTTGCGCCTGCGCCGCTGACTGCCTTTAGGCCCACAACTGTGGCGTCTGCGGCCAACCGTTTCTCCTCCTGTTTCACGTATTCCGCGCGCAACTCCGCCAAATCGGCCAGCCACAGCTGCTCAATGCTGGTGCCTTGCAACACATGATGTTGCGACTCCTTCTGCCCCTTCTCCTTCAGCAGCTTCTGCACGTTTTCCTCGCTCACGCTGTCCATCGGCAGCCTCAACAAATACTTGTATTGCTGGTCGCCTTCCACATGGTCGTAGCCCTTGGACTGCAGCATGGCCGTCAGTTCATCGCCGCGCTTGCGCCTCAAGTCTATGCTGCCGTCCAGCAGTTCCTGAATGTAGCGCGCCTTATTACTAAGAACGCGAAGTTCTGCCGCCATTGCCGCCAGCTGGTGCGTCTTGCGCTTCCCATACAAGGCAAGGCGTGTCGCATAGTAGTCACGCACAATGTCGCGCACATTGGCGTACTTCTTCAGCTGGTCTTGGCTGTCAAACAGGTGCATATTGCTCGTGGATTCCGTCGTGTAAAGCTTCAGCAGCTTTTCAATCGCGGTGCAGCACCCGTGGTCCACGATTGCGCTATCCATGGAAGCCGTTGCCGGAAACGTGATCGTGAAATCCACCACCGTGTCCGTGCTCATGTCCACGTAGTCTTTAATCGCGCCGGTCTCAATGAGTGACTCCAAGTGCTTCTTGAAATCTTCCGTCCAATAACCAACCGGGAGTTCCGTCACGCGCACCTGCTTCTTTTCGGCATCCACGGCATGAATACCGCGAATCAGGAACTTGCCACCAGACCCAGACCCGGATGTCAATGCAGTGATTGACCCCTTGAACCCGCGGTAATACGGCTCAATTGGGCCCCACTCTGCCTCCGGTTTTTGCAGCAGCATGTTTCCGATGTGGTCAATGATTTGCAGCGGATTGTGGCACATGATGTCCGTGCTGAACCCCGTGCCGATGCCTTTCGTGCCGTTGACCAGAACCATCGGCACAATCGGCGCGTAAAAGGTGGGCTCCACCATCTGGCCGTCGTCGTCCAGATACTCCAGAACGGCGTCGTCTTCCATGCGGTAAATCAGGCGGGTGATTGGATTCAGCTGCGTGAAGATGTACCTTTCACTAGCAGCGTCTCTGCCAGCCTGAATGCGAGTCCCAAACTGCCCGTTGGGCTCAAACAGGTTGATGTTGTTGCTGCCGACGAAGTTCTGCGCCATGCCGATAATCGCCGCGTTCAAGCTGGCCTCGCCGTGGTGGTAGCCCGAGTGCTCCGACACGTAGCCGCTGAATTGCGCCACCTTGATTTCCGTCTTGAGTCCGCCCTTCTTGAACGCCGAAAACAGGATTTTGCGCAGCGAGATTTTCAGGCCGTCCATGCCGTTTGCAATGGAGCGCTGGTTGTCGTAGATGGAGAAGTGCTTCATCTCGCGCGTCATGAAGTCCTCGTACGTCACCTCCTTGTGGCTGGTGTCCAGATGGTCAGCGCGATTATAGGACGACAGCCACTCCTTGCGGTCATCGGCGCGCTTCTTGTTGAACACGAGGTCAATCGCGTCGTCGCTCGGCTCGCCCGTATAAGCGAAATTCACGATCTTCTTGTGCTCAAAGTACTCGCGGAATTCACGCCCCGTGCTGGTGCCCAGACCCTTGTAGTACTTGATGTTCCAAGTGCTCACGTCCACTGGTCCTCCGCTTGCATTACCGCTTGCATTACCGCTTTTCCACGCTTCAAACTCGCCCTCATTGTAGAATAAGCGCTCCTGGTTGCCCTTGCGCGCCTTCAGAATCGGCGTGTTCATGAACCCGATAAACCCCGGGATCTGCGTCAAGCTGGGCCACTCGCTCTGAAACAGGTTGATGCCGAGCCCCTTGATGTGCGACCCGTCCAAATCTTGGTCCGTCATGAACAGCACCTTGCCGTATCGCAGCCGCTTGGCCGCGTCTTCCGCCGTGTATTCGCGCCCGTTCTCCAGTCCCAAGATGCGCTTGATTTCCGCGATCTCCGTGTTTTCCGCAATGCGCTTGATCGCCTCGCCGCGCACGTTCATGAACTTGCCCTTCACGGGATACACGCCGATCGTGTTGCGGTCCTCCTTGCTCAGGCCCGACACAATGCCCGCCTTGGCTGAATCCCCCTCGCAAAAGATGATCGTGCACTGCGCCGACTTCTCCGTGCCCGCGAAATTGGCGTCAATGAGTTTCGGAATGCCGCGAATGGTGCGCGTCTTGGCGCCGTCCGTCTTCTTCGCCGCTTTCGCTTCCTTGACTTCCGTCAAAGCACAGGCCGCATCCATAACACCCATCTTTGCCACTTTTTCCACAAACTCGTCGCTCACGGTGCAGGCCGACCCGAAATTCGCGCTCGTCGTCGTCAGCTCGTCCTTCGTCTGGCTGGAAAACGCGGGGTTCTCCACATCGCAGCGCAAGAAGAGCGTGAGCTGCTCCTTGATTGTCGCCGGCTTCACGTCCACCTTCTTCTTGGTCTTGATGAACGCCGCCAACTTGCGCAGCAGCTGGCCCATGATGTACTCCACGTGCTTGCCGCCTTTGGACGTGCAAATGCCGTTCACGAACGACACGTGCGCGAACTCGTCCGTGTTGGTCAGGCACACGGCGTATTCCCAGCGTTCGTTGGGCGCCTCGTACACGCGCTTCACCTCGGGGCGAATGTAGAGCCCGATGTATTGCTTGAAATCCTTGATAGGCACGATGCCGCCGTTGTACTTGACGCGAATGCTGCGGTCCGTCACCGCGGCAATGTCATAGACACGTTTTGCAAAGAGCGCCGTCATGTCGGGACTGAGTCCGGCAATGCCGAGGCGCGCGTAGTCGGGACGGAACGAGATGCGCGTGTAGGGTTTTTTGCTGGCGCATTTGGTGATTTTTGGCGCGCAAATCTCGGTCAAATTCGCCTTGAATTCTTGGGTATACTTCAAACCACGCACGTGATCCACGGTTTCCACGGAGCCCCAAGTGGACCACACGAGCACGAGCTTGAATCCGAAGCCGTTCTTCCCGCCGACGATTTTCTCCTTCTTGTCTTCGGCGTAGTTCGTGGAGGTGCGCAGGTGCCCGAAAATCATCTCGGGAATCCACATCTTGTGCTCGGGGTGCTGCGCAATGTCAATGCCGTTGCCGTCATTGGTCATGGTGATTGTGCCGGTCGCGGCGTCCACGTCCACTTCAATGGACGTCACGGGGAGCGCGTCGGGCTTGCCGTCCTTAATTGCCTGCGCTTGGCGGATGACGTGGTCGCGCATGTTCACCAAGCCCTCGTCCACCAGCTTGTAGAGCGCGGGGATGTGCGTGAAGGTCGCCAGGCTGATAGTGACAGGGTCGGTCGTTCCTAAGGTCGTGTATTCGGTGCATTCCGTGAGCTGAATGGACCCAATGTAGGTGTCGGGCTTCTTGAGAATGTGCTCCAAGTCCGTCATTTTCTGATACTTGCTGGATAGAGATGAGTCGGTCGCTGAGGCCATTGTTTTAATGCAATGAAATGTATGGATACATGACATCCATTTATTCGCTCTAAGTTCCTTCAATTTTTTGTTTTATTACACATTAATTTTTATTATGTTATAATAATTTATAACTATGTCCAAATCCAAAACACAACATCGTCGCCGTTATCGTCGTGGCCGCAAGACTTGTGGCCGCAGTCGCAGGGGTGGGGTGTCATGCACGCCCACATGGTATAATGATCCCACGAAGACAGGCGTCTGTGTTTAAATTCCGACATCTAATTTTCATCAGACCTCTGTCATTTTTGTGTATGTGTTAAAATTATTTATGCACATATGTAATAACTGTAAAATGTCGGGCTACAATTATTATTCTCTAAAAAAATGTCGGTGCTATCGTCCGATCAACAAGAAGTTCATTGAAACGATCAGTGGCGGCAAAGTCCTTCCCATCTTGGTCAATTTTAGAGTGTTTAGCATAATCATCCAAACCGCAACCGCACAGGGCAATGATTGTTTCACGCAGGCCAACCGACCGACAAATGTTTATGGGAGTTGGACAGGCGCACCAGCGGGATACGGGAAACCCATTCGCAACCAATTTAATTGAATCACTAAACATTGCACTTTCTTTTTTTTTCTTTCGTTAAATTATAATATCAGCAACACAACATAATCAAATCCAATGGGAAGAAACTACACGCGTTCAGAGGACGGCTTCTACCACATCCACGGCAAGAAGTACGAGCTCATTCGCGGCTCCCGCGCCCAAGTGTTTCACGGCACCGCGTACAAGACCGACGGCACCCCCGGTCTCACCAAGGAAAAGCTCCTCATGAACAAGCACGGCCGCATCGTCAGCGCCAAGAAGCACGCCACCGCTAAGAAGGAGAAGCGACTGGAAAAGCACGGCTGGACCGCCAAGAAGGGCAAGTTCGGCGCCGTTCGCATCTCCGATCTTAAGAAGACCCGAAGCCGTAGGAACAAGAAGCATTAAGCGCAGTACGCGGCCGATAATATATTTATTCAAATGAATAAATACATTCAATGATGTCACTTCATTTTTCACACATTCATTGCAGACCTGCGAGTGCGTTTACACCTAGGATTGCTTGCCTTGCGTTTCTTGCGGGTGCTACGCTTCTTTCCGGTCCGCGGTTTAGAACGCGTCTTTGCATTCAATTTGTGTTCTCGTTTGCATTTTCGGGTGGATCCGCCGCCAGCCAAACGGTGATCACTCACATTGGCTGCATACTCCAATAGGATGCGTCCAATTTCTTCGTTGACCGCATCATCAAATACGAACTCATTCGGTCCCTCTTTGATTTTGCGTTCCAAGTCTTCCACGAGGTCTTTTGTGTTGGGAGGCAATTCGTTCATTTTTTTATTGCCCATCAACAATGCTTTTACAAAAGATGGAAACAGTGACTTAGTGGCCATGTCATACAATCCATCGGGCTGGGTTCTGACCCCCACATAAATTGCATTGGGGCTACTCAATTTTTGTTCATTTTTTAATGGTTTCAACAAATTTCTCAGGATGGGTCTATATCTATGAACAAATGCATTGTTGAATTGAACCCCCCTCAAGGCATTTAGTAACCGCAGCATCAATGGCGACCTAACCGGCATGTCATTGAAATCAATCTCAAGATTGCCGTCTCCATTGTCCAATATTATCCCTAATTTCTCTCGGAAAAGGGCCGTTGATTCTTCATTGAATCTAAGTTGTGAAATCACGTCATTCAACCAACTGTCATAAGCGGTTCGCAATTGTGCTTTGTCATTGAATTGTTCATAAAAAATTGTGCAAAACTGACTCGCGTGCGTCATCATGTCAAACGGGTATTTCATTTGAGGATTCGGGATTGACTTGAAGAACTGAATTGTGTTCATTCCAGTTTCTGCGCGGAATGTTGCAGGAATCGCATTGTCCAACGGGTCCGGAATCAGCACTATCTTGCGCCCAATGCTGCGCAGCAGCTGCAAAAAGGCGGTTCGGTCGGCATTCAGTTTGGTTGCGGTTTCCGCTTGGACCGCTGCAATGTTGCCTTGTTCCGAATAATACATCGCATTCAACCCACTCATGATGCCTCGCAGCTGGACAATTTCGCGAATCAACTCGTCCTTGTGCTCCAAAAATGTGGCATCATTTTTCCTCAGCAGCAGCAGCAAATAAATCTCAATGAACACGCGCAACCGGGCAAAGTCTTTCGGGTTTTTGCGGGCCATGAAAATGCGGATAAACAGGGCCTTGTCTTCGTTGCAAAAAATGCAAATGAGGTCCAACATCGTGGTTTTCACGGAAACCATGTTGTCGGCGCCGGTTGAATACTGGCCTTCCAGCAGGGTTTTCAAATCGGGTTTTGCATGACCTTCATGCAGGGGGTAAAGCGAATCATACAAAACAACAAACTCGCCAATTTCTTTTTTAACCAAATCAATCGGCTGCACGTAGTATCCGTCCACAGTGCATCCGTTGTCACATGTCGGATTCGCCAGTTGAGAGAAACACATGGTTTCTTGCGTCACAAGTTGCACCTTCGGGTTTTTTTTCAATCGTTTGCTAATGAGTTTAGTGTTTGCATCACTGTGTCTATTGCCGTACATGAACAGCTGGACATTATCCGATGATGCCGGCGCGAGATTAAATTTAATGCTGGTGTCCTGATTCATCGTGCCGTAACGCCACAACTGTTGGGTACGTTCGTAAAAATTGGCATACAGAACCATCATGTAGAGAGAAAACATCAATAAAAATTGGCGCGACACTTCACCAAACACGAAACAATCAATGTCGTTCATCCGAATGTTGTCGCAACCCTGTTTCAGGGCTTCCAATTCGGCCGGTTTGAGGCGCGAGTCTGCAATGATTGATGCAAATTCACCCGCCTTCATGCCATCCACGAAATCTTTGAGGTAATAAGAAACCGCCGCACCGCCGGCCGCCACAATATTTGATCGGGAACCCATTGCCGCATTCACCGCCGTGAGAGCAGCGACAATGATTTCGGTTCGCGTAAGCGGATGAGGTGTCCCCATCATGCGCATGCGTTCGGCTTCTTCTTCGTCTAGACCCGGTGCGTCGCCTTCTGGCGCACTGCTGCTTGATGGTGCTCCACTCAATCCCATTTGTTCATTGTCAATCATTATTGGGCCTTGGTCTTGTGCGATGGGGGTCGCGCGATATGCGACCTCCCCAAAGTATTTGATGTACTGTCCGCTTGGAAACATGTCGGAAAATCGTTTGCCATCATCGGTTTTAATCGCGGGATTCTGGATGATTGCAATGAGCACGGTTTTTATGAACATGGGGGTGGCCGTGGCATTCGCCTCTGGCAGGATCAATGCAAACAACTTGGCGCACTCCGTTGCAATGACCGCATTGGGCGTGGACGATGCGTCACCAAATTTTGAAACAAACAAGGTGTGGGTGATGTGAGCAATCAGCACATTCACTTCATCGTACGGGGCAGGCATGGTCGCATGCAACAACAGCTCCAGCATGAAATCCAATCGGCCACAGTTTGCAATGGTTTTTGAATTATGCGCAATGGTGGGGGCGACAACTTCGTCCGAATCAAACACTGCATTGTTGAACACGTCGCGAATGACATACACCGTGAATACAGGAACATTGAACACTTCCCCAATTCTTAAAACGAGAGAAATTTGGGTTCCGATTTTGCCAACGAGCGCTTCCTCCGCCGTGATTTCCTTGTAGAAGGGACTCTGAAACCGTGCGTCCGCGATCAATGTTCCAAACACCGTTTTAACTGCGGCGACAATGGGTTCCGTGGCAATTCCATTTGCGGAAATCAACAGTTTGCAGTGCGAAACGAAATCCGCCAACAATCCAACGCTGGGATTAAAATGCAATTTAACTGAATTGTCACTCAGGCCACTCTGAATTGCATCCACGCTGCGAATGGCACCATCTATGATTTCACATGCATTTTGAATTGCATTAAACGCTTGCAATCCTTTTTCAACCGCTTCTCGGACACTTTGTTCATACAAATTTAATGCCAAAAATGCGGTGGTCAATTGTTCAGTTTCAGAAACATTGGCAACCTGTTCGGGACTAACAGAAACATGACTACTAACAGGAACCGCCGATTCAATGACCGGTTCAGGAACCGCAGATTCAATGACCGGTTCAGGAACCTGTTCAACAACCTCGGCAACCTCGGCAACCTCGGCAACCTCGGCACCCGGTTCATTCACTAAATCATTTGCATTGCTGGGATCGGATGAAGAAGACATGCGCCCAATAAATTAGTGTATATATAACAAGTGATATTATATCTCCGATTTATTCTCACTATATATTTTTTCAAAATATTTTTTACTCACGTTTAAATGATGCTCCCCCGCGAGATTATTCTTGCATTTTGCCCGCTGTAACTGACAGTAAAATTCGTATGCTTTGTAAGGCGCAGGCTGCGTCGTAGAAGCCGCATATTCCTGTATGGCGGCCAACACATCCCCCCGCTTGTCCCACAACAAACAACTCACGTGCATCAAATACTTATCATTTTCAATGGCCACGTCCGGATAAAAGTGCCGAATCAACCCTAAAAATGCGGCATCCGTGTGATTGTGGCTCTGCAACTGAGGGGTTTGCTGCGCTTGTTGTTGATGGTGTCGCTTAAATAGCGTCGTGAATTCATCTATTTCCAGCTCGTCTTCATTGTTCGGGTCAACCGAAATTGTCTGCGTCCAAAAATCTTTGAACCGCGTCACCAGTGGCAGGTGCTTGCTCGTGAGCTGCAAAAACGAATCCGTTGTTTCGGAATAACCGGGCAGCTGCTGCATGAGGCGCGCCTTCAGTGCTTGCGCAAAAAACACGTTCGGAATTCTCTCGTCGTCAGTGAACACCTTCCACAAATACATCATGTTTTTCCATGAGATGCTCATGTTGCTTTGCGGCGACGGCTCCGTGCATGTCGCCACAAACTTGGCAATGAGCGTGTCTTCCGGGTGGTGTTTCAAATACAGCACCCGTTGATGCGTGACGGTGTCCTTGCACTGCGTGTTCAAAAACGCTTCCGCATTTTCATACCGATGTGAATAGTGCGCCGCCACGCAAAAGACGTCAATCAGTCGGTGCTTAAACGGGGGCGAAAAAGCATCCATCGCAATGTCGTTCATGTCCATCAACCGACAATCGCTGAAGGCATACTCGTAAAATTTGAATTTGAAGGCGGACAGCAATGATATTCCAAACAGCGTGTTGCATTCTTGACTGAGCCCCTTTATGAATTGGCGCGCCTTGGGCGTGGCAATGTAAATGGGCTCCACTACGCCATCGCTTATTGAAACCGTCTTCTTTAAAATGACGTCACCGATCACGGTGAGAAAATATTTAGCACATTCGCGCGTGCGAAACAGCACGGGACACAGCATGTTCAGCGTGCGCTGAATGGTCTGCGATTCCGGAATGGACGAGAGCAAATTGCGGTCCTTGATGCGACGCAGCACTTGGTTCTTTATTTTGTACTTCCACGGCATGAGTTCCCGGTTGCCGCTGATTTTCGTCAGGATGGGGTGCAAGATGTCGTCCTCGTTGATCACGCTGTAATTGCACTCGGCGTCCGCGTCGTACACGAAAAACAGCTCCACATTGGCATTGTAATAGTAGTGTGGCGACTCGTTCAAAAACTGCTCAATGAATTCGTCGGACGCAGTGATCAGTGTTTGCTTGCGCTGCTCTTTGTCATCGCGGGCATGTAAAATGGCGTCCATTGCTGCGGGCAGATGCGTAATGTGCGCCACCAGCTTCCCCCGCATGAACTCGTCATCTGCGTACTTGGCGTGCAGCTGCTGAATTATGCTGGTTAATTCATCCACTTGCATATTGAATTTAAATACTTGTGCATAAGCGCAAGTGTTTATATTGTTTCACTTGTCAATCCAATACCTGCATCCTGTACCAAGCAGGCATCGTCCCACCACGACGAGTGCGTTTGCGACGTCCGTTCATGCGGCGGCGGTGATTGCGCCGAGTCTCTATTTTGTTTTTAATTCGGACATTGCTACGCACACGTCCAGCACGTTGTTGGTGTAGTAGCGACTCTTCAAGGTACGTCTGCCATTCGCGATCAAGGTTTGGGTGTGCAAAATATTCGTTGACGCCTGTCAGTACCTCCAACATTTTAGGAAGATTACGGGTTGTGTATGCATTCCACCAGTCATGCACCACTGTTGGCGTGATGTCATAATGTATAAGTTGTGGACCAAATGGTTCTTCGGGATTTGCAAAAAATTCATCAATGCCAGGCTGACCAAACAAAATATTTATAGCCCATTTGCGGCAATTCCAGTCTTTAAGGGTTGGATTGTCTGCACTTAATCCCGCGTATGGTCTGCTTGGTGTTATAAAATTTATTAAGTGAGTGCGGTCATTCATAACCACTTCTTTCGGCGGCGACACCGAACCTTCCTCTGGGAGCTCAATATTTTTTTCATTGGTGACAAATCTAATCTCCGTAACTAGATTCATCTCCGCTTGCAATCTGTCTAATATGTATGGTGTTAGTATTCCAATCCACATGATAACTGCCGGCTTATCAGGCATCAACGGTATATCCGGTGAATGCAATACACCAATTCGGTCACTATCGTCAGGCACATGAAACAATCCACGAATTGTTTCGGAAAAATAAATATATCCATATCCAATCGTGTATAAATGACCATGCAGATATATGTATATTCCAGTGTGCGGGATAGGCACATGAACAAAGAATACGATTGGTCTATCAAATATGTCTAAAGCATACACCGCTCTATGTATGTCTTCGCATATCTTCAGTTGTCCTGGGATGGGCATGTACTTGTATTTTTTTTCACTTCTAGATTGACATTGACATATTAATTCACAATGGCCAGGTCCTGTTCCAATCATGGACGTGTTAAAAACAAAATCAGCTTTGGGTTCATCTGTGAAGGGCAAATTAACTATTGGCCGCATTCTTTCTTCATAATCCGCCAACGGATGTGAACCGCGGCCCGATGGGATGGTTATGGTTTTAAAAAATTGTCCAGCCGATGAAATATATTCACTTCGTGGAAATGAATAAAAATCATATGATAGATATTGTCCAGTCGGTAGACGGTGGTGTCGTTCACACAATCCATGATAAACAGCCGGTTCTGGTTTTGAATGCAGTTGGGTTTTTGCTTCAGCTAGGCAAGCATTGCACAGAGCGCCGCTCATGCCACTGATGAAATATATATACTATACAATAATGCATAGAATATAAAACTCATTGATTGATTGATTGATTGATTGATTGATTGATTGATTGATTGATTGATTGATTGATTTATGCATGAGGCGCTTTCACGCTGGCGGTCATGTGGCGGCGGTGATTGCGCCGAGTTTTATTGCGCGCATGCGACGGCAGGTTAACTCCAAACAGCGTCCACGGCTGCGGCGGACGGTCGTGCAAGTACGGGCGCAAATTGTTCCAAATCATGTTGCGGTCGCAAAATTCGTCCTTGTAGAACCCCATGCCGCACGAACTGCCCCAGCGCCCCCACATCTGCATGCGCTTCGCGGTGTGCGAATCAATCGCCTTGCCGTCCACCGCCCCGCGCGGCTCGTACGGTTTCGGACGGTCTGCTTGCGACATGAACTCGCGCGCATCCAAGTCGAAGTGCGAGCACGTTGAGCGCGAGCACGGGTTGATCTTGTTCAAATACGTGTCGTAGTGGTCGCCGATGATGTGCTTGGCGATTTCCACGTCCAAGCGCCCCTTGTATTCATCCATCATTTGCTGCAGGCGCACTCGGCGCGCGCCCTGGTGGCGACGCATGTCGTCCCACCCCGTGTTGGACGATTCCAGGTTCCGGATGCGTGGGTCGTGCGGCGCGTTGAACCCAATGAAGCAGCCGTTCTTAGTGCGCTCCACATTCATATATTTCAAACCGAGTTCAAACCGCATGATTTCGTTCGTGCGCGTGTCGCCAAACAGCCACGCGTTCGCGTAGTCACCCGAATTGCCCTCGGTCAGCATCATCACGTAGTCGTCCATCGTGTCGCCGTACTGCATGGCGCGCCGAATGCGGCAACACACCGGGTCCTTGTTTTCGTACGCATTAAAGCCCCCGAACGTGGTCTCCGTTCCAAACAGGCCACGACTCGTGACAAACATGTCCGTGCCCGAATGAATGCCGCCCGGGAACGACTGCATAAGGATGCGGTGCCCTTTGCTCGGGCGGATATCCAGCATCACGTAAAAATATTGTCCGCTGACGTAGCTGTCAAATGAGTTGTGCGCGCACACGATGGCACCGTCCGACGTGTAGTCGCCCACCGCAATGAAAGCGCTGCACCGATCTTTGCCCCCGCCTTCCCGCGAGCCACTAGCCTTTTTGGCGCCACTGCTTTCCAAAAATTCGGCGTACATGGGTTTAGACCGCAGGTGCACGTTGTGCGGCTCTTTCAGCACTGCAGACAGGTGAGAAAACATGTAGTCAAAGCTGATAAAGCAATTCCAAAACACGATGCGGATCAGCGGCTGCTTGGCGCCATCGGCAATCCCGCGCATCTCTTCATATAACTCTGGAAAATTGGTCTCAATTTGTGGACGAAAAAAGTCGTCGGACACCTCGCACAAGAATGCAAGCGTGCGGCCGTAGTCTTCGTACACGATGAACTCCAGCATCTTCATGATTTCGGCGAGTTCGGATGCAACCAAGTGGCCGTGTGCGTAGCCGCGCTCATATGGGTCGCCATGGACGGAGATGTAAATCCACCCGTTGACGTCCCTGCGAGTGCCATTCAATTTCATGTCAATTAAATGTGACCAGTTTGTATAACCAGTGTGTATAATAAATGCACAGATTATAATTCATTCTAAATGTCAAAAATGAGTTAAAATAACGCGAATATTAAAATGCATGTATGTTAAAGCATGAGCAGCATTCTTTACTACAGTAATTTTTGCGACAAGTCTAAAGCCTTGTTGCAGCGATTGGCGAAAGGCAAGGTTAAGGAGGGGATTCATTACATGTGCATTGACAAGCGCGTCAAAGGCGAAACCGGTGCTTGGTACATTGTGTTGGAGGATGGGCAGAAAATCATCCTGCCGCCGCACGTCAATCGCGTGCCGGCACTTTTATTGTTGAACCAGAACCACGCGGTGCTGTACGGTGACCAAATCACGAACCACCTCAAACCCATGGAAGTGCAGCAGAACAACGTGGCAACTGGGTTCAACGGGGAGCCGTCCCCCTTTTCCACAGGAAGCGACTTCATGGGCGGGTTCGGCGTCATGTCGGACAACTACAGCTTTCTGGATCAGTCCAGCGAGGACTTGTCGGCAAAGGGCAGCGGCGGCTTGCGCCAGCTCTACAACTACGCCACCATTGACTTCAACCAAACCATTGAGTGCCCGGCCATTGAAGAGAAGCAGGCGCGCATCGGGTCCGACGTCACGTTGGAGAAGCTGCAAAAAGAAAGGAACGAGCAAATCATGTACGCGCAGCAGCAGCAGCCGCAGCAGCAGCAGCAGCAGCAGCAGCAGCAACAACAGCAACAACGTCGCTAATCGCTAATCACTAATCGCTAATCCATCGTTCCGGTTTGAAATGAATGTACATGTTGCAATGCGCCAAGCCCTCTAGCAAACAAGTGGTGGATTCGTACAGCACAATGTCACCGTACTCCATGGTTACATTGTGTGGCCGAAAGTGGTGGTCCTCAATGTGGAGGGTGTCCGACGCGTCGTCCAAATGAATGATGGCGCTGATGACGTGCGTGGTTTTTTTGTCGCAATGATTGGCCCCCAAGCATTTGCGAATGCCGTATGTGGCAGTGTGTATCAGCGGTGCTTTGTATTCAATCCATTTTGTAAGAATGTCCTTGAATGTTTCGCGCAACTCATTTAGTAGTTTGATTGGCGCAGCATCCAGATTCAAATGCTTGGAATCGCGGCGGATCGCTTCGTCGGTCCATACGTCGGCACATTGACCATCGTCGGTGCATTCGTTGATGCCCCGACTCATCCACTCTTTCACGGCATCCACGCAGTCCAGCCGCATGCGCACCTTTTCAAACCCCACGCGGTGAAACGCCGGCAAAAAATGATGCTCGCAAATTTCATTCGGTGCGCTCGGGTTGATTTCCGTTTCCTTGAACCACTTGGTCAAAATGTATTTTTCGCCGCGGACGATGGGCATGCCGCAGTGCGACGAAAACGGGTTCTCCCTGCCCCAGTCGCTGGCATTGTCCGTTGATGCCTGCGAATACAAATTGTTCCAAACAATGGCGGTGCCCGTTTTCGGCGCGCAGGAACAAAACGCGCGCGGAAACGACGTGTACCCGCCCTCTTCCACGTCGTTCAAGTAAATCATGAACGTCCACGTGCGCTGGCCGTTGATGGAGGCATCCTTCTTCAACAATTCAGGGTCAAAGTAGTCGGTGTGGAATCGGAATTCTTGACCCACGGCATACTTCTGCCCTTGAATTTGTTCCGCATACCGGTTGCTTATGCCGAGCGTTTTGCAAATGCGGCTCTCCACTTCCGCAATGAACGGATTGGTGCCGCCGAAATAACACGTCTTGCTAGTGCGCTCCACGTTCACAATGCGCTCCGTGGGTTTAGTCGCGTTGTACGTGGACGACTCCGTCAGTTCCGACGCGTTGATTGTCGCAATGATGTCGGCGCACTCATCCGGCGTTAAAAACCCGTCCACGCGAAAAATCTCAAGGTTTTTTGCGTTGAGCCGTTGCGCAGTTCTCAGCGCAACCCGAGCCAAGGCCTGCGTTTGTGCAGGTGTCGGGACCCGATAATCAATGCCGATTTTGCGTTTCAATAACGCGTGACTGTATCCCGCATCCAGCGATTTTTGAAACATGATTTGCTTGCAGTTGCCCAGGCGCAGGTTCAGGTCAATCCATTCTTCCCATTCCGGCGCAAACGTTTCCATTTGAGTGTTGATTGTTGATTGTTGATTGTTGAGTGTTGAGTGTTGAGTATAGTGTTATTAAGTTCCAACTGTGTTTAAATATGTTCAACAAAATGCATTTAAAATAATTGCGCAAAATATAAACATTGCGTTTGGTTCGTTTCGTACACAACACATCCACACATCCACACATCCACACACACACACACACACACACACACACACACACCCCCAACAGCCTCAGCAATGTCTTCCGACAAGTCCATTGTGATGAAGGCATTTTTAAATCAATTTACCGATTTTCTCGACGACGTGCAAAGCGTGTTCCCGGACGATGCCGACATTGATTCCGCTCGGACCGCTCTCTTGCTGATGAAAAAAACAAACCCGCGCATTTTGATGAACGCGTGGGTCACGTGCATTGTTCAGCCGTACCATGTCCAAATAGAACAGGGCGACATTAGGTTCTTCTTGGACAAGGATTACACGCACGATTTAGAGTACATGGGGAACGCGGTCATGCAGAAGGTGGACACGCTGCGCGGCCCGGTGCGGGAGATGGGCGCCGAAAATCAAGCCAAGACCATGAAGTACATTCAGAATTTGACGAAGCTGGCGAAGCTGCACGGCGAAATGGAATGAACCAACTACCCCCCCCCCCGG
>Ga0214917_10002065_pt1 | contig 25052 bp, 23 predicted proteins | sample LL_1208_BB_MetaG_FD_177983 | JGI IMG/M metagenome (GOLD analysis project Ga0214917, IMG submission 177983) | Freshwater microbial communities from Lake Lanier, Atlanta, Georgia, United States - LL_1208_BB | ecosystem: Environmental > Aquatic > Freshwater > Lake | place: USA: Georgia | collected...
GCTGGTGGCGCAGGAAACGCGCGAGGACGCGCTCCTATTCACCATACGCAAGGCCTGATCAGCCGAGCCGATTGAGCGCATCTTCAAGCTTGGCGACGCGCTGCGTGGCGTCTTCGCGGCGTTCACGCTGCTCTTCCACCACCTCTTCCGGCGCCCGCTTCATGAAATCGGCATTGCCCAACTTGGCGTCGATCTCGGTGATCTCACCGCGATTTTTTTCGATCTCTTTCGTGAGGCGCGCCCTTTCGGCCGCGATATCGACGACGCCGGCAAGCGGCAAGGCCGCACTCTCGCCATGGACCACCAGCCCGATCGATTCAGGCGGCGAAGCATCCGAGAAGCTGACCTCCGACAAGCGCGCGAGACGTTTCAGCATATCGCCCCACACGGCGACGCGCGTATGCGTTCCCGTCGAAGCTTTGACAAGCACGAGCGGAATTTGCGCGCCGGGCGGCACGTTGGTCTCGTTGCGCGCGGAGCGGATCGCAGTGACGAGGTCGACAAGCCAACCGATTTCGCCTTCTGCTTCCTCATCTGTAAAGATGAAATCGGATGGCCACGACGCAAGTGCCAAAATCGTTTCGCGCTTCGGACCTTCAGCACCTTTAACTGCCCACAATTCTTCTGTGAAATAGGGCATGAAGGGATGCAACATCTTGAGTACGAGATCGAAGACATAGGCGATGGCTGCGCGCGTTTCGTCCTTAGCGGGACCATCCTCACCCATCAAAATGGGCTTGGCGAGTTCGAGATACCAATCGCAGAAGAAATTCCACGCGAACCGATAGGCCGCATTGGCAGCATCGTTGAAACGATAGGCTTCGATAGCCCTTGTTAGATCGGCAATCGCACGCGCGGCAAAGGTTAATGCAGCTCGATTGAGTTTCTGCTGCGTTTTATTCGGATCGAACCCAGCGACGCGCGCGCAACCATTCATCTCAGCAAAGCGCGCAGCATTCCAAATTTTGGTTGCGAAATTGCGATAGCCTTCGACGCGACTTGTGGCGAGCTTGATGTCTCGGCCTTGTGCCGCCATGGCAGCAAGCGTGAAACGCAACGCATCGGCCCCGTATTGATCGACAAGATCAAGCGGATCGATGACATTGCCCTTTGATTTCGACATTTTCGCGCCCTTCTCGTCCCGGACGAGGGCGTGAATGTAGACCGTATGGAACGGCGGCTCCTTCATGAAATGAATGCCCATCATCATCATCCGGGCGACCCAGAAGAAGATGATATCAAAGCCTGTGACAAGAACATCGGTCGGATAATAACGCTGCAGCTCCGCCGTCTTGTCAGGCCAGCCCAGCGTCGAGAACGGCCAGAGCGCCGACGAGAACCACGTATCAAGTACGTCCTCATCACGCGTGAGGCGTTCGTCGGAGCCGTAATGCTGATGAGCGGCGGCTTTCGCTTCAGCTTCGCTTTTCTCGACGAACACCGTACCGTCCGGGCCGTACCACGCCGGTATCTGATGCCCCCACCAGAGTTGGCGGGAAATGCACCATGGCTCAATGTTTTCGAGCCATTGGAAATAGGTCTTTTCCCAATTCTCCGGCACGAATTTCGTTTTGCCGCTGCGAACCGCTTCCAGTGCCGGTTGTGCCATCGTCTTGGCGTCTACATACCATTGGTCGGTCAGCCAAGGTTCGATGACGACATTTGATCGATCGCCGTGCGGAACCGTGTGAACATTCGGTTGGATCTCGCGCAGAAGGCCGCGCTCTTCCATCATCGCGATGATCGTCTTGCGTGCATCGAAGCGATCTGCACCATGCAGTGCCAGCACCGCATCAAGATCGGCAGACACATTTGCATCGGCTAGAAACGCTTCATTGCCCCGCAAGGCGAGACGGGCTTCGGCATCAAAAACATTGATGAGCGGAAGATTGTGGCGTTTGCCGACCTCAAAATCGTTAAAGTCGTGAGCCGGTGTAATCTTCACCGCACCGGTTCCCTTTTCGGGATCGGCGTAATCATCGGCCACGATCGGAATGAGACGGCCAACGAGCGGAAGCCGCGCCTTCTTGCCAATCAGGTGTTTGAGTTTCTCGTTTTCAGGGTGAACGGCAATCGCGGTGTCGCCGAGCATCGTCTCGGGTCGCGTGGTCGCGATCGTGATGATTTCATCAGAACCCTCGATTGGATAATCGAAGTGCCAAAGATTCCCTTTCACCTCGACCTGCATCACTTCGAGATCTGAAATGGCGGTCTGGAATTTTGGATCCCAGTTTACGAGGCGTTTGTCGCGATAGATCAGGCCTTGCTTGTAGAGCGTAACGAACACTTCAAGCACGGCGCGCGATAAACCTGCATCCATCGTAAAACGTTCACGCGTCCAATCGCAGGACGCACCGAGACGCTTCAACTGATTGACAATAGTGCCGCCCGATTCCGCTTTCCACGACCAAACCTCTTCGAGAAATTTGTCGCGGCCCATGGCGCGGCGGTCGGGACGTTTTTCTGCGGCAAGTTTGCGCTCGACCACCATCTGCGTCGCAATCCCGGCATGATCGGTTCCGGGTTGCCACAGCACATCGCGACCGCGCATCCGTTCGAAACGGCACAGCACATCCTGAAGCGTGTTGTTGAGCGCGTGGCCCATGTGAAGCGAGCCAGTGACGTTCGGCGGCGGAATGACGATGGTATAGGGCTTCGCGTTCGCCCTATCAGGACGGCTCGCCTTGAATGCCTGTTCCTTGTCCCACAGCGGCGCAATGCGCGCTTCTACAGCGGCGGGGTCGAAGGTCTTGTCCATCATCATCTTCATCCTTGGCACCCAAGGGGCGCACGCATCCTCAGCGCCGATCAGACGCCTATTCGGCCGTAGCCCCGTAAGGGCACGACACTGGCTGACAGTTTGGGGGTTAAAAACCCGAGCGCGGCGGTGAAGTCAATTCCGGCGGAGCTTGATGCTCAACGGCCCGATTGGGCGGAGATCCGCTCAATTTCCTGTTTGACCAGCCGCTCGGCGATCGCCGGCAGATTGGCGTCGAGCCATTCCTTCAGCATGGGCCGCAAAAGGTCGGCGACGAGGCCATCGAGCGTCTTTGTCTCAGCGGAGACCTTGAGCGCCGAGATTCGGCCAAAGGCGGCGGAGAGCGCCTCTTCTGTCTCGCCGGCAATCAATTTCTGCAGCCGAACACCATCGGATGCTGGCGCCCCCTGTGCCACCGCGGTGCCCGCCGATGCCAAAGGCTTCCCGGCCTGCTGCGGCCTCGGCGGCAGCACCGGAACGGGGTCAACAGGCTTTGGGCGGATCGCAGCGACTAGACCTTCAGTCACGGCCTCAGGCGATGCAGGAACAACAGTCGGCTTCGATTGCGACCCCGCTCTTACAAGCGGTTGTGCAAGATCAAGAACATCCTCGCCAGCCGGGCGTTCGACGAGCACACGCGCGGTTGGCTGCGGAACGGCGGCCTCAGTATTCTGATCATCGGCAATAATTCGCCGAATGGAAGCCAGAATATCGTCGATTGTGGGCTCGGAAGATTTCGCAGTCGCGCTCGTCATAAGGGGGTTCCAATGCTCCGTATGAGCCGACGCAACGAGGCCCGGATTTCAAGCGATTATGAAACAGGCAAAAGGGATTCGGAAGGCGTTATCAACGCCCACCCGGAGTTCTCAACCCAATCCACTTGTCACGCACCTGATTGTAATGGGTCGTTGCGTTGTACTGATCGACCTTCAGAGCAAGGGTCGTGGCCGACAGGCGCCCCATCGCCGAGAGCACCTGATAGGAAATCACGACGCGATCGCGCTGCGCCGCGACAAGGTTGACGCGAGCGCTCAATAGATCCTGATCGGTGATGAGGACGTCGAGCGTGGTGCGCTGGCCTACTTTGGCTTCCTCACGGACGCCATTCAAAGCGATCGTGGCGGCCTGGATCTGCGCTTCTGCCGCTTGAATGCGCGCCTTCGCAGCTTCGAGCTGGCTCCATGTAGCGACCACTGCAGCGCGGACGCGGTCGCGCGCAAGATCGAGTTCGAGCTGACGCTGGCCGAGCGTTTCTTTAGCCTGACGAACGCGGGCATAGGTTTCCCCGCCCTCGTAGATCGGCACGTTCACACGGCCGACGACTTGCGCCTGAACGAGATCGACATTGGAACCCTGATAGTCCCAGCGGCGCTGGGCAGAGCCTTGCAGACCAACGCTCGGATAAAGCTCACCCTCGACGATTTTCACATCAAGCTCCGCGACGTCGACATTATGCGCCGCCGCAATGATTGCAGGATGGTCTGCAAACGCGATGCGTACGGCCTCATCGAGCATTTTTGGAAGAAGACGTTCGAGCGGCTTTGCGGGAGCGAGTTGCTTCGGCTCTACGCCGATCACCTGACGATAGCGCGCGATTGATGATTTGAGATTGCCTTCGGCGAGCGACCATTCAGAACGGCCAGCGGCCAAACGAGCTTCCACTTGGGCCACGTCCGTACGCGTCACTTCACCGACATTGAAACGGTCCTGCGTTTGGCGCAATTGCTCGTTCAACACATCGATATTTGCAGAGCGCAAATTCAGGAAGGCGGTATCGCGCAAAACGTCCATATAGGCCGTCGCGGCATCCGTTAAAATCGACTGTTCAGACGTCCGTAATGAAGAGCGACCCGCAAGAACGGAGGCATCGGCACGACGCACCGTGTTGCCGGTGCGATTTCCGTTGTAAAGCGTTTGGTCAATCGTCAACGCGGCCCCGCGCGGCCAAAACGAATCGTTTTGCATCGATGAAAAACCGGCGCTGTTTCCACGCGTCACGTCGAGATTGGAAACGCCCAAATCGCCGCTCGCTGTCACGCGCGGGCGGTAGCCCGATAAAGCGCGCGGAACATTTTCATCGATCGCGCGCAGCTGCGCGCGTTGTGCATTGAGATCTGGATTGGACGCATAGGCACGGGCTAAAGCAGATTCGATCGTCTCGGCGGAAGCCGAACCAACAAAAAACGCCACCACCGCAAACGCAGCGAAACTAAAGGTCGCCTTGCGTGTCACTGTGCCCACTTCAAACCCCATTTCGCACCGTTGATTTCCCTTGGGGAAACCATTACTTTTTATAGTTAATAGACCGTTAACGCCTAAAAAGCGAACCTAGGAGTCTTTGTAAAGCCTTTCAAAAGCGGAGCTGAAGCGTTCAGCAACGCAACTGACCCTGTTTCGGTTCCGCTTTTGGTCCACAACATGATTCGTCCCGATTGCCCTTTGCCAACCACCGCGACGAGGCGACCGCCATCGGCGAGCTGCTCAATGAGCGCCTTGGGCTCAACCTCAATCGCGCCCTCGACAATGATGACATCAAAGGGTGCCTTATCAGGAACACCCTTGGTGAGGTCACCTGCAACCAATTCAATTCCTGACTGATCGGCGAGCGCAGTCCGCGCTGCGGCAATCATGGTTTCATTATCGAGGGCAACCACCTCGGCCGCCATGTGGGCCAAGACGGCGGTCGACCAGCCCGTTCCACAGGCAACGTCCAGCACGCGGTCGGATTTCTTCACCGTCACCGCCTGCGCCATGCGGCCGAACACCATCGGCGCAAGCATGAAACGCGGTTCCGGGGCCCCTTCCGGAGCCACAGCCAGATCACGATCTATATAGGCGAAGGCGCGGTCCTGCGCGCGGACAAACCCTTCACGCGACGTCTCAAGGATCGCGGCGAGGAGCGCTTTGTCGTTAACATCGGCCGTCCGGAGCTGGCCATCGACCAGCTGGCGGCGCTGTTGAGCATCGTGCGGCATGGATCTCATCCACTCCGGGCTTGAAGACAGCTATGGGCCTTGTGCGGCAGCAAGCGGCAAAAGGCAAGGTGAACAGGCGCTCGCCGCGTGCGGGACGCCCGCCTTGGGGCCAACCGCACGCGCGGCATCTCTTTACTTCAGGCGGATGCCGTTCTTGATGCGCTCATCCTTAAAAATGACCGCCATGGCTTCGATGATCCGCTTGCCGCGATTGGCCTTGCAATAGGTGATAACCTGATGCTCAAGTACTTTAGCGCGGACGAAATGCATCTCGCTCTTCTTTGCAAGACCAGCATACCAGCCGGCGTACCAGCTCATCAGATTGTCAGCATCTTCCTGATAGGTATCGGCTAGTTGGGCGCAGGTCAGTTCCTGCACCTTGATGAATCCATTCTTGTCGGCATAAGCCGTCAACGGAATAGGCTGCTGAGCCATGGCAGCCGTAGAGCTCAAAGCGCCGAACAGGGCGGCGGCAATCACGATTTGGCGCATTTTCAATCCCCTTACACCGCGCAACTCCCGCGCGTCGCAGACCTTGATCTTTAACCAAGCCGGACCGGAGTCGCAAACGCCGGTTTGTTAGGAACAGGCAAAACCCGTGCGGGCGATCATCATGTCGTGAAAGGGAATTGGAACCGGAAAAACCGGGAAGTCGTTGGAGGCCTCGCCCGGAATCGAACCGGGGTGCAAGGATTTGCAGTCCTCTACGTAACCACTCCGCCACGAGGCCATAGCCAACGACGTGCTCCCGATAGCAATAGAAAAGCCGGAGAGCAATGGAAATCGGGGAAAGTGGGCCCGCCAATGACATTTGGAACCGAAAAAAGCGGGGCCAGCCGGATTTGATGCGTCCAACCCCTTGCAAAATCGGATCGCCCTGTGTACTTCCCCACTCCACCAGACGGTCCCTGATAGCTCAGCTGGTAGAGCGTTCGACTGTTAATCGAATGGTCGCAGGTTCGAGTCCTGCTCAGGGAGCCAATTGCCTTACTTGCTCCAATTGGTCGGTCCGTCACGTTTCCTTTCGCCTTTAGCGACGGCTTGGGTCGACAAGAAAGCCACCCGCGCCACACGCATTCAGGCGCTTTCGAGACACTTTATTGGCTTCCATCTGACCCGCCTTTTGACAAAGCATGGGCATTTCCCGAAGTTTAGCCAAAAGGAGGCGTCCATGGATGAGTCGGCAGACCGGTTCCAGAACGCGATCGATACAGCGATCGAGGCGCAAATCCGCGAGGCCTTTGCCCTCAAGGACGAGGATGAGCTCGGCGAGGCGCTCAACGCCATCTATGTAGCCGCGACAGACGGGGCCTTGCGCGCGCTTTTGTCTCTGGGGTGCCCGCTCGAGGATGTCGAAGGGGAAATGCAGCGGCTTGTGAAGGCGCTTGTTAAGGAACACGCTGAGGATATGCCCTCTCTCCAGTGAGGCTGGCTGACTGATCCACCGAACCGGCCCCGCCGTAGATTTCCGGTGCCGCCGGGAATTCAGCATGTCTTCGCCTTCAATCGTTTGGTTTCGCGACGATCTCCGCCTCGCGGATCATCCTGCACTTCTCGCTGCCATTGCCCAAAAGGAACCGGTCATCCCGGTCTTCATCCTCGATGAGCAGAGCGATGGCATACGCCCGCTCGGCGGCGCGGCGCGGTGGTGGCTTCATTATTCCTTGGCCTCCCTCTCGGACCAATTGGCAGCCAAAGGCGCCCCATTGCTCCTGTTCCAAGGCCCAGCCCGCGACGTCATGGCAGGGCTTGTCAAAAAGCTAAAACCGGGCGCTGTTTATTGGAACCGACGGTATCGCCAGCCCGAAATCGCCGTCGACAGCGCAATCAAGGACGATCTCAAAACCCAAGGCATCGCTGCCGAAAGCTTCTCCGGCACCCTGCTTTTCGAGCCTTGGACGGTCAAAACGCAGGCGGGCACGCCGATGCGGGTCTTCACGCCGTTTTTCCGGGCAGCGACGGCAACGGGCGAACCCCATCCGCCCACCCCGGCACCGCGCACAATCCCCGGCCATCAAGTCAGCCCTAAGGCTGCCGGCGGCACGGCACTCGAGAAACTCGATCTCCTGCCGACAAAGCCCGATTGGGCCGGTGGAATACAGGCCGAGTGGACGCCCGGCGAAAAGGGCGCGCGCAAGCGGCTCGACATTTTTCTGAAGGGTGGACTTGCCGGCTATAAGGAAGGCCGCAATTTTCCAGGCCGCCCATCAACGTCAAAACTATCGCCGCATCTGCGTTTCGGTGAAATTTCCGCGCGGCAGTGCTGGCATGCCGCTGGAATCGCGGTCGAGGCCAAACAGTCAAAAGCAAGCGATACCGATCTCGCCCATTTCCGCAGCGAATTGGGTTGGCGGGAATTCTCCTATCATCTTCTGTTTAATCTTCCCGACATTCAACGCGAAAACATGCAGAAGCGCTTCGATGCATTCCGATGGGCGCGCGATGCAAAACAGCTTCGTGCTTGGCAAAGCGGGCAGACGGGCTACCCGATCGTCGATGCTGGGATGCGTGAGTTATGGCAGACGGGATGGATGCATAATCGTGTGCGAATGATCGTCGGATCCTTCCTCGTCAAGCATCTCATCATCGACTGGCGCGCAGGCGAAGAATGGTTCTGGGATACGTTGGTCGATGCCGATATGGCATCGAATCCATCAAGCTGGCAGTGGGTTGCGGGAACCGGAGCCGATGCAGCACCCTATTTCCGGGTCTTCAATCCTGTGCTGCAAGGTGAAAAATTCGATCCCGATGGCACTTATGTGAAGCGCTACGTGCCCGAACTGGCCTCTTTGCCCCCGAAATACATCCATTCCCCATGGACCGCTCCAGCTTCTGTGATAAAAGATGCTGGCGTGAGCTTGGGCTTCGATTACCCCCACCCGATGGTCGATCATCAAGCCGCCCGCGACCGTGCGCTACGCACGTTCGAGGCGCTAAAGGGTGCGGTTTGACCGCCACAAGGAGTTCCCGTCTACCATGCGCATTGCCATTATCGGCACCGGGATCGCCGGCAACGCCGCTGCTTACGCTTTAGCGACTGCATCGCGTCATTCGATCACCGTCTATGAACGCGATTTGCGGATCGGCGGTCATTCTGCCACCGTCGATATCAATTATGACGGCACGGCGATGGCGGTCGATACAGGCTTCATCGTCTATAATGAAATGAACTATCCGAACCTGACCGAGTTGTTCCGTACGCTCGGTGTACGTACGCAGGATTCGGATATGAGTTTCTCGCTCTCGGACGACACGGGCGGTGGCTTCGAATGGTGCGGTCGCACGAAGGACGTTTTCAACGGGCTGTTTGCGCAAAGGAAAAATCTTTTCTCGCCGCGCTACGTGAAAATGCTGCTCGAAGTGCTACGATTCAATAAGCTATCGATTGCAGACCGTCGCGACGGCCTCTTGGCGGACAAGAGCCTTGCCGAATATCTCGCCTTCCGTAACTTCTCGGACCGTTTTCGCGACGATTATCTTGTTCCGATGGGTGCTGCGATTTGGTCGATGTCACTCAACGCGATGCTGCAATTTCCCGCGCTAAGCTTCGTCGCCTTTTTCGAAAATCATCATCTCCTGCAATGGAACCGTCCGGTGTGGCGGACTGTGACCGGCGGCAGCCGTTCCTACGTCAAGCGCATGACATCTTTCTATCGTGACGACATTCGTACCGGTGCGGCTGTCGTGTCGGTTAAGCGGCTTGCCGATGGCGTCGCCGTCACGGATTCGCTTGGTCATACCGAGCGTTTCGATCATGCGATTATTGCTGCGCATTCGGATGAGGCGCTGGCGATGCTGGACGATCCGAGTGCAGATGAGACGGCCATACTGGGCGCGATCGGCTTCCGCAACAATGCTGTATACCTCCATCGCGACACAAGCTTCATGCCGCATTCACGCCGTGCTTGGGCGTCTTGGAACGTGAAACGCAATTCCAATCCCGATGCGGATTTGTGCGTGACCTATTGGATGAACACGCTGCAGAATCTGCCAGTGTCTAAACCTGTATTTGTGACGCTGAACCCGCCTGTTCCGCCGCGCGACGAGCTCGTGTTTGGCAAATTCAACTATTCTCATCCGCAGTATAATGAAGCGGCTATCGCAGCACAGGCGCGCTTGGCAGACATTCAAGGTGTCAACCGTACACATTTTGTCGGTGCTTGGAACGGCTATGGCTTCCACGAAGATGGCATCAGCGCTGGGCTTGCGGCCGCTGAAACACTCGGCGCACGTGTGCCGTGGCGTGGTGGCGCCGCGCAAGATTGGGCCGAGGCGGCTGAATGAGCGGTGCTGTTACAGGCGCCCTCTTTCCCCCGCCCACGCCGGCGGCTAGCCTTTATCTTGGCAATGTCATGCATGCACGCATGAAGCCGGTGGCGCATCGTTTCGTCTATCGTGTCTTCTCGATGCTGTTGGATGCCGACCGGCTTGATGAGGCCGCCCGCCTCTCGCCTTTGTTTTCCATTGGTCGTTTCAATCTCACTTCGTTCGATCCGGCTGACCATGGGCCGCGCGACGGTTCATCCTTGGGGGATTATGCGCGGCGCGTTTTGGCGCAGGCCGGCGTGGCGACTGAAGGCGCTCGCGTGATGCTTCTCGCCTATCCACGTATTCTTGGTTACAGTTTCAATCCACTGACGGTTTATTTCGTCTATGGGAAGGACGAGTCGCTTCTGGGTGTGCTTTATGAAGTGCGAAACACATTTGGCGAATGGCATACTTATGTCGCACCCGTGAAGCCGGGTGAATTATCTCCCGCCGGTTTGCGACAGGAGCGCGACAAAATTTTCTACGTTTCTCCCTTTAATGACCTTTCCATGCGTTATCTGTTTCGTCTGAAGCCGCCCGGCGATCACATCACTGTGAGGATTTTGGAAACCGACCCAACAGGACCTTTACTGGCAGCCAGCTTTGCCGGGGCCAGAGCGGACTTGACGTCCGCAACGCTTGTGAAAACATGCCTTTCATTGCCGCTGATGCCGATGAAGGTCATGGCAGGCATTCACTGGGAGGCGCTGCGTCTCTATATCAAGGGCTTGAGGCTCGTTGCCCGTCCAAAACCGCCGGAGCTCCTCAGCTTCAGCGATACCGTTGAGGGCGAAAAGGCTCATCAAGGAGGCTCGACTTGAACGATCAGGCAACCCCCGTTCCCCTGACCTTAGACAATATTCCGCAAGATTTACCGTCGCTTGTGCGTAAATCCCTCGCCTATGCGACCGAGCTGGAAATCGGCACTCTGATCATCGCCCTGCCCGATGGTCGTCGCTTTATCGCGGGCGGCAAAGCGCCCGGTCCGAACGCGGAATTGATTGTGCACGATTTTGGGTTCGCACAACGTCTGATCCGCGAAGGCGATATTGGCATCGGCGAAGCTTATCTGGCGAAGGAATGGGACACACCGGACCTTACGGCATTCCTTCAGCTTTTTGCAGCGAACCATCAAATGATCCAGCAGATGGTCAAAAATCCATTCGTTAGAATCCTGCAGCGGGTCCAGCATTGGTTGAATCGGAACACCAAGTCCGGATCACGCCGCAATATTCACGCGCATTACGATCTCGGGAACAGGTTCTATTCGTCTTGGCTCGATCGGACGATGACTTATTCGTCGGCGCTCTATGCCGAGGGCGACAATGATCTGTCGAGCGCGCAGCGCCGGAAGTACAAGGCACTGGCTGACGCCATCGATCTCAAGGCGGAACATCACGTTCTCGAAATCGGCTGCGGTTGGGGCGGTTTTGCCGAATATGCAGCCGGTGAAATAGGCTGCCGCGTCACCGGCCTTACTATTTCTCAAGAGCAATATGATTTCGCCGTCGAACGGATGGCGCGCGCCGGACTATCTGATCGCGTGACGATCAAATTGCAGGATTATCGCGACGAGACCGGTCTTTACGATCGGATCGCGTCGATCGAAATGTTCGAGGCGGTCGGCGAGGAGTATTGGCCAGCCTATTTCAAACAATTGGCGACCCGCCTTAAGGAAGATGGTCGTGCCGGATTGCAAGTGATCACAATTCAGGATCGCTTTTTTCAGACTTATCGTCGAGAGATCGACTTCATTCGGCGCTATATCTTTCCCGGTGGCATGTTGCCATCCCCACAGAAGATGACGGAGCTTGGCCGCAAGGTCGGCCTCGCGCTCGAGAAAGAGCGAATCTTCGGTCTCGATTATGCGCGTACGCTTGCAGAATGGCGGGGCCGCTTTCATACCGCATGGCCCGAGCTAACGCCGATGGGTTTCGATGAGCGCTTTCGCCGCATGTGGGACTATTATCTCTCCTATTGCGAAGCGGGATTTCGCACCGGCAATATCGACGTCCGCCAATTGATCTATACGAAGACACGTTGAGCCACAGCGAGCCCCTCACCCGCGCAACGCTTTTCGCTTATGCGGCACCGGCGTTGCCGCTGGCGATGCTTTCATTGCCGTTTTATGTGCTCGTTCCCGGCTTTTATGCCGAAACGCTCGGCCTCAACATTGCGCTTGTTGGCACTGTCCTGTTCGTAGTGCGCGTGATTGATGCGCTGAGCGATCCAGCCATGGGCATCTTCGCCGATCGTATTGGGCCGCGAATGGGGCGACGGCGGTTTCTTGTCGCGCTTGGCACACCGCTGGTCATGCTTGGGGCTTGGTTCACCTTTGCGCCGCCGCAAGGTGCGGGAGCGTTCTATCTCGCGGTTTGGGCCACGGTTCTGTCGCTGTCCACCACGGTGATGCAGGTTCCCTATGCGGCTTGGGGTGCAGAAATTTCGCGCAGCTATGAGGGCCGCAACCGTGTTGTCGCGTGGCGGGAAGCGTTGACAGTGGTGGGAACTTTGATCGCGCTGTGCATGCCGGCCTTGTTGCCCGCGTTCGGACTGAGCGATCCCGCGAGCATTTTGCGTGCGATCGCGATCTTGATCGTGGTCACTTTGCCGCTGGCGAGCCTTGTGTGCCTGCGTGTGGCTGAGCCAACCAATCGCTCGGTTGTTCAACTCTCATTCCGCGATAGTTTTTCTGCGCTTGCCGCCAATAAACCCTTCCTGCGCTTGGTCCTCGCATTTTTCGTCAATGGCTTTGCCAATGGCTTGCCCGCAACCTTGTTCGTCTTCTTCGTCAGCGAACGCCTACAGGCACGCGATATGGTTGGTCCATTGTTGGTTCTGTATTTCATATCCGGCATTGCAGGCGTGCCGCTCTGGTTCAAACTGGCGCAAACGCGCGCGAAACATCGCGTCTGGTGTCTGGGCATGATGCTGGCGATGGCGGCCTTCGCCTTTGCGCCCTTTCTGGGTACGGGCGATGTTTATGCCTTTGCTATCGTCACGGTGCTCACAGGCCTCGCATTGGGTGCGGATGTCGTGATGCCTGCTTCGTTGCAGGCGGATGTGATTGATGTCGATACAGCGCGCTCAGGCGAAGAACGCTCGGCGCTCTATCTTTCCCTTTGGGGTTTGGCGACGAAATTATCGCTGGCAGCCGCCGTCGGCATCGCCTTTCCGTTACTCGCACTCGCGGGCTTCGATCCCGGACAAAACGTCATCACGCCGCGTGGGCTCGATGCTTTAGCGTTTCTCTATGCCGGGCTTCCGGTGATCGTGAAGAGTGTCGCGATTGCGCTGATGTGGCGCTTCCCGGTCGACCGCGCCGCACAACAGGAATTGCGTTTGCAGATCGAGCGTCGCCTTTCAGCGTGAGGCGCCAGTGCCTTTGCCGACGAGCCAGAAATAGGCAGGCCATGGCAGGAGATTGAGCGCCTTCAACAACCATTTCATCCGGCGTGGAAATGTGATCTCGAATCCACCCGTCGCAAAGCCATCGCAAATCCGGCGCGCAGCATCTTCGACCGGAATAATGAATGGCATCGGATGATCGTTCTTGGCAGTGAGTGGCGTCTCAACGAAGCCGGGGCAAACCACTTGCACGGTAATATTCCTCGGCGTGCAGTCGAATTGTAACGAACCGGCCATGTGGATGAGCGCGGCTTTTGTGGCCCCATAAACAGCTGCACGCGGCAGCGGGCCGAAACCGGCCACCGATGCATTCAGCGCGAGCTGACCTTTGCCGCGCGCCAGAAACCGCGGCAGCACCGCGTTCAATCCTGTCAGCACGCCATCGATATTGACGTCGAACATCGATTGCCAATCTTTCAGCACGAAAGGCTCAATGCTGACGGGCTTGTAGGTTCCGGCATTGAGGAAAGCGAGGCTGATCGGTCCATGCTCAGCCTCGATGCGTTCGACGGTTTTGAGAACGGCCTCGGAATCGGTGACATCGCAGGGAGCCGGGATCATCGCCCCGGGCTTCACCTCGCGCGCGAGCGCTTCGAGTTCCTCGACACGGCGCGCGGAGATGGCAACACGGAAGCCGCGCGCAACAAGCTCAAGTGCCACAGCGCGGCCGATCCCCGAACTGGCTCCGGTGATCCAAACAAGTCCATCTTGCGGGCGTGCACGAAAGCTCATCGTAAACTCCATTTACGGGTTTACGCAGAGACACTTCAAATGGATGTAATCAATGGCCGAAAAGGCGCTGAACAATCCGACCGAAGGGGCCTGTCAGACGCAAGGGCGCATCTGTCACGGCGAAGCAGATGCAATCCTCGTCCTCATCGGCGCGAGGGCGATGGTCTACATCCGAATCGGCGAAGGCAATGTCGCCACGGCGATAATGGCCGGAAGCATCCGAGAAGCCACCCTTCAGCACGAGTGTCACTTCGGCACCATCATGCGTATGCGCCGGCATAATGCGCCCGGGCTTAATCCAGAGCAACGAGGCTTCGCCACCGGCCTTATCGCCGTGCGGCACATGAAATTCGCGAATGCCTGGCAACACCGTGCGCCACGGCACGCTATCGAGCCGATGCCCGATGAAATCAGCCAAAGGTGCAGGGAAAATGGCATCCTGCGCCACCTGAGTGCGGATCGAACCCGAGGGAGCATCAAAAATGGCCGCAAGGCGGCTGTCACGATTGCGAATGACGCCAGACGCCGTACCGTCCAACTCCTTCGCATTGAGCTCCTCAAGCGCGCCAACAAAGTTCCGGTTATCCGGCTTGATCGCCAGATGGGCGGCAACAAGGCCGTGCAAAGCCGGAGACAGCTGTCCTGAGGCATATTGCGCCATCAAGGCGTCGATTGGGTGGGCCGCTTGGTCTTCGAGGCGCATGAGGTAGTCCGGTCCGGTCAGAGGGCTCGGGTGAGCCGAGAAGATTTCCCACAATTACGAGGTACAATCCGATGTGGATCACCCCTTCTGGGTAGTTCTCGCACATGCACATTGTTGTGAGCTTAACGCCGAGAACCATCCGTAGTTTTACGAGGTGCGGCGTGCCCGTTTGTCGCAAGTCGCAGGTCCCGCTCTCCTTTTTGGAACGTGCCTGTTGCCATTCGGTGCGTGGCGGCTGATGCGGCTTGCCTGCCAGAAGGGCCTTCTTTAGCGTCGCCGCACCTGTAATGGCCTCCCCGGAGCATTCGATGACAACCGCCCTCCTCTTTCGCGACGATGCCTATCTCAAAGAGACGGAGGCCAAAGTTCTCGGGATCAATGAGCGGGGCGGCATCATCCTAGACCGCACCATCTTCTATCCGACAGGCGGCGGACAGCCCGGCGACGCCGGTGTTCTCATGACCGCCGCCGGTGCCGAAATCCCGATTGCCACGACCGTGTATGGCGTCGACAAGACCGAGATTGTACATGTTCCAGCCGAGGGCGCGGGCTTGCCCGCCGTCGGCGAGACGGTGACAGCCCGGATCGATTGGGACACCCGTCTCAAGCGGATGCGCATCCATACAGCACTCCATCTCCTGACAACGGTGCTTCCTTACCCCGTCACCGGTGGGGCTATTGGCGACGGAGAAGGTCGTCTCGATTTCGACATTCCCGATGGCGGGCTCGAAAAGGACGCGATCACGGATGAACTGATGCGCCGCATCGGCCACAACGCCGATGTGACCGAGCAATGGATCACCGATGAAGAACTCGAAAACAATCCGAGCCTCGTCAAGACTATGTCGGTGAAGCCGCCGATGGGCACGGGCCGCGTACGCCTCGTCAACATTGTTGGGCTCGACCTGCAACCTTGCGGCGGTACGCATGTGAAAAACACGCGCGAGATCGGCGCGGTTGCCGTGACCAATATCGAGAAAAAAGGCAAACAAAACCGCCGCGTCCGTATCGCGCTCGTCTAAAGCAACCGATCAGATCGCTCCCGAGCTTTGACAATCTATCATCTTGATCCGCCGACCAGTTCCCCCTTGGCAGGATGATGCTCAATGAGAGGAAATGCTATGTCGAACCCGAATTTCGTATCGGGCCAATGGCTCGAAGACCACCTCACCGCGCCGGATGTCGTTGTTGTTGATGCGTCCTGGTATCTGCCCCATCTCAACCGCAATCCGCGCGCCGAATATGAAGCGGGCCACATTCCCGGTGCCGTCTTTTTTGACATTGATGCCATCGCCGACACGGCAAGTGGCCTACCCCATATGCTGCCAGCGCCACAGGTGTTTTCGGCTGAAATGAGCAAACTCGGTATCGGCGATGGCGCCCGTATCGTGATTTATGACGGGCTTGGACTTTTCTCGGCGCCGCGCATCTGGTGGACGTTCCGCACAATGGGCGCGCGCGATGTTGTTATCCTCGAAGGCGGTGCGCCGCGTTGGAAGGCCGAGAATCGGCCCTGGACGGATGAAAAGACGACGCGCCGTCCGGCGAATTTCACCGCGCGGCTCGATCATGGCGCAGTGGCTTCACTAGGCGATGTGAAATCTTACCTGGCCGGTAACAAGGTGCAGATCGTCGATGCACGCCCTGCCGATCGCTTCAAGGGTGACGCACCCGAGCCGCGCCCGGGGCTGAAATCCGGCCACATGCCGGGCGCGAAAAACGTGCCTGCCGGTCTCGTTTCCACAGATGGTGTTCTCAAACCCGCAGCCGAAATCGAAACCATTTTTAAGAATGCGGGCGTCGATCTCGACAAGCCCATCGTCACGAGTTGCGGTTCGGGCGTGACGGCGGCGATCTTGGCACTCGCACTGGAAAGCACCGGCCGCAACATTAAGGCACTCTATGACGGCTCATGGGCGGAATGGGGCGGACGCGACGATTGCGATGTTGCGAAGGGTTAATCTCCCGCACCATTCATGAAAAAGAAAAGCGCGCCACTCGGGCGCGCTTTTTGGTTGGCAACGGCAAGGCGCCAATCAGTGCAGAATCTGCGACAGAAACAATTTGGTCCGTTCATGGCGCGGATTGCGGAAGAATTCGTCCGGCGTATTGGCTTCAACGATCTGACCTTGATCCATGAAGATCACGCGGTTGGCGACTTGGCGCGCAAAACCCATTTCGTGGGTTACGCAGATCATGGTCATGCCATCCTCAGCCAGCGAAACCATGGTGTCGAGAACCTCCTTCACCATTTCCGGATCGAGCGCCGATGTCGGCTCATCGAACAGCATGATCTTCGGCGACATGCAAAGTGAGCGAGCGATGGCCACGCGCTGCTGCTGGCCGCCCGAAAGCTGACCGGGATATTTCAACGCCTGCTCGGGAATCTTCACGCGCTTGAGATAATGCATGGCGATTTCTTCGGCGTCCTTCTTGGGCATTTTCTTGACCCAGATCGGCGCGAGCGTGCAGTTCTCCAAAATGGTCAGATGCGGAAATAGATTGAAATGCTGGAACACCATGCCGACTTCGCGACGGATCTCATCGATTCGCTTGAGATCATTCGTCAATTCGATACCATCGACGACGATCCTGCCTTCCTGATGCTCTTCCAAGCGGTTGATGCAACGGATCATGGTCGATTTGCCGGAGCCTGACGGGCCGCACACGACCACACGCTCACCGCGTTTCACGACCAAATTAATGTCGCGTAGCACGTGGAAATCGCCAAACCATTTATTCATCTTGACGATATCGATAGCGGTCTCGTTGTTCAGCTTGGCAGGCTTGAGACCGGCGGGTTTTGTATCTGGCATTGCTCTTTTCCTCGCCGTCAACGTTTGTGGCCCGTGGCGAGCTTGCGCTCCATCCACTGGGAATACTGGGACATGCCCCAGCAGAAAATGAAGTAGAAGATCGCTGCGAAAGCATAGCCGGTCGCACGTGTGACGGGCGTTGCCCAACGTGGATCGACGAAGCTTGCTTCGATCGTCTTCAGGAAATCGAAGATGCCGACGATCGACACCAATGTCGTGTCCTTGAACAGACCGATGAAAGTGTTGACAATGTTCGGGATCACGATCTTCAGCGCTTGCGGCAGGATAATGAGAACCATCATCTGCCAATAACCAAGACCGAGCGATTGAGCGCCTTCATATTGGCCGCGGCCTATCGCTTGCAAACCGCCGCGCACGATCTCAGCCATATAGGCAGATGCAAAGAGCGCGATGCCGACAAGAACGCGGATCAGCGAATCGGGCCGCCAGCCATCCGGCAAAAACAGTGGCAGCATCACATTCGCCATAAACAGCACCGTAATGAGCGGTACACCGCGCACGAATTCGATGAAGATGACGGAAAACAAACGGACCAGCGGCAGCTTCGAGCGGCGGCCCAAAGCGAGTAACACGCCGAGCGGCAATGAGAAAACGATGCCAACCGTCGAGATCACGAGGGTGACCAGCACGCCGCCCCAGAGATTTGTCGGCACTTTCTGGAGATTGAACGCCGGCGTTCCGACGAGCAGAAAGAATGCGACAACCGGAAAAATCAGGAAGAAATAAAGCGAACCCCAATTTTTATACGGAACGCGTGGCCACAAAAGCCAGACGACGCCAATGGCACCCATCGCCCAGACAGTATCGACACGCCAGCGCTCATCGATCGGGTATTGGCCGTAAAAGAAATAGCCGAGACGGACCTTCACAAAGGCCCAACAAGCGCCAACAGGAGCATTGCGGACAGATTCGAGACACGCATCGCGCCCCGACCCTTCCCAGACCGCATCGAAGATCAGGAAATCCAGTATGGGCGGTGTGATCTCCCACAAAATCCAGAAACCCAGCAGGGTCATGATCGTGTTTGGGATCGAGGAGAACAGATTGTCGCGAACCCAAGCGACAAGTCCGCGCGATGTCACCGGCGGCTTGCGCTGAGGTAAGTCGCCGCTGCCAAGATAGGCTCCGCTTGCATCCATGGGCGTTACATTATCACCGATCGTCATGGCTTAGCGCTCCACCAATGCCATCCGGCTGTTGTAGATATTCATGAAGAACGATGTCGTCAGACTGATCGTCAAATAGACCAGCATGGTGATCGCAATCACCTCGACCGCCTGCCCCGTCTGATTGAGTACGGTACCGGTGAAGACCTGCACGAGATCAGGATAACCGATGGCAACGGCGAGCGATGAGTTCTTCGTTAAGTTGAGATATTGACTGGTCAACGGCGGAATGATGACGCGCATTGCCTGCGGTACAACGATGAGCCGTAGTGTCTGCCCATTCGACAGGCCCAGCGCATGGGCCGCCTCGCTTTGCCCCTTCGACACGGCGAGGATACCTGCGCGCACGTTCTCGGCGATGAAGCCTGCCGTATAGATCGTGAGGCCAACCAGCAGCGCTACGAACTCCGGATAGATCTGCATTCCGCCGGTTAAGTTGAAGCGGCTCTGCTTGGGATACTCGAAGGATAACGGGCTTCCCGCGGCCCAATAGGCGATCAGCGGCAAGATGATGAATAGGCCAAAGCCGATGAGATTGGCCGGGAAACGCTTGCCGGTTGCTGCCTGTTGCTTGCGCGCGAAATAGGACAAACCAATCCAAATCGCGATAGCCACGAGAGAGGCTATCCATGTCCAATCGAAATTCGGTCCGGGAACCGGACTTGGCATCACGACGCCGCGATTGTTGAGGAAGATGGCTCCGAACAAGGACAGCGAATTGCGCGGATCGGGCAACGGCTTCAATACTGCATTGTACCAGAACAGCAATTGCAACAGCAGCGGCGTGTTTCGAATGACTTCAACATAAACCATCGACAATTTCGCGATGATCCAATTATTCGAAAGACGCGCAATACCAATCACGAAACCGAGGATCGTCGCGAGGATGATCCCGATAAATGCAACAAGCAGTGTATTGAGAAGACCTACGAGGAAGGCATCGCCATAGGTCGAGCCACCCGTCGAGGAAAAGGGGATGAGCTTTTGGTTGATGTCAAAACCGGCCTCAACCGACCAGAAGCCAAAGCCTGACGCAATCTTTGCGGCGCGCAGATTCTCAATGGCATTCGTTGTCGCCTCATAGACGACGAACAGGATGATCAGTGCCAACACCACCTGATAGGCTATGCCACGAACCTTCGGATCGTAGAGTGGCGAGACGCGCGGAGCGCCCTTGTCTGCGGCTTCAGTCGTCATCCAACCTCCGAGATGCAGCCGAAGAAATGCGGCCTGCATAAAGTCATGAACGGGCGCGAGCGCCCGGACCTTTTTACTCTAGCCTATGCACAGAGACGAGGCATCCCGGTTTATGGCCGGGATGCCTGTTTTGATCCTCAGCGGATCGGCGGGGCGTATTGGAGACCGCCCTTCGTCCAAAGATTGTTCTTGCCGCGCTCAATCTTAAGCAGCGAGCCCGAACCGACATTACGCTCGAAGACTTCGCCGTAATTGCCGACATTCTTGACAATCCGCACGACCCAATCATTCGGCAGACCGATCATCTCGCCGAACTTACCTTCAGTGCCGAGAAGGCGCTTCACCTCAGGATTATCCGACTTGAGCATCTGATCCACGTTAGACTGGCTCACACCAAGTTCTTCCGCGTTCAGCATCGCGTAATGCACCCACTTCACGACGTCAAACCATTGGTCATCGCCATGGCGAACCGAAGCGGCCAGCGGCTCTTTCGAGATGATTTCCGGCAAAATCATATGATCGTCCGGCTTCGAAAACTTAAGGCGTTCAGCGAACAGGCCCGATGAGTCAGTCGTGAACACGTCGCAGCGGCCCGATTCATAGGCCTTAATCGTTTCGTCGTTCGTGACGAAGGCCACGACTTCGTACTTCATCTTGTTGGCGCGGAAATAGTCAGCGAGGTTGAGTTCCGTCGTTGTGCCCTGTTGCGTGCAAACCGACGCGCCATTGAGCTCGAGTGCCGATTTGATGTTCATCGACTTGCGGACCATGAAACCTTGGCCATCATAGTAATTGATGCCCGCGAAGTTCAGGCCGAGCGACGTGTCGCGCGACATCGTCCACGTCGTTGTGCGGACAAGCACGTCGATTTCACCCGATTGCAGCGCGGTGAACCGATCTTTCGCTGTGAGCGAGACGGTCTTCACCTTCATCGGATCGTTGAGAATCGCCGCTGCAATGGCACGGCAATAATCGATATCCAATCCCTTCCAGACACCCTTTTCATCGGGCATACCGAAGCCCGCAATGCCAAGACCCGTGCCGCAGATCAGCTGGCCGCGTTCCTTGACCTTTTGCAACACGCCTTGTGCCGATGCTGCGCCGATCGTTAGGCCCAGCGCAGCCACACCGAGCGCCGCTGCTTTGAAAATGGACTTCATGACTTTCCCCTCGAAGTTTGCGGAACATTCCGCAACGCGTTTGCCGCGTCTGTAGACATTTTCTAGTCAAACCACAGAGACGTCCAGTACAAAGCAAAATTTATGCTTAGTTACCCCAGCATCTCAAAGAAAACGGACCGGCACGAGGCCGGTCCGTCAAAGGATCCTTAGCGGATCGGCGGGGCGTATTGCAGCCCACCCTTCGACCAGAGCGCGTTCAGGCCGCGCTTGATCTTCAGCGGCGAGGACTCACCGACGTTACGCTCAAAGCTTTCGCCGTAATTGCCGACCTGCTTGACGATGCGCACGACCCAGTCATTGCTGAGACCGAGCATTTCACCAAACTTACCTTCGGTGCCCAGGAGACGCTTGATCTCCGGGTTGTCCGACTTGAGCATCTGATCGAGATTGGCCTGGGTCACGCCGAGTTCTTCGGCATTAACCATGGCATAGAGCGTCCACTTCACCAGATCAAACCACTGGTCGTCACCATGACGGACGACCGGACCCAGCGGCTCCTTCGAGATGATTTCCGGCAGAATGATGTGGTCGTTCGGGTTCGTCAGCTTCAGGCGTTCTGCATAGAGGCCCGAAGCGTCGGTGGTGAAAGCGTCGCAACGGCCGGCGTCATAGGCCTTGATGGTTTCGTCCGAGGTCGCGAAAGCGACGACTTCGTACTTCAGCTTGTTGGCGCGGAAGAAGTCGGCGAGGTTCAATTCCGTCGTCGTGCCCTGCTGCGTGCAAACAGAAGCACCGTTCAACTCAAGCGCCGAGGAGACGCCGAGCTTCTTGCGAACCATGAAGCCCTGACCGTCATAATAGTTGACGCCCGTGAAGTTGAGACCGAGCGAGGTATCGCGCGACATCGTCCATGTCGAGTTACGGACGAGCACGTCAACTTCACCCGATTGCAGCGCCGTGAAGCGATCCTTCGAGGAGAGCGGGACAAACTTCACTTTCGTGGCATCGTTGAAGATCGCGGCCGCAATAGCACGGCACACGTCGACGTCGAGACCCTTCCAGACACCCTTATCGTCCGGCGCGCCGAAACCGGCGAGGCCCGTATTCGAGCCGCAGGTGAGCTGGCCCTTGTTCTTCACATTGTTGAGCGTCTGTGCTGATACAGCCGAAGCCGCAAACATGGCGGCCGCGCCGAGCGCAATCGATACAATCGTCTTTTTCATTCAGTATCTCCCACATTGAAACCGGTCCGAACCTCGAAAGGCGTGGCACTCCTGTTGGAGCCACCCGGTCATGGTTCTGATCATCCTGCGACTATTGGATGATGGTCAAGGCCCCGCAGGTGCAAACATGGCCGCACTTGACGGATATCCCGAACCTTAGCCCTATTGACACCGTAATCCCACCATTTGGACAGTTGAATTCTATGAGCGAGCACAACCCGACCCGGAAACCAGGCCCGCGGACCCGGTCCATCCATACAGGCCGCCACCCGAACGAGCAGTTTGGCTTCGTCAACACGCCGGTTTATCGCGGGTCCACGGTGCTTTCGCCGACCATGGATGCACTCCTCAACCGTGACGATGCACGCTTTGTGTATGCGACAAAGGGAACGCCAACGTCGGAGGCGCTCGAGGCGGCGTGGAGCGACATTGCCGGGGCCAAGGGAACGGTTGCGGTCGGCTCGGGCCTCGCCGCTGTTGCCCTGTCTCTCATGGCAGCCCTCAAGGCGGGCGACCATTTGCTCGTCACCGACAGCGTCTATCGGCCGACGCGGCATTTCTGCGATACGGTTCTCAAGCGCTATGGCGTCGAGACCACTTATTTCGACCCTATGATCGGGGCCGACATCGAAAAACTGTTCCGCCCCAACACGGCAGCGGTGTTTACCGAAGCACCCGGCTCGCAAAGTTTCGAAGTGCAGGACGTGCCAGCCATCGCGGCTGTTGCCCTCAAGCACAACGCGCTCACCATCATGGACAACACATGGGCGACGCCGTTTTTCTTTCCTCCACATGAGCGCGGCGTGGACATCGCGCTTGAAGCCGGCACAAAATATCTTGGTGGTCACTCCGATCTACTGCTCGGGATCGTCTCGGCAAATGAGCGGGCATGGAAGAAGCTCCGCTCCACCTATGACGCCTTCGCGATGTGTGCGGGACCAGACGACATGTTCCTCGCGCTGCGTGGGCTGAGGACCATGCATCTACGCCTGAAGGAGGCCGAGAAACAGGCGCTTGCCATGGCTCATTGGTTCGCGGCGCGGCCTGAGGTGAAGACCGTTCTGCACCCTGCCCTGCCGTCCTGCCCGGGCCACGCAATCTGGAAGCGCGATTTCCTTGGTTCCTCCGGCCTCTTCTCAGTGGTTCTCCATCCCGCGCCACAAAAAGCTGTGGCGGCGATGCTCGATGGTCTTAGCTATTTCGGCATGGGATATTCTTGGGGCGGTTTCGAAAGCCTTGTGGTCCCCTTCGATTGCGCCGATTACCGCACCGCGACGCAGTGGAACCCCGGCGGCCCAGCACTGCGCTTCCAGATCGGTTTTGAAGAACTCGAGGATCTGCAGGCCGACCTCGACGCTGGCTTTAAGCGGCTGCGCGCAGCATCTTAACCCCACCCTCAAGGTGCGAGCCACTGCCCGGACCAGCCATCCGCCTTGCGTGTAAATCGCGCACGGCGATGGCCTGCATGGCGCAGGAAGAGATATTCCAAAGCCTCGATGCGGCAAAAAACCGCGCTGAAATGGGCGCGCCCAGCCGCAATCGCTGCATCATCATCCGGAAGCGTAAAATCGTCGGCACCGTCGAGCGGCGCACCGGGAGCGGGCTTTACGCCATAGCAGACCCGGCTCATCCGCAACGAGGCATTCCACGCCATCTCCTCAAGCGCATCGTCGCTATGGACGCTGGCCGTGCCTTCGGCACGGATTTGAATGCGCGCCTGATGGTCGTAGAACGCAAAGGCGATATGCGGATCGGCATTGAGTTCGGCAATCTTCTTGGCACGCAAATCGGTATGAAAACGCAATGCGACCGCTTCGGCATCGAAAGCCCGCAGAACCACGACACGCGCTTTGATCGCACCGTCGATGCCGCGTGTAGCGATCACCGGCGTATGCATGGGCGAGCGACGATCTTTTACCGCGCGGGCCAGACGAGCGAAGACATCGGCGCGGACTTCGTCCAGCGTCTCCGGAGTAAAATGATCAGGACTTGTCAACGTTCTCGGCCTTTTTCTCGTTCTTAATCAGCCAGAGATTGCGGACATAGATAAACACGCCGAGGCCCTGCCCGACGATGAAAACGGGATCGCCCTTGTAAATGGCGTAGACAAGCAGAAGTGCACCGCCACCAATTGAAAAAAACCAGAACGAGAGCGGGATAACGCTCTTCTGCGCTTTTTCGCTGGCGATCCACTGCACCAAAAAGCGCATGGTGAACAAAGCCTGACCAAAAAATCCGAGGATGATCCAGCCATTCCAGCTTTCAACGAACACGGCATAAAGGTAGCCGCCGACCTGATTTGACAAGCTAACCAGCATGTTCGGTCACTTCCTTCACCTGAGCGATCCGGCGGCGGCGGCGACAGAGCCAAGCAACACCCATCAGATCGCCAATGCCGACCCAGAGACGGTCGAAAAATCCATAATTCGAGACACCAGTCAGCCTTGGCCGATCTTTTACATCGACGAGGGCGACATCGAAGCCATCGCGTTTGACCAAGGCAGGCATGAAACGATGCAAAGCATCGAAATAGGGTAAGCCGAGATAGACATCGCGCCGCACAGCCTTGAGCCCGCAGCCTGTGTCGCGCGTGCCATCCTTGAGGACAAATCCGCGAACAGTAT
>Ga0214917_10002066_pt1 | contig 25051 bp, 24 predicted proteins | sample LL_1208_BB_MetaG_FD_177983 | JGI IMG/M metagenome (GOLD analysis project Ga0214917, IMG submission 177983) | Freshwater microbial communities from Lake Lanier, Atlanta, Georgia, United States - LL_1208_BB | ecosystem: Environmental > Aquatic > Freshwater > Lake | place: USA: Georgia | collected...
TGCCTTCGCCTTGTCTCGGCCATCCTCATCGAATTTAACGATGATTGGTCCACCGGAAGGAGGTTGTTCTCAGCTTAACTTTTTTGATCCTGTGGAGTCACTTTTACAGAAATTTTGTTGCATAACCCTCATTATATCAAATTCGTTTTAAAATACCTGCTTAATTTTAATTGGTCCCATTTAGTTCAAATCTATTAAACAAGCTACCGAATAAAAATCTTATAAAGTGTTCTTAATGAAATTTCCAAATCGGATTTAAACGACATTCCATTGATATATTTCTCATACAGCTTCAGTTTTTGTGGCAGTACTACTTTTAAATACGCTGCTTCTACATCATCATATTGTGCAAGAATATCTTCTTCATCCCGAAATTCTATAGTGGCAAAGTCGGTAATTCCAGGTCGAACTCTGAGGATTTGCCGATACTGTTCAGAAAAATATTCAATATATTTAGGAAGCTCAGGTCTTGGCCCAATCAAAGACATATCTCCCTTTAATACATTAAGAAGTTGTGGCAATTCGTCCAATTTTGATAACCTCAGGAATGCCCCAATCTTAGTAATGCGAGAATCTGTCCTTGATGTTACCCCTGGCCCCACTTTATCAGCACCCACTACCATCGTTCGAAATTTATAAAAATTAAATTCAAATAATCCTTGACCAACTCTACGCTGGACATAAAACACAGGGCCCGGCGAACTAATACGAATCAACATAGCAATTAATATAAAAATAGGTGAAAAAACTACAATCAGTAGACTTGCTACCAAAACATCTAAAAACCGCTTTCCGCCATTAATATAAATTTTATTCGGCGATAGAAAGGACAGCATCTATAATTCGATCTAGATCGTTTTGTAAAAGTCCAGGATAGATTGGAAGAGATAATGATTCCTGAAAAATCTGCTCCGAAACAGGACATTGCTCAGCAGAAAATCCGTAAGTCTTTTGATAATGAGGATGCCTATGAACTGGAATAAAATGCACCGATGATCCAATTTGATTTTCAGCAAGCTTCCGGATCACCGCATCTCGATTTTTTACCCGTATTACAAAGAGATGCCACGCTGATTCCCCGTAAAGGGGTTCGCCAATGGCCCTAACGAGCGACCCTCTAAATTTTGATAAATAATAGCGAGCAATCTTTGCCCGTTCGTTCTTCATCCATTCACATTTGGCCAATTGAGCCAAGCCCAGAGAAGCCGCAACATCAGTCATATTGTATTTAAACCCATTGTCTACTACTTCATAATACCAATTCCCAGTTAATGAATAACGATCCCAGGCGTCACGACTAATGCCATGCAAACGATTAATTTTCATGGAATTTGCAAAATCTGGATTTCGAGTAGTCGCCATCCCTCCCTCTCCACAAGCCAGGGTCTTAGTTGCGTAAAATGAAAAGCATGTGATATCCGAAATCGTGCCGATTTTTCTACCCTTGTAGGTCGTTGGAAGACTATGAGCGGCATCGCATATAACAAAGAGGCGACGATGCTTGGCAATTTCCATGATGGGGTCCATATCACATGCCGCCCCAGCAAAATGCACTGGAATGATTGCTTTAGTCCGAGACGTAATGAGCAATTCGATTTTTGCCGGATCCATTAACGCATGCTCTTCGGTCACATCGCACAATACAGGAACCGCTCCAAAATATGTCACTACCTCCGCAGTAGCAACAAACGTATGTGTTGGAATAATTACCTCGTCGCCGGCGCCAAGTCCAATTGCCTTTAAAGCAAGGTGAAGAGCTGCTGTTGCCGAGTTAGTGGATACCGAATTCTCCGAGCCAATAAATGCATTAAATTGTTTCTCAAACTCTAATGTTCGAGGTCCCATGGTAATCCACCCTGACTTCAAACATGACGTTACTGCATCAATTTCGGATTCAGTAATATGGGCCTTATGAAATGGTATGGGAAGCATTGTAACAAAGTACCCTATTGGGAGGTAAATGTTAACGGCATTTACAACGTTCTATGGCCAAACTTATAACTTATGGATATTCGCCACCTAAATTCCGTTGGCGATATCAGCAAATAAATGTGTAAAATTGGTGTTTCGCGAAACCATAAATGACGATTGTGTCAGCGACAAGAATGCAGCATCGCTCTCTTCGTTACCAAAACCAACGCTCCCCTCCCAAACTAGGGGATTTGCAAATATTTCTAAAAGAGACTCTTTCTTCATATTACCATGCATTACTTTCATTATTTTGCCGTCAGCACCGGATCTAGTCGGTAAAACAAATTCAAAGCCCAACTCTTTTCCCACCGCAACACCAATAGCATCTATTGATGTAGTGACCAATACTAAATTGAACCCTTTTTGCAAAAAAAAACGAAGTAGTTCGTGAGTTCCTGGCCTAATTAATAATGGCAATCGATCTTTAATCCAGTAATTTACTACAGACTTCCTTTGACCTTCAGGCAACCTATAAACACAATACTTTGCAATCAAATTTAAAAATTTTTTAGTGTTTATTAACCGAAATTTTAGTAGTAGATAAGCAATCACCGCAGCTATTTTTACTGGTATCGGCGTTTTCCCAAAAACAAGGCAGTCAATGGTTGTGTCTTTTACTGTCAACGTCCCATCAAGGTCAAATACTGCCAAAGGCCTCGATAATACTTCAGTCGAATATGATGTCAAATGATCTCCTCTTTTAAATTGTTGATAAATTTAACGACCTTGTCATAATCTTTTTGATAAGGAATAGCGCAACACTCCTGACTTGCCTTCATAGAATTTGGAAACTTAGCCTTATCAAACTTCCAGCTATCGAGATCCTCAACTGGATGCAAAGGTGAAACAAACCAATCGATTAAAAATATCTCAGACCGTTCCGCCTCGCGAAAAAAATAGGCTCGATTTTTGACCCTAATCGGGTACATAAGATAGCTGTGGTCGTCGAGGCACCCGACCGGAATTGTCCCTTTATTTAAACGACTTAATTCATCATGTACTCTTAGAAAAAATCGTTTCCGATCTTCCTGAATTTTTCTTAAACGATCCAACCCATTTATTCCCTCGGAAAGTTGAATTGGGGCCATCACCTTAAGGTAACCATCTTTAATTTCAGGACTTTCGAGCTCCCATCGCCCTGAAGATCCGCTAAGAATATTTAAATGGGTTAGATATCGATACAGCTTTCTCGCCTTCCAAATTAATTTAGCTGGAATTATTTTGCGTATTTTGAGCTGAATGCTTAATGAAATTACCTCTAGATATGACGGATACTCAAATTTTTCATCACGGATAACCGCGTTGACATTCTTCGTTAGGTTAAATGTGTTGATTTGAAGATATCCGCCAAATCCAGTTGAAAACCCTTTATTCCACTGACTTGAATAAAAACTCGCATCACACAATGACCCGTTAGGTAAATTTCTAAACTTACCGGAAAACCCGTGAGCGCAATCCTCGATAGTCCAAATTTTATATTTTTTTCCTATCGCAGCAACTGCATCAACCTGCCACGATAATCCATAGGTATTTTGACAAACAATTGCTTTTGTTCGATCTGTAATGGCTGTTTCTATGTCGGCTGCATCACAACAGTATGTTTCAGGATTGATATCTACATACACAGGTGTCGCCCCCAAATATAGAATCGCATTTGGAACGACAACACAGGTATAAGCAGGAAGAATAACTTCATCGCCAACGCCCACTCCGATTGCCTTTAAAAAAACGTATAAAGCGACGCGTCCCTTCCAAAACAAATAAATTTCTGAAGACCCCGTAAATGACGCCAATTTTTGCTTAAATATTAGTTCCGTTTGCGCCCGTTTCATATTGAGTCCCTAAACAAGGTTGCCAAACCAGAAACTCTACCAAAATTCTTTTTATTTAATTGGGACATCAACAAAACGGGATACTTGAGACAGTTTATCGGTGGCCGTGGGGTAAATCTTAATCCTATACCCTGGCGACGAAATCCAAATTTTGTAATTAGATATTCTTGAAAATCCGTTTCGTGATAGATACGTCTGAAGCCGGCATTTATAACATACCCGTTATTCAAATAATGATTAGACATGACATAAACAAGTGCGTAAGAAATGTGGTGCCGAAGGTGATTGGGACAAAAATCTGCTCTATTCCAGTAGCACACATTTTTGTCGACATAATTTATAATAAATCCCACTATTTTCCCGTCAATCAATACACCCCATAAATGCACAACATCAGAAAACAATGAGTAGGTGTTCATTTGAAATTCAAATTCCTGCGGATCAAATTTTTGATTTCTCGCATTGGCGCAATTTCTGGCGACCTCAACGCCCCCATTTTCTAATAATTCTTGCGCAGATACTCTTCTGACCTGAGAACTGTCTAAGCCCTTCTTAATTTGATATCGCTTTTTCGAGGGAATTTTATCTAAATCAATAAATTGGTCCTTACACAAGTAATACCAATTGCACTCAGCTTCGCCCATACTAAAAAATTCGACTGTTCCCCAAGACAGAGAGCGCCTGTAAACAGATTGAACGGCTTCTTTCGGAAGCGGATTTTCAAAATGCATATTTCCGAAATGAGGCATCGTCAACGGACCGTGTTTAAAAAACAGACGATTATTGACCAATATCGGCCTTAACTTTAGAGCACGATACAATTCGTAAAATTTAACGATGTCTTGGCTATATTGATCGGGATTCATCTTTGACTATTATAAGCCTGTTAGGTCTCGATACAAATAACAGGCCTAATATTAAAACTTGGTGCTATCAAAAGCGTATTATTCCCCATATTTTTTAACAATCCGTCGCAAATATTGTTCAAAACGATCGACTACAATTTCAAGTTCAAAATTCTTTTCAAAAAAACTGACCGCGTTCGCTGACATTTGTTTATGTCGCTGCCGATCCTTAACTATCTCCAAAACAAGACTCGCGAGATGCTTACCATCCCCGTACCTGTAGCTAAGTCCCGTATTTGTCTCCTTTAGAATTTTTGCCAAAGCGCCAATATCTGGGCTAGATAGAATTGGAAGTCCCCCACTCCAATATTCAATAGCCTTGTTATTGACCGACGCAAGGAAATCAAACCGATTTGGCATCGGATCAATCCCTAAATAGGCCCGATCCATAAGTACCGATATTTGGGCGGCATTTAGCCAGCCTGGCCAAATGATATTATTCAAATCGATACTCGCCTTCTGTAATTCCACTAATTTATCTCCGGCTCCAGCGATTACAAAGCGAATAGGCAATTCTCTAATTCGGGAATCTGAGGCCGCGTCGATAATAGACCTGACATCCAAACTGTTCGCAATAGTTCCTATGAATGCAATATAAAACACCTCAGGATCATCCGTAACGTTGTGGTCATCCCAGAATTTTTGAGCATCCCGAATATATGAAGAATTAACTTTGTTTTTCGAATACGCGAATGGAAAAACCTCATCAAGCTCGGTCCGGGCTCTGCCCGCCTTTTGTAATCCCCAGCGCAAGAAATCTTCTGTAATTCCAATAATCGCCGTCGACCGTTTAAAATTACGTCGAGCAATATTATCAAACGGGTAAAGAGCAAGCTCAAACGCAAACCGGATAGGTTTCGGTACTGCCCATGGAAAAATATCTGGCCACATATCTCGGCAATCAAGAATAACCGGAACGTTATTCTCCCGGCCAAATTTTACCACTGCGTCGCTTAAAAACATTGACCTCGCATTGCAGATGATCACATCGGGACGATCAAATTTAGGGCTCCAAGTTTGAAATTCCTTGGCCACCTCGATTTCATCAAGAAATCTGCCCAACGAAATATTGGATTTGTATCCCCTAGACTTTAGGGAAACCACTTTGAGATTTTGCGTCAAGTCATACGGTGTTGTTTTATCAAAAAGAAACTTTTTGCGCGGATGATCAAATGCCGACGCCCACCAAACAACATTATGTCCCCTTGATACCAATCCAAATGAGAATTGTCCCGTTCGATAAATTCGGCTTGAGTCGTCGCCGGGTACCGGGGCAGGTTCTCCTATAGTTAGTAGCCAGATGTTCATCGTGTGCTCAGACAATAGATCATTTTTTCAACTCAGATCGTCTAAAGCGACTGAAAATTGCCAAATTAATACCATTGAACCCAAAATCACAGCAATCCCTTTTCCTAAAAATGTCTCCGCAACTGTCCAGCGCGAAGCGCTCGTTCTTTACTTTGGTTGTCAAGCCGGGCTGGCGCTCAGATACTCACTAACCAAATTCGCAAACTACTCCTTGGGAATAATATTGATCTAATTACGCATAAGCTTTTAAAAATGGATAAAGTTAATTGTACCCTAGACTCCTAGAGCGCTTCTAGTCTTATAAAGGCGTTTCCTAAGCCTCTACAATTTCCGTCACCGATTGATAGTCCTTCAAGAATAAGCATTAACGATCTTTTTGTAAAACTCGACCAGTTTTTTTGACTCGGTTTCCCATGAAAATCGTTCAGCTGCCCACCTCCGAGAGAGGCCCACCATGTTTATTCGTGCATGGTCATCCTTCAACAAATCGTTCACTACACTAACGATTTGGGTCAAATTTGTTGGATCTACAAAACAAGCCAACTTATCGTTTATAAGGTGATCCTTCCAGTATGAGAAATCTGACGCCACCACGGCTACGCCCGCCATCATATATTCAAATAGTTTAATGGGCTGTGATTCGACATAATTAGGCTCAGGATGAAGTAAAAGAAACCCAATAGTACATTCGCTTAGAATTGTCCTTATCTCGGCTCGTCCAACGTAGCCACGAAAATCAACCTTTTGCCATCCCTTTAAATCTTTGACTTTTTTTTCTAATTCGGGAGTATCAAATTTACCTGCCAAGATAAGGGTAGCGTCAATATTTTCCATGGCACTGACCATTTCAAAAATACCTCTACCCTCCGACAAAGCGCCAATGTAACAGATTTTTTTTTCATCAGTTTGTCTATCCTGGGCGTTTATTCCAAGAAATTCGCGGTGAATGGGAAAGTTGTTGATGATCTCAACATTAGAATTAATTTCCAAAAACCGTTCGGATATTTTTGAGGTTGCGGCCACAATTCCGGCAAGTCTTTTTGCCACTGTGTTTTCCAAGCTTCGAAAACTTGCAGCGACAATCCACCGAAATGGCTTCCAAATCCACCGCTTAGCGGTAATCGCCAACGGGGCATCTTCATGGCTATCATAAACGACAATACGCCCTGTCATGGAAAGGATAGCCCCAACAAATATTAATTCGGGATCATGGAAATGAAATATTTTTGCCTTTTGCTTTAAAAGCAACATCAGCATCTGATACGGCTTAAAAAATATTCTTTCGAATCGGCCACTCGCCTTTCCAATATCAAGTATTTCAATACTCCCCGCTAATTCATTCTTAAGCCCATCAGCGACAATTAGTTTGGGGGAAATACCAAAATCAGGAAGGGACTCCAGCTCCTTTCGAAAAATCCTTACATCATATCTTGGATGTGCTGTTGTGAAATGAACAACTACAAAACACTCTTTCGGCCAGAAGCTCATATCAATGGCTCCCCAACGGTTGCGCAATATCAGGCACATTTTTTTTTGATTCCGCGGCAACTGCAATGGAAAGGAATATAAAGTAAGCAGGAAGCCAAAATCCCGAAATTCCTCCGGAAAACTGATTCGATATAACTGCATAAATAGCTAACATATATATATATGTTTCCCACACTGTACTACATTTTCGCGGTTGACAGGCCATGATTGTTAGCGTTGCTATTGGCAATGTTCCAATAATGCCAGTTTCAGAAAGAAATTCCAAAAAATAATTATGGGGGTACATGCCCGGTCCAAAAGCGCCAATATATCGGGGGAACCCCCCCAGACCGTCTCCAATCAGCAACGTAATAAAACTACTAGTCCACAGTTGAAATGCTGATGTAAATAAAAATAGCCGCCTCGAAGGATCTGTTCCTCCCTTTAAGATTGAAAACCGATATAAAACTAAAAAATAATCTGAAAAAAAAGTCATACAAAACGCCAACACCGATGCCACAGCCCCCAAAGTCAAAACACTAGTTATTATAGATTTAACAGATTTAAAAATATGTTTTGCCAACATAATCAACGCAACTATAGCTAAACACACCTCTGCGACAACTGATCCACGAGCGCCGGTGAGCAACATGAACACAACCCCAATAATGTAAAAGACACCGTCGATAACTGAAATTTTTTTTTGAACCACTATTCGTGAAAGAAAAAAAGTAGGAACAAATCCAATAAAAAATGCTGCATTCTGATAGTTAGGATCAGTCGAAATGGTCGATACGGCTCTAAATCCATCCGAAGACTCCCCCGAAATAAAAAATAAAAAAGCGAAAGGCAATAACGCAGCCAATCCTAATAAGAAAATTGTCAACCCTGTCAATCGCGGTGTTTTTCGAACAAGCCAAGCAGAGATAAAAACAAATGGAGTCCCAATCGCTAAGCTAGCGGCACTTTGAACAAAGGCTGGCTTTCCCAATAACGGAGTGGGTAATGTCCGCCCAATGGCCCAACACGCCGCTATAATGAGTGCAATTAAGGGGGGCACGACATATCTCCCCCAATGTTTTTCCCGGATGGCCAACCAGATAGCAGCTAAGGAAAAAGGCATTATCAAAACGATGCGGTGAGCATTATTCAAAAGGAACAGATCATCAAGGGCAGGATGAATAGAACCTAAAATTGCAAGTACAGATATAACGGATAAGAGTTTTTGGATACGATCCATTTGCTCTAAGATTTTGAGACTCTATTATACTGATTAAGCAGCAGTATCCCCGTCAGTGCGACAAATGATAACAGCAGCCCAATGCCCAAAATCATGCTTTTTTTAGGAAAAGAGGCTTTTTCTGGAATTTCTGCATAATCAATAACCTGGATAGAGCGATTCAAATTATCTCTATCTATTTTTACTAATTCATATTGCCGAGATAAAGACCCGTATATTTGATTTAACAGTTGATAATCACGACTTTTATCTACTGACATTGCAGTAGCTTGAGGAACCGAATCTAGCGAAATTATAGGTTTAGACGGTTTTGGGTTTGATTGAATCAGCTGGGTTAATTCAGATTGTAATCCAGACAATTCATATTCCAACTTCTGTCGCTCCGGATTATCCGGGGTAGTTTGCCTTGATACCACCGAAAGTTCTATTTTTTTTTGGGCTATTTGGGTTTGTAACGTCGTCATTGTATTTGACAAGGCGACTACTTGACTTTCGATAGGAAGCAATCCATTCCGTTGCTGAAATTTCACAAAACTATGTTCAGCCTCACGAAATGCTAGCCACGCCCGGCCTATTTCTTCATCAAGTAATTTTGTTTTATACAGGATCGCTTGATGGCTCATATCCGTGAGGGTATCTTGAAGTTGTATTACATATTCATCAGCTATTTGGGCAGATAAAGTTGGACTTGTGTTTTCCACCTCAATTTCAATGATATTTCCGTCAAGATACACAATATTCACAGCGTTGTTTAATTGTTTCCGAGCAGCATCCCTCGTCTTGACGTTGAATTTAGACATAAGGGCAAACTTATCAATCAGCCTATTTGCAACATGCCGCGACCTAAGGATCCCTAGATATACATCATTTGGATTTTTTAACCCTACTGCCGCCAACCCACCATTCATCATGGCTTGATTTTCAAAATTGACCGAATTGTCAGACTTCACAATAAAATGAGTACTTGCAGAATATCTCTTAGGAATCAAAAAGGATACAGCAAGCAAAATAACCGCTGAGCAGACCATAACTGTGGCATAAATCCGTCGATGACTCCAGACGAATCGGACTAACCAAATTAAATCTTTAGAATCATCGTTCACGTTACAATCTCCTCCAACAAACTGATGGCCAATAATATCAAATCACGCTTGAAAAAGGTAATCCTTTAAATTCATCGCATCATCCGCCTCTTTATCTGTTTAATCACTGCACCGGGAAATTTAAACAAAAAATATAGTATCATTTCTCTTTTGTTATATAGCCAAGTGGCACGACAATCGAAGCAGGTTGGACTCGAACACAAAATATATCTTGGATCTTCCTTCATTATTTTTAAGTCTATCTCATATAATTTCGCGCTTTCGCCTAGAACGGCCGCCGCATTACCCACTTTTCCCATTTTCAAAATTCCATTTGAGATGTAATGGCCATACAATCTAATAGCACCTGGATTGTGTCCACCAAAATCTCGTCGCTTAAAAAGGTGCCGTTGCCCGTTCTCAAAATAATAAGCCCCCAGCCATCCGCTCAGAATATTTTGCACCGATTGGCCAAGTACGTACTGAGCCCAGTGGGTCGTTGTGAATCCAGGGCTCGATGAAACACAGCCAACGTTAATACATTTAGCACCGATTTCAATCAACTTTTGAATAGGCAGATAGCTGGAGGCCGATGCATCATGTCCCTGTAGGATATGTTCAGAGTGGGGCCCAACGGCAGCAAAAGAATTCGTCGGATGCGTGCTCCGAACGACATCAGGATGCGCCAATATCAACTTTGCAAATCCACCGGTATTTGGCGGAGAATTTATCGTGAAAATATCTTTTTTCGAAATAAAGGGGATAAAATAATTTGTAGTGAATGTCGACACTACAATTGTGCCTTCATTACCAACAACCTTAAAAAGCGCTTCTAAAAATCCTGTTCTAGGGGACGCTTTAATCAAGCCAACTTGAACCAAATCAACCTTTACTAAAATAATATCTCCCCGACCGATACCCAATGCAGTTAAATCTTGCATAAGTTGCTCTATTGTCAGCACCGTATTAACTCCCATATACGTTTAAAGAATATGCATTTTTAGCAATTTTCAGTAAATATATCATTAGGAATGCATGGTAGATTGCCAAACAAATACCTAGGGAAGCGACTGTGATCATTGGATCATGAAAAAGTGAAGCACTTGCCCACATTGCCCCCGTCGTTAGTACAAATTGAACGGCTGCCGAAAAAAGCAACATCTTTTGACGGTTAAGTACCTGCGATATTGTCGTAACAGGAGAGTTCAAGAAGCTCATTAAAAGTGCCGGAACCATCCACTGGGTCATATTTCCGGAAACAACCCACGTTGGGCCAAAAACCCACTTAAATATAAGTGGCATCGTAAGCAACGCGACCACATGGGGCACAATTGATAATTTAAATAGCCCCAAATATGTTTTTTTTACAAACCCATATAAATCCTGTTTTTTGTTATGCCGCTCTACAATTTCACGGTAAAAAACCTGATTCATAGATAACTGTAAAATGCTAAACGGGCTATTGATCACACGCACAGACAGCATATAAAACCCGGCAGTGGACGTTCCATACACCGCAGTAAGAAAAAAGACCGGCCCCTCTACCGCCAACGATTTGACCGCAGTCAAAGCTGATTCGTATATCAAAAAATCTTTGTACTTTATAGCCAAACGTCCCATGATCGACCGCCGCACTTTTCCAAATAACCCCCGATAACGCCGTATCATTCCAACCGCCAAAAATCCGCTTCGAGCACCTTCAGCAACCACACGCCCCACAATAAGGCTTGCCGTTGTCGGATAAAAATATCCCACGCCAACCTGTACCAGGGACATTGACGCGCTATGCGATACTTTTGCACCACTCAAGTACCAATATTTTTTCTGTCGTACAAACCACGCGTTTAATGATTCGAAAACACCCCCCAAAAATGTAACGACAGGTACTAAAAACAGCCATTTTTTGATATTTTGATCGATATGAAAAATCCGAAATAGTGCTGGCGATGCCATACAAAGAACCACTCCCGTCAGTACCGAAAGAATCAGGGCAACCAATAAAGACAGAGTAAAAATATTGATCGCTTCATCATCCTGATCTGGAATTACGATGGGTACTTGATATCGTCCATTGATAAAGGAAATACACACACTATAAATGCTGGTAAATACCGCTAGTACACCCAATTGAGACGGAGTGTAAAGTCGAGTTAACAAAGGGGAAACGACAATAAGGAGTATCTGAGCTGCAATAACCCCTAAACTAGTGGTAATTACATTTCTTATAAATTTGGATTGGCGAATTTTGACAATTTTGGACTGAATTATGCTACCTATAGTATTCATTTATCGGCAGGAGTATCCTCCATCAACCATAAACGATGCCCCAGTCACCCATTTAGAGAGATCCGACAACAAAAACACCGCCATATTCGCGACGTCCTCCGGACTCCCGAACCCCAATAAATGTTGCTGGCGGTATGCATCGATACTAGCCTGAGGCAAAACTCCGACCAATTTTTCGTGCATCGGTGTTTCGACCGCACCAGAAAGAATCGAATTTACGCGGATTTGCGGCGCTAATTCACACGCTAAACTCCGCATTGCGCCGTCGAGCGCTGAACGAGCCCCAGAATATACTGACATTCCCTTTTGGCCCGCCACCGACGCCACCGACGACATAAAGAGAATACTCGCCCTAATGTCAGGATCCCGGACTCCTTTTTGAGACAGTCCTTTTGCCAGCATCAGTCCTGACTTAAAGGACAAAGTCATTTCATGATCGATATCAGATTCCCCGACTATAGCAATCGGCTTTAATCGGGCAATTCCGGCACAATGAAACATCCCATGGATCGGGCCCCGATCTTCCGAAATCGATTTCACCAATTTAGGAATTGTTGCCGCATCTTTCGACAAATCCGCCTCGACAAACCCGTGAACCTCTGGACGTGGTAGTAAGTCAATTACGGCTTGCATTCGTTCGGAGCTACGTCCCAATAAAATGACGTGCGCCCCCAAGTCGGCAAGCTGTTTAACAGTAGCAAGTCCAATACCCGAGGTCCCCCCAGTTACTAAAATCTGCCGATTCTCTAATTTATACATCGACGTTCATCCATTTTCGGTAAGCCGCTTGAAACGCGTGGACTCGATCTTCGATGTCGGATAACAAACCTGAAGATCGAGCATTTTTCACGCCCAACTGTACTTCCTTACAAATTACTTTATCTTCGGTAAACACTTTGCGATTAAAGGCCGCCACAGAGGTGTTCATCGCAGAAACGATCGCCCGATTTGAAGTCGTCGATCGTTCACTGGTCCGACACCCCATAACCCAGCTATCAAACCGAGTCATATCGGCAAAAACAGGAGTGAATTTCTGTACGCTAAAGGACGCCCCATGTGTGGTGGCAATTGTTAAATTAGGATAAATAAACACATGGAAATACCCATCTATGGTGTAAGCCATATCCAAAAAATTACCGCTGAGTCGATCCCAAGTTTCAATAGCTTTTTGATTTAACTTTGGATTCCAGGATGAATGAGCTTGGTCGAAAACAAACTCGTTTCCGCTAGCGCCTAATCTAAAAAAAGTTTCCGGATGAACTGGGGCCACATGGTAACTCTCCAAGGTATTTTCAACCGCTATCTTCCAGTTGCATTCAAGATCAGTGTAGAAATGGTCGATTTCATCCCCGATTCCATGAGACATCGACTCTAAAACCTGTTTAAACTTCCCTAAATAATCACTCAAATTTTCGCAATTACCGCCAGGATGTTTAACAAACACAAAGGCGCCGCACCGATCAACCTCCCAACGGGGCAGACGCAGCGACTCTAAGGTTTGGGAATCAAGATCTCCAAAATGAGGCTTTTGAGGAATCCCCTGAGGCATCCCGTCTTTGTTAAACCGCCACGCATGATACGGACAAACCAACGCACGATTCCCCCGGCATACAGTCTGCAAGCGACTAAATCGATGGGTACACACATTTTTAAATGCGCGAAGTTCCCCGTCAAAATTTTGAACGACGATCGACTGGCCAAAAAAATCTACAGTTACAAAGTCATTGTTATTGGTTAAATTAGAAATCAAGCCAGCAAAAATCCAAGTATTTAAAAAAATGGACTCTTCCTCCTTGGCTGCGATTTCAGGCTGGAAGTATTCGGTTGGACGAATTTTGGGAACTACCATTTACAGCACCTCCGTGAGACTGACTACAACACCCGACAAATCAACGCATCCAAATCCCCACGAATACCCCACGCCAAACCCGGCCAGAAGAAACCGACCATTGATCACTCCCGATTTATTCAACCCATTTGCTACGATCGTTAATGGAATCGACGCTGACGAAGTGTTGCCAAATTTTTCCAGAGACATCCACATCGTGTCGTCAGAAATTCCCAGTTTTTTTTGAAGATGCCTTAGCATTAACCCGTTGGCTTGGTGAAACACGTATGCATCGAAGGTCGGCCCGACTTGCTTCACAAAATTTTCCAGCGATTTAGAAACAGTTCCGATTGTAAAATTAAATATTTCGCCGCCGTTCATAAACAAATCTCGACTCGATCTCTCAGCCGAATCTAAAGACTTGTACGCCGAATGAGATGTTTCATTTTCGTTTTCTCGAAATCGCCCAGACGGAATTATTAAGTGCCCGCCACCGGCGCCATCCGTTCCCAGATCAAACCGATACGAAGACAACCCTGTTGGATCATGTTCAACCAATGTCGCCGACCCGGCGTCTCCAAATAGTGGGGCAGTCGACTTGTCACGATCTGACACAAACTTTGAACAAGTATCGCCGACAAGTAACAATACTCGGCGAAGTTGCCCAGACGCCACCAAGGTAGAAGCTAGCCATAAGCCGTACACGTATCCAGAACACCCTAAATTAATATCAAAAGCGATCGTAGCCTTAGTCAGTCCCAATCGGTTTTGCAAAATACAGGCGGTAGCGGGTAACACATAATCGGGCGTTTGGGATACAAACAGGACAACATCAATCGAGGATGCCTCCGTTTTAGTCCGCTCAAACAAATCAACGGCTGCCCAATAACACAGATCTGACGTACACGTATTTACATCCGCGATTCGTCGTTCAACGATCCCGGTGTGGGTCTCAATCTTAGAAAAATCGCCGTCAGAATAAAGACCAGCGAAATGGCTATTAGGAACACGGTTTGATGGAACACAACATGAAACTCCCGCTATCTTTACGCCATCAACAGAAATAACACCCATATGGGGATTAGGACTTCAGCGCATCTGCGATTAATGCGAGCAATTCCTTTATTGACCGGCATGCCATTAATTTCTCTATGTTCACGGTTGTGTTAAAACATTCGTCAATTAAAGCAATAGTTGAGATTAAAGCCAGAGAATCAAAATTATTTTCATCGAGTTTAAATGAATCTACTAGTTCGCTAGGAGATACTTGAAGGACTTCAGCCAACCGCGATAAAAATTCGTCATTGTTTAAATGCATACAAAATCCTTTCCAAGTTCAACGGTTACTCCACCCCACGAGTATCCTACTCCAAATCCGATCAGACAAATAGTGTTATCCCCTTTAATCGATCCATTTTTCACACTTTCGTTGATTGCGATCGGAATAGTAGACGACACTGTATTGCCAAAATTTTTCATATTTTGACAGAATTTCTTGTCGGGTATAAGACATTTTTTCTGCAAATGTCCAAGCATATAACTATTCGCCTGGTGAAATACAAAATAGTCGATTGATTCTATGGTTTCGTTATTTCTTTCGAGGGTCCTTTGAACTAGCCCAGGAACCTCAGAAACTGTGAAATTAAAAACTTCGGCGCCGTTCATGAAGAGATTGTTTTTACTTCGTATATTTCCCGAAGCGTCTTTTATTTCGCAGGCCGTTTGAGAACTCAATGGCAATCGGGCGCCGCCAGCAGGAACAATGAGGTGCTCCACGCCGCTCCCATCGGTTCCCAAAACAAATGAACCGATAGAACCACAGCTATCATTTGCCTCAATTAGGGTCGCAGCTGCACCGTCACCAAATAAAGTTCTGACGCTTCGATCGGATTGATGGATGTATTTTGTGTAAGTATCCGCTGTAAGCAATAGAATTGTTCTTGCGACGCCAGCCTCAACAAATCCTTTGGCTATCGCCAAGCCATAGACATAGCCAGAGCACCCCAAATTAAAGTCGAATGCACCACAGGTAGTGGGAAGCCCTAATTTTTTATGAACAACACATGCCGTCGACGGCAAAAAATAGTCGGGACTTTGACTACATAAAATCACCATATCGATATCGGCACGCTGAACAACACCGTGATCAAATAACTTCGACGCGGCCTGAACGGCAAGATCCCCTGCGGTTTCTCCCTCATCTGAAACAAACCTCGACTCTATTCCCGTCTTCTCAAATATTTTTTCAGCGGTCCAGGAGTTTAATTCGGACGCCAATTCAATATTGGACATTTTTTTTTTAGGGAAATGGGACGAAATCGCTCGAATATGTGGCGGCATCTTAATATAGAGATTTTATTAAAAATTGAGAAAACCCGACTCGCTTTTTAAATCCAGACAACGAATTGGTCTCAACATTTCTCATACTAAGGTAGTTTAAAAATTCAAAATCTCGATGGGTTACTCCACGATCGATCGCGGAATATATCAGCAGATTCATTATCCCATCCGCCAAATATTCTTTATGTCCCAATATTCGATTACACACGGCAAAATTTCCGTAAATAAAAAGTTCTAAGTAGGCCACTAATCCATCTTCAAAAAAAACACCTAAATGCATCACTTTAAACGTGCCTGAATTTACCGAATAGTCTACTTTGTAAGGATATTTTATATACGAATCCGGCATTGCCTTACCTTGCCTAAAGGTTGATGACCGATTAATTTTGTATATATCGTCTAAACGGGAATTCCAATCAAATATCGCCGTTATATATCCCTTTTTTTGCGCTTTTTTAATCATATTCCGACTGCTAGGCCCAATGGCTTTTAGGTAATTTTCGATAGAGTCCGGAACTAGAATTGTTGCGCCCGGGGTAAAATAATACTTTTGCCCTTGAACGGAAACCGTACCGTGAAATGTACGGATAAACATATCGTGGAGCAATTGGGATCGCTCTTTGTCTGGAAATCTAATCTCTGATAGTTTTTGATTGGAAATCAGATCCGCCCGCTGGGACATATATGAGGCTCTATATTTTAAACGATAGACCGCTCGGGGTATTTTTCCAGTAAATTTTCCGGCGTGAATTTTGTTATATATTTGGTGAAAAATGGTTCTTAACATAAATTCGTGTCCGAGACGATTGTATCAATTTTTGTAAGGGGTATATGATAATTTAACATGATTACTATTTCAACTTCACCTCGAAATGTTTCAGAGGTTAAATATGTACTGGATATCATTTTCACGGAACGTTTTAAACTCGACTATCGAATTGACTGGATTCCTGGTGCGACAGAGCTAACTATTACACTTCCGAATTCCTCTACCATTAAATTTAATCACGATTTTTTTGACCGGGTTGAGGAAAACAACTATATTTCCCCAAAAAATCTTCCCCAAGCCATCACCTATGCGACACATTTTCTTTTTCCTGAAGATACCCTCCCTATTATCTACGGAACTACCTTGGTCAGTGTTGAAGAGAAGTCCGTTAAATTTGGGTTCGATATCGTCGCTACAATCTTTTTCATGTTAACGCGTTGGGAAGAAGTGCTTTCCAATACATTCGACAAACACACACGGGCCCGCGCAGAAGATAGTGTTTCGCGCCGGTTTAATTTTCTTCACCGTCCCATAGTTGACGAATATATAGAAGTCTTAAAATCGGCGATCCAATTTCTGTGTCCAACACTTTCACTTCCCAATTCCATTTTTTCGGCACTGATTACGCACGATGTCGATGAATTACGCCGCTGGCGAAAGCCCCTCCGATATCTAAAAGATTGCTTTGATGACATTCGTGGTATCAAAACGTGGGATGACGTCCAAGCCACAATAGCCCGTTACATTACTGCACCCAAAGATCCATACGATACATTCGACTATATTATGAATTTGTCGGAACAGAACGGATTGGCGTCACACTTTTTTTTTATGTCGGGCGGCAGCTCTGATTTAGACAATCGCTATTCGATTACCGATAGTGAAACTACCACGCTTATCGGCAGGATTCGTACTCGAAATCATGTTATCGGGTTTCACCCCAGTTACAATGCATATATCGACAGCGACCAGTTCACTAGCGAATTGGAACTCCTACGCAGTGTTACACCACACCCTATTTTATCCGGACGCCAGCATTATTTGCGCTTCAAAGTTCCTGACACGTGGCAAATTTGGGAAAACGAAGGACTCGAGTGGGACTCTACACTTTTGTACGCAGATACATTGGGGTTTAGGGCCGGAACATGCCATCCCTTTTCAGTGTTTAACTGTAATACCCGGACCCATCTTACATTGAAGGAGATCCCTTTGACGGTCATGGAGAGCATTGCTTGTGACGATATGCGGTTAAGTGCGGACCAATGCGAAGCCCAAATTAACTCGGCAATTGACGTTGTCAAAAAATATAACGGAACATTCGTATTATTGTGGCACAATTCATACTTTCAACTTCGAAATACGAGGAAATATATGCGAGTTTATGAAAATACAGTACGACGGTTAGGACAATTATGTTCGCAAAGCTAGTCCATAGACTTAAAGCTGATTTAGTTCCACGAAACCATTCAAGAACGTATAAGGCTGCTCTCATAAATGCGTCTGCCAACGGATATTCCCTCGTTCCATCGATCGATGCATATTCAATGTCAGACCTAAATCGAGTTATCGCACTTCGCCACGATGTCGATTTAAATGACATCAAATCGAATACCTCTTTTTTTGAAATCGAAAGAGAAATTGGGGCTAGAGCAACCTATTACTTCAGACTAAATACCGTTCGCAGCCATCTACCTCTCATCAAAAAATTAATCGATCATGGATTTGAAGTCGGCTATCACTTCGAGGAAGCCGCCGATTTTGGAAAATCTAGAAATATTAAATCGACAAAAATCCTAACGACTTATCGTGCGGAGATTCAAAATAGATTTAAAGCAAATTTAAAATGGTTCGAATCAATCACAAACGTAAAGGTCGCTTCGGTATGTTCCCATGGTGATTGGTACAATCGCCGTTTAGGATTCACGAACCATGTGTATATTGATGAACCCCTGCTATCCGAACTTGGCATCCAATTCGAAGCCTATCAAGACAAATTCTTTAATCGCTTCGACACCTATGTTTCAGATACTGGCGGCGCCAATTCGATCTGGAAAAACGACGTTAGTCTCGATGCTGCGATCGATCTCGGGAAAAACTCAATTTATATGCTAACCCATGAAAGAACGTTTTTTTTAGATCTTAAGTCTACTTGGGAATCAAACCGAATAGTCTTCGGCGAACAGATTAAATACAAACTGAGTTAACTCGGATCGTTTAGCTTTCGCACGCCTAGGACACAGCGCCAGCGGTGACCAACTTTCCAACTGACTCGATGACTCGATCAATGACATCCGAATCCAAATCCGGACTCATCGGCAAACTCATCACCCGCTTACCCAACGACCCTGCTACCGGAGTATCCGACGCCTCGTCAAAATACGCTGGCTGTCGATTTAACGGAATTGGATAATGAACGGCCGTTGGAATCCCTTTTTCATGAAGTGCTGGTTGCAATTGGTCACGATTGTCAACAAAAATCGTGTATTGGCCATACACCGACGTTCGGTCGGGGCGAACCGTCACTCGAGAAATCCCGGCGTCATCTAGCAATTGGTTGTAGCGCGCACCCAAATTGATGCGTTGCTCCACTTCCCAATCGAATCGATCTAATTTGGCTAAAATTACAGCACATTGAATGGTATCCATTCGGCCGCCCACACCAATTCGGGTGTGGTAATACCGTCGGCTCTGTCCATGGATTCGGATTTCTTTGCAGGCCTGAGCAATTGCATCGTCTGAGGTAAAAATCGCGCCGCCGTCGCCGTAACACCCTAACGGTTTGCTGGGGAAAAAGCTAGTGCATCCTATCTTTGAAACATTACAACTTTTTTTACCTTTATATGTGGCACCAAAACTTTGTGCTGCATCTTCGATAACCGTGAGGTTATGTTTTTCCGCGATCGCATTAATCTCATCCATGTCCGGAATTTGTCCGTAAAGACTCACGGGAATGATCGCCTTCGTTTTATCTGTAATGGCAGCCTCAATTTTTGCCGCGTCGATGTTACAGGTATCCGGCTCAACATCCACATATACCGGTGTTGCTCCGACCAAAACGATGACTTCCGCCGTAGCAACAAAGGTAAAGGGCGTTGTGATGACCTCGTCACCGGGCCCCACACCCAGCGCCATTAGCGCAATTAACAATGCCTCGGTTCCACTCGCCACAGTAATGCAATGTTTCGCGCCGGTATAGTTGGATAAACGACTCTCAAGTTCGGCAACTTCTGGCCCCATAATGTATTGGCCATGATCTAAAACTGCATGAATACGGCGATCGATTTCAGTTTTTAATTGTTGATATTGGGTCTTTAGATCAATAAACGGAATCATAGTCATAACGCGAAACACTCTCCATTAACCAATTGATATTGCTTGCCCGTATGGGGACAAGTCACTTCGGCATCGCCAGACAGGGGAAGGGCCAACCGTTCACCGTATTCGCTCATCCATCCGATTTGCCGCCCAGGGACCCCTGCGATCAACGCATACGGTTTGACATCCCGATTGACCACGGCGCCCGCAGCGACAAAGGCGTACTCGCCGATGGTCACTCCACACACGATCGTACAATTGGCGCCCAAGGTGGCACCCTTTTTGACGACAGTGTCTCGGTATTCGGACTTTCGAGTAATCGCCGACCGTGGGTTATAGACATTAGTAAACACCATGCTGGGGCCACAGAATACGTCATCCTCAAGCACAACGTTATCGTAGACCGACACGTTATTCTGAATTTTTACCCGATTTCCGATCGTCACTTTGTTGCCGACAAAGACGCCCTGACCCAATGAACAATTTGAACCGATTTGAGCCCTCGAACACACATGACTCCAATGCCAAATGGAGGTATTCTCCCCAATTTTTGCGCCGTTATCGATGATTGCAGTGGCATGTGCGTTGACCATTAATACTCCAACGGCAACGAAACCGTGCGTCGATCGCGAGCCGATAGATAAGCCGCGATCAAAATTTCCAGCGACTTCAAGCCCTCGCGTCCATCGGTTTCAGGTTCAGCCTCACCACGCAGGGTATCGATCACGTTTCGGTAATAAATAGGATGCCCAAAGCCGTACACAGAGGTGGTTTGGTAACTCGCATCGGCTACTGACGCGTCATACTCTTTGGGTTCTAAAAACTCCCACTGCTTAATTTCGTTGACCGCCACTCCGCCAACTTTCACGGTTCCTTTTTCACCCAAAATAGTGATGCTTCCTTCAAGATTTTTTGGGTAAGTCAGCATGGTCACGTTCATTGAACCCAAGGCCCCGCTCCGCCATTTAATATTTAATACACCGGAATCCTCGACTTCGATATCCCGAGCCAAAGTTCCCATCATAGCGTTGATACTATCCACTGGGCCGATTAGCCAGTCGATCAAGTCAACGTAGTGGCTCGCCTGATTCATAAAGGCACCACCATCTAATTCCCAAGTTCCTCGCCACTTCGCAGTATCGTAATACTCTTGGGGACGGGTCCAAAACACATTGATATTGACCATATAAATTCGGCCAAAGCGTTTTTCTTCGACCGCTCGTTTTAATAATTGAAGGGTTGAATTACGGCGATTTTGTTTCACGACAAACAATCGAACGCCGGATTTGTCACAGGCCTTTACCATTTCCACACCATCAGCCCAACGGGTCGCCATGGGTTTTTCGGTCATTACATGAATCCCGGCTTCGGCGACTTGGATCACTTGATTCGGATGCAATCCGCTCGGGGTGCAAATGACCACCAAGTCCAAGGGTTGCGCTTCAAGCATTTCATCTATTCTGCGATATCCGGGCACCCCATACGCGGTGACGGCCTCCTCAAGCTGTGATGCATCACTGTCGCACACAGCCACCAATTCCATTTCTTCCGCGTACTGTTGTATCGACTTAAAATGATTGGGGGAAATTCGCCCGCAACCGACAACGGCAACACGAATTTTTCGCCCCTGAATAACTTTATACATTTGCGGTTCTCCTACAGTCGAAGATCAGATTCGTTCGCGCTTAACAAATACTTCAAATCATAGACCACATGATTTTCTTTTCCAAATGATCGGATTTTAGACGCGCCCCACTCCCGGAATACAGAATGGCCAACGGCAATAACAATCGCGTCATATCGGGATGGCTCGGGCGTATCGGTCATCTCCAGATTGTATTCGGCCTTAATTTCCCCAGGATCAGCCACCGGGTCAAATATATCGATAGCGCATCCATATTCTTTGAGTTCAGAAACGATATCAATCACCCTAGTATTTCTTATATCCGGGCAATTTTCTTTAAACGTAAGGCCCAAGACCAAAATTCGGCTATTTGGAATATCAATGCTTCGTCGGACCATCAATTTAACTAATTGAGATACAACATAGGCACCCATTCCGTCATTCAAACGTCGGACTGCGGAAATAATCTCAGGATGATATCCATGAGACTGCGCTTTGTATTTAAGGTAGTACGGATCGATACCAATACAATGCCCACCCACCAACCCGGGTCTAAAATTCAAAAAGTTCCATTTTGTGCCAGCGGCCTTTAAGACCGCCTCTGTATCAATGCCCAACCGGTTAAAAATAATGGCCAACTCGTTCACAATGGCAATATTGACGTCGCGCTGCACATTCTCGATGACCTTACTCGCCTCCGCAACTCGGATCGAATCGGCCTTATGCGTACCGACTTCGATAATTTCACGGTACAACAAATCAACCAAATCGGCGGCCCTTGGGGTCGACCCAGATGTTACTTTTACAATTTGCGCCAATCGACGCTGTTTGTCGCCCGGGTTAATCCGCTCCGGAGAATATCCACAATAAAAACCAGGAACCGTCTGATCGCAATCGGAACCAGACCAAAATTTCAAGCCAGACTCGGCCTCTAAAATCGGTACACAGTCCTCTTCGGTCGCACCTGGATATACCGTCGATTCGTAAATCACGATATCTCCCGACTTCAACACCCGGCCCACGGTCCTTGACGCGTTAATCAGCGGTGTCAAATCGGGTCGATTTGATCGATCAACCGGAGTTGGGACCGTTACAATAAAACAATTACAAGTTTTTAATCGGTCAATCTCTGAGGTAAATTCGAGATATCGAGCCGACATTAACTGGTCCGACGAAACCTCTAATGTCCGATCTACCCCCCCACGCAACTCGACAATTCGGCTTTCGTTGATATCGAACCCTATCACGGATCGGTGTTTACCGAACTCGACCGCCAACGGGAGCCCTACATACCCCAAACCAATTACTGCAAGATTAACGTCAGATATTTCTATCATACTCAAAATAATTTAAATAACACCCCAGATACTGCCGATGCATTGTACAAAATCTGAGATATATCCAACGACGCTTTAACCCAATCAATCTGCTCCAGCGACTGGGGAACAACAACCGTATCCCCTGGCTCAACAGTGGTCTGGCCCGCCCTCATCGCAGCCCCATTCGCTTTTATTACGTACGTAGCATCTCTATTAGCAATTCTGGAATATCCACCCGCCATGTCGATATATGCCTCCGCATTTCGGCGCGACGGATCGAACACAAATGCATTTTGATTATAAACGCATCCAATCACCTGAACACTATTGGGAATCTGAGGTACAAATAACTGATCTCCGTTTTCCAAAATAATATCGAATGGCGAATTTTTAAACTCGGACATATTGCCCGCAATGTTAATGACCAATCTCCCAGTGGCCTTTGCTTGCTCCAACTGTAAGGCGAATCGCTCCGCTGCAGCCGAAGCCTCCTTACCATCAGATCGCACAGAATATTCAAGACGAATACGTTGCGCGGACTCGATTAATCGGGTTTGCTGAAAGTCTCGAACGCTTTCCCGAACAAATACAGCTCCCTTTAAATATGCAAATTTAGTAAACCCACCGGCCCTTTCGATCACCGATGATAATCGCTCGCCCTTCTGAATCGGATATGACCCAGGGATACCAACTTCACCACCAATTTTTACCGTGCCACGGGGCATATTCTCTGGGATTGGCCGAACAAATATCGAATCACCTGACTTCAAAGAAACGCCCTCCATCCCAGAATCGACCTTCACCATAACCCGAGATTCAAGAGGCCCGGCGGACGAGGTCGTTGTACGAGAGATTTCGATTTCATTACTTGCAAATTCGGTGAATCCTCCAGACAAACCGATGTACGCGGACAGAGGCATCGATTCCGAATATTGATACTCCCCGGTGCGCCGAACCGCTCCGTACAAATACACAAATTTGGAGTCTGGCAAAATATCAAAGAGGACGATTTCATCTCCACCATTAACCCCCAAGGCCTTGGCATCGTTATAGTTCAATTCGAGACCTTTTTGGGATTCGCCCTCGGTAATGGTACGCAACTGAACCCTCCCCTTGAATACTTGATCAGTAAATCCCCCAGCCAGCGACACCACATCCGCAACGGTAGGGCGCCCCACAATTTCATAAATTCCAGGACGCTTGACGCTCCCCGAAATCGACACACTGGGCCCGGAGGGTGGGATAAAAATCACGTCTTCTGGCATGAGACGAACGTCCTTCGTCTTATCACCCCGCAAAATCAAATCATAAAGGTCAAAATGGTTTAACACTCGACCATTTCGAATTACCTGAATATCTCTTAAAGACCCAGAGGGTCCGGGACCACCAGAAACAAGCAACGCGTTTACCAGAGTTGCTAACGATGAAACCGTATAAGCGCCCGGCGACTTGGCATCCCCAACCACGTATACTTGAATCGACCTTAGATTTCCCATCGTTATATTAATCTCAAACCCTTTATATAACTTTGCGATGGCCGCCTGAATAAGTTTTTGTGCGGCCGAAAATGTCACCCCACTAACATTCACAATCCCAACTCGAGGAATAAATACATTCCCCTCCTTATCGACGACCAAGTCTCCGCCGATATCTATCGTCCCCCAAGTAATCAATCGAAATTCATCTCCTGGACCGACAATATAATCGGGCCCAACGGGAATAACTTTGCTTGGCTCAAATTTCCCCTGAGAATTCTCAAATAGCG